>ERZ1089241.128-NODE-128-length-11041-cov-4.333697_pt1 | contig 11041 bp, 3 predicted proteins | sample MGYA00383548_ERZ1089241 | MGnify/ENA primary metagenome ERZ1089241 (study PRJEB34543, sample SAMEA5968658) | marine metagenome | biome: water | collected 2014-06-21 | depth 0 m | study: Ocean Sampling Day (OSD) data from North Adriatic Sea | reverse complement strand
CGTGAAGCGATTCATGGGTGAGCAATACAGCAATATTCAAGCAGAAGCGGGCCGCGTTCCTTACAACGTGGTCAAGGGTGATAACGACACCCCAAGAATTGCCATTGACGACCGCCAATACACGCCGCAAGAAATTTCCGCGATGATCCTTCAAAAGATGAAGAAAACCGCAGAAGACTACTTGGGCACGGATGTTTCCGAAGCGGTCATCACGGTTCCTGCTTACTTTAACGACTCTCAGCGCCAGGCCACCAAAGAGGCCGGTGAGATTGCAGGGTTGAAAGTTCGTCGAATCATCAACGAACCTACTGCTGCGGCCTTGGCCTACGGTCTAGACAAAAAAGGCGACGACATGAAAATCGTGGTCTTTGACTGTGGTGGGGGTACGCACGATGTGAGTGTGCTTGAATTGGGCGACGGTGTCTTCGAAGTAAAATCAACCGACGGCGATACGCACCTCGGTGGGGACGATTTTGACCAAGTGATCATCGATTGGTTGGCAGAAGAGTTCCGCGCAGAAGAAGACATGGATCTTCGCAAAGACAATTTGGCACTTCAGCGCCTCAAAGACGCTGCCGAAAAAGCTAAAATTGAGCTTTCTTCCTCCAGCTCAACAGAAATCAACCTTCCATACATTACTGCGACGACCACAGGTCCTAAGCACTTGGTTCGCACCTTGTCTCGCGCGAAGTTTGAGCAATTGGCAGGCGACCTCATCGACCGCACCATTGCACCCGCACGTTCTGCGTTGAAGAATGCAGGCTTGAGCACCTCAGAGATTGACGAAATTATCTTGGTAGGGGGAACCACCCGCATTCCCGCCATCCAAGAGGCAGTGAAGAAATTCTTTGGAAAAGAGCCCTCGAAAGGCGTGAACCCAGACGAGGTGGTTGCCATTGGTGCCTCTATCCAAGGGGGTGTTTTGTCCGGTGATGTCAAAGATGTCTTGTTGCTCGATGTAACCCCACTTTCCTTGGGTATCGAAACCATGGGCGGTGTGATGACCAAACTCATCGAATCGAACACGACCATTCCTACCAAAAAGTCAGAGGTGTTCTCTACCGCTGCAGACAACCAGCCTTCTGTGGAGATTCACATCTTGCAAGGCGAACGCCCCATGGCGAAGGACAACAAGACCATTGGTCGTTTCCACCTCGACGGCATTCCAGCCGCACCGAGAGGGGTCCCTCAAATTGAAGTGACTTTTGACATCGATGCCAACGGTATTTTGAATGTCAGCGCTAAAGACAAAAACACCGGCAAAGAGCAAAACATTCGTATCGAGGCCTCTTCTGGTCTGTCACAGGAAGAAATTGACCGCATGAAGCAAGAGGCAGAAGCCAACGCAGAAGCGGACAAAAAAGCCAAGGAGGAAATTGAGAAACTCAATGCCGCCGACAGCATGGTGTTCCAGGTAGAAAAGCAGCTCAAGGAAGTAGAGGGCAAGTTGCCAGAAGATAAGAAAAAGCCTATTGACGATGCGTTGGCCGAGCTGAAAGCAGCGCACGCTGCGAAGAACATCGAGGCGTTGGAACCTGCTCAGAACAAATTGAACGAAGCGCTGCAAGCTGCTGCTGCCGACATTCAAGCTGCTATGGGTGGTGAAAACGGCCCAAGCGACAACGGAGCAGGCGGTGCCGGCACCGGCGCAGCTGCAGACGATGTCACCGACGTCGACTTCGAAGAGGTCAACTAAGACAACGGCAAGGTTTGCATTAAATCCAACCAAGGGGCTCCCGCACAGGTCGTGCAGGGGCCCTTTTTTATTCTCCCATTTTTACGGGTTTGTCCTGTGCTCCTGCTTTGTATATTAGGCATCCGTTTGTGGGCACGGAGTGCCTGTTGGGGGTGGGCATGAAAGGAATGAGACCGCCACCGCCTTCGCTTCCCACAAATTTGAAAGAACAATTTGGGTGCATTGCACCGCACACCTAGTTATTGGAAGCACACATGTTATCAAAAAAAACAGACAAATCTAAAGACAGCGGCAGGCTGGCGGACGGCCCGGATACCCCGGTACAACTGGCCTCTGACGGCATGTATTTCGGTATTTTACGAACAGACAAGCCCTTGCGAATTGACGGGGAATTTACCGGCGTTGCTTTTTGTGACAACAAGGTTTACTTGGGCAAAAATTCCAAGTTTAGCGGGGACCTCATTTGCCGCGACGCGGTGATCGAAGGGGTCGTCGATGGCAATGTGATGTGCAGCAACAAACTGTGGCTTCATCAAAACGGGGTGATCGAGGGCAACGCTCGAGTTACGTTGTTCGAAAACCAAGAAGGAGCCCAAATTCTCAACGGGGTGTTCATCGATCCCAAACTCAAGCAAGAAGACATCAAAGACATCTTTGAGAAGCGTTGTGCGAACATCGACTTCAAGAAAATTCAAGCCGATGTTTTTGCCGTGAAATAACCCATTCAGTACCCATTTTTCCCAGAGCCCCTGACCCAATTCGTTAGGGGCTTTTGTTTTATATTGAACACAAACACAAACGCACCTACATTCATGGATCTCGTACAATTGAACGATGTTTTAGCCACCATTGACAGCTACATTGGAGGCTCCTCCTGGTTTGTATTCGCGCTTCTCGGCACGGGTATTTTCTTCACTATCTACCTTAAATTCCCTCAAATCCGCTTTTTCCGCCATGCCATTCGCGTGGTCATGGGGAAATTTGACGCGGCCAATTCCAAAGGCGACACCTCACACTTTCAAAGTTTGGCCACAGCACTTTCGGGAACGGTCGGTACAGGAAACATCGCCGGGGTGGCCTTTGCCATTCACTTGGGCGGTCCTGCGGCCTTGTTCTGGATGCTGGTAACGGCAGCACTGGGGATGACGACGAAATTTGTAGAGGTGACCTTAAGTCACAAATACCGCGAGTTTGCGAGTGACGGCACCGCTTCGGGCGGTCCCATGTATTATATGAAGAACAAGCTCAACATGAAGTGGATGGCGGCCCTATTTGCCGTCGCGACCATCATTAGCTCGTTCGGTACGGGGAACATGCCTCAAATCAATAGCATTGCCAGCTCCCTCAAATCTACCTTTGACATTCCCGAGCTTGCTACTGGCGCCGTTCTATCGGTCTTTTTGGGTCTCATTATCCTCGGGGGGATCAAGCGCATCGCCGCCGTCACCGAAAAGCTAGTGCCACTCATGGCGATCATTTATTTGGTGGGTGCCCTGGGCGTGATCGTCGTCAACTACCAAAACATCCTTCCCAGCTTGTACAGCGTCGTTGCCGACGTCTTCACCGGATCGGCTGCTACCGGTGGCTTTTTGGGGGCGACCATCGCTTATGCCTTTAACCGAGGAGTGAACCGCGGGTTGTTCTCCAACGAAGCTGGGCAGGGAAGCGCCCCCATTGCCCACGCGGCTGCCAAGGCAGAACACCCCGCGAGCGAAGGGGTGGTCGCTATTTTGGAGCCCTTTATTGATACCATAGTCATTTGTTCCGTAACTGGGATGGTGTTGCTCAGTTCGGGTGTTTGGAATGAGAAACACACCAACGAATTTTCGTTCAGTGACCTCGAGCTGGTCGATGGGCACTTCACCGAAGAAGCCAACCGCCCCGAACTCTTTGCCCACTTCAACCAAGGCGAAGATTTGCCCGCAGTGAGCGCCGAGGTGGCCGTTCGCGACGGCATTTTGGTCGGTGACTACACGGTACTTCACGCGAGAAGCGTCGCCGAAGATGTGGTCATTTACAAAGACGACAGCCCCTACACAGGTCCTTTGAAATTCGAAAAAGGTCGCCTGCAAAAGGCCGAGGGCATAGTATTCAACGGCAAGAGTCTCGTGCACAGTGCACCGCTCACCGCGCTGGCCTTTAACAAAGGTATTTTCGGCGATTACGGCCAATACATCGTCGCCATTGGCTTGCTGCTCTTTGCCTTTTCCACCGCTATTTCATGGAGCTATTACGGCGGTCGGAGTGTCACCTACCTCTTCGGTGTCAAGTACGTCCCTTACTACCGCGTCATCTACGTCATTGGCTTTTTTCTCGCGGCCATCATCGATACCACCATTGTGTGGACGTTCTCTGGAATTGCGATTGCCCTAATGACCTTGCCCAACCTGTTAGGCATTATCCTGCTTCGCAAGGACATGAAAAACACCGTGGAAGAGTATCGCGTGCACGTCAAAGAAGTTTTCGGAAAAGACATTTAAACCAAGCCAACCTTTTCGTCTCTTACTAACTTTACATACCTCAACATGTTTTCAAGACTCATCTCCTCGTTGGGTTTGTTTGCGGTCTCATTCGCCGCGCAAGCACAAAGTGCCGACAGCACAACCTACACTTCAGGAGACCTCGGGGTTCAGACCGTTTTCCCGGTCAACCTAAACTCGGGATCTCAATGTGCCGATACCTTGGGCATTTCCATCCCCTCCGGGCATTGGATCACCGCGGTCGATGTGTACTACGACCTAGAGGGCGTGAATCCGCCCGGTCCAGGCGGCACCAGTCCCAGCGACGTAGGCGTGTATTTGGAGCTTCAGAGCGAAGGGCTCAAAGAATCGAACCTGAGCTACGGTACCAACAACACCAATGGAGGCATTGAAAGCATCGCCCGCACCGGCGTATTGGATTTTAACGGCCCTGTGCAAGACACACTGCTGGTCTTCAAACTGCATGCTTTTTTGCCCGGTTTTCAAACCAACTGTGGTACCACCGAAGCCTTTATTCCAGACAGTTCATGGAGTGTCGTAGTGCACCACATGCCCGCACCTACTTGTTTTCAGCCCACCGATCTAACGGTCAATTGGACCATGAGCAACAAGGCCCAATTGGAATGGACCACGGGCGGCGCAACAGCGTGGGAGATCGAATACGGTCCCGTTGGGTTCTCGCCGGGAAGCGGCACGCGCACAGCCGCACTCAGCAACCCCTTCGTGGTCACTGGCCTATCCGCATCCACTGCCTACGACTTTTATGTGCGCGATTCCTGCGGCACCGGGGACGTAAGTCAATGGTCGTTCGCCGTAACCGACAGCACCTTGTGTGCCCCCATAACTTTTTCGACTTCTTACCTAGAAGATTTTGACGGCACCGCGTGGTCCGAAGGAACCGGCGTGACCAATGCTGGAAGCACCATTGACGCCTGCTGGAACCGCAACCCAACGGGACCGACCGGGGGTCAAGGCTACGCTTTTGGCACAGGCACCGGTACGACCGGCACGACCGGCACAGGGCCGAACAACGATCGAACAGGCACAGGCAATTATGTCTATGCAGAGGCGTCGGGCGCTCAAAACCAAAGTGTGGCAACGCTCACGTCCCCTCTCATAGACCTTTCTTCCTTGACGGTGCCCCAACTTTCGTTTTGGTACCACATGTCGGGCGCTCAAATCAACCAACTCAAAACCGAGGTTTGGTCGCAGACCACCGGCTGGGTGCAAGTCGATGCCTTGAACGGACCGCAGCAAGCCGCATCGACCGATACCTTCTTGTTGCGCACGGCAACGCTGAACAATTTTGCCGACGACACCGTCTTAGTGCGTTTTTCTGCCTCGCGCGGATTTGGAACTGACAACCAAGGCGACATCGCCATTGACGACTTTGGCTTCCAAGAGGCGCCAACATGTCCCGATCCGGCGCAGTTGGCGGTACGTACTCGCTCGACCCAAAGCATTACTTTGGATTGGACCGCAGTGAATGCCACTTCATGGGACGTGCAATACGGCCCGGCAGGAGCGGCCTTAGGAGCGGCGGGCAACACCACCACCAACGTCTCCTCACACCCCTACGAGGTCACGGGTCTTTCCCCCGGAACGACCTACCGTTTTTGGGTGAGAGAGGTGTGTTCATCCACCGACCAAAGCAATTGGATTGGACCCTTGGAAGTGCCCACGCATTGCTCCGTGGTACAGGCACCCTTCACAGAAACTTTTGACGGCACGGGCTGGGTGCCCGGAACGGGAGTCTACAACACAGGAAGTTCGCTAGGCAGCTGCTGGTGGGCCGCCCCGGCAGCCGATACACTTCCTGCCGGCCCCTATGCTTGGGGCGTCCGAGACGACGCGACTACCACAGGAGTCACGGGGCCGAACGCAGATTACAGCGGCAGCGGCAACTACCTCTATGCAGAGGCTTCTATGGGAGCCCCCGATCAAATTGGCTATTTAGAAAGCCCGCTCATCTCACTCGACACGCTGCTCAAGCCGCGCGTTCAATTTTACTACCACATGTGGGGTGCTTTTGTTAATGAGCTCCAACTGCATGTGTGGGTCGATTCGCTGCAAACTTGGCAAACCTATTGGACGGCCCAAGGCAATCAAGGCAACGCTTGGCAATTTGTAGAGGTCGATTTAGGCGCCTTTGCAGGCGACACCATCGCACTGCGCTGGGCAGCCAAAAAAGGCAACGGTTCTCAGGGAGATATCGCCATAGATCAATTGGTCGTGGACGACGCTCCCTTGTGTCCCGATCCTTCAGATTTGGCCGTTCTGGACATCACATTGAACAGCGCGTCCTTTACCTGGACCACCGGGGGATCGTCCACCTGGAATCTCTTGGTAGGCACCGCTGGTTTCTCGCCAAGTGCCTCCAACTTGGTCAATATTAGTACGACGACCGCCGTCTGGAGCGGACTTCAACCCGGTACGACCTACGATGCCTATGTACGCGATACGTGCGGTGCTTTTGGTGCTTCTTCTTGGGTCGGCCCGCTCACATTTACCACCCTTTGTGCGCCCTTTGCAGCACCCTATGTCGAGAATTTTGACAGTACGTCTTGGGCAACGGGTGCGAACCAGCAGCCGGGAACTATCGATGGATGTTGGCAGCGGAGCGATACCACAACCTACTTCTTTAAGGCAGGACCTCCGACGAACCATTCGGCGGGTACGGGACCCAGTTCGGATCATACCAGCGGCAGCGGCGGCTATGCCTTTACAGAGGCAAATACCGGCTTTGCAGGTGGCAACTTATTGACTACCGATCTCACATCGCCGTTTATCGACGCCAGCACCCTCACTACGCCCGAGCTCACGTTCTGGTACCACATGTTCGGACCGCTCATCAACAAGCTGGAAGTGCACGTTCGTCCCCTGGGCGGCAACTGGGCCAAGGTGACCACCTTGACGGGCCAGCAGCAAAGTGCGGCTACCGACCCTTGGAAAGAAGCGGTGGTTGACTTGTCGTCCTACAGCGGCGACACGCTGCAGCTCAAGTTTGTCGGGTACCGACTTCAAGGCGGTCAAAACCAAGTAGATATTTCTATTGACGATGTGGATGTGCACGAAGCGCCCACCTGTCCAAAACCGAGCAATCTGTTGGCCACCTCAGTGGGGTCGAATCAAGTAATTTTGGAGTGGACCACAGGCGGAGCTGCACAATGGCAAGTGGAGTGGGGCGTCCCAGGCCACACCGTTGGGAGCGGAACCTTTGTAGGCACTTCGTCGAACCCCTTCACACTTACAGGCCTCAGCGCGAATACGGCCTATGAAATGTACGTGCGCGATTCGTGTGGCACCGGCGATGTCTCCGAATGGGTCGGCCCCTTAACCATTCAAACCCTCTGCGGCACGGTGGTGGCTCCTTGGACCGAAGATTTTGAAGGTGCCTCATTCGTTGCCAGCAGCGGCGCCCTCGATCCATGCTTCACAAGCACAACGAGCACCACCTACTTCTGGGAAACCGGCACGGGCGCGACACCAACAGCCAATACGGGACCGACGGGCGACCACAGTTCTGGTAGCGGCCAATACGTCTTTGCGGAATCGGCATTTGGCTTTAATGGCGATACAGAAACCGAGTTGGTCACCTCACTGATCGACCTCGATACCTTGAGCACGCCAGAATTGCGTTTCTGGTGGCACGGGGCAGGCAGCAACATCGATCAACTCGAGGTTGCCGTTCGAAGCGGGTCCACCTGGACCACTGAGCTGACCATCGACGCGAGCAGCGCGACTCTCCAGAGCACCCCTGCAGACGCTTGGCAAGAGGGCGTGGTCGATTTGACCTCCTACGCAGGCGACACGGTACAAGTGCGCTTTACCGCCTTCCGCACCACCGCCTTTGGCCTCAATGCGCAGCTTGCCGATTGGGCCATCGACGACCTCTCCATTGACAACGCTCCGACCTGTCTACAACCGTCTAGCCTGGCAGCTACGGGAAGCACGACCACCTCCATCACCTTGGGCTGGACTACCGGCGGTGCCGCGCAGTGGCAAATTGAATACGGTCCCGCTGGCTTTACCCCAGGATCGGGCACTGTGGTAGCAGCTTCGAGCAATCCGTTCACGGTCAATGGGTTGAGTCCTTCGACCAACTACGATTTCTATGTGCGCGATTCCTGCGGGGCGACCGACGTCAGTCAATGGGCCGGGCCGGCACTCGGCACCACGGCCTGTGGCACCGCAACGGCGCCGTACTTCGAGAACTTTGAAACCGATTTCGTGGGCGGCGTAGACAACGCGCAAGGCCACAATATAGGTGCCACCATCTCGGCCTGTTGGACAAGAACCACCACCGACACCGACTCCAATTATGTTTGGGGCGGTCGCAGCGGCGGAACAGCCACCGCAGGGACAGGACCGGGCGCGGACCACACCACGGGCTTTGGTTCGTATGTCTATGCCGAAGCGAGCTTTTCGACCGGCACGCCGTCGGCCACGCTGGTTACCCCCGCCATTGATTTGAGTGCGCTCACGGTGCCCGAACTTCATTTTTGGTACCATGTCTTTGCTCAAGTGGGGCCACAGGGCACCTTGAAGTGGAGCATACAAAACACATCGACCGGCGTGTGGACCGACCTAGATTCTGTGAGCGGTACCCAAGGAAACCAGTGGATTGAGGTGGTGCAGAACTTGGGAGCGTATGCGAATGAGACCGTAAAAATCAAATTCACTGCAACCAAGGCGGGCAATGGCACTGCGCCGCAACAAGGCGATATCGCCATCGACGACGTCAGCATCGTGGAAGCGCCTTCTTGCCCGGATCCTTCGGCGTTGGTAGCCCAGCCCACGGGCTTGGACGAAGTGTCGTTGAGCTGGACCACGGGCGGTGCGACTGCATGGCAAGTGGAGTACGGTACCGCAGGATTTACGCCCGGTACGGGAACTGTGCTCGCGGTTCCCACCAATCCATTTACGGTGACGGGGTTAACGGCTGGTACGGCCTATGACTTTTACCTGCGCGATTCGTGCGGCGCCACCGATCTGAGCAACTGGATCGGTCCTGTCTCGGCAACGACCTTCACCTGTACCAATGGATGTGTATACACCTTGGAATTGACCGATACGTACGGCGACGGCTGGACCGCGGGCGGATTTGGCAATAATTTCCACCAACTAGCGGTGACCAACGGCAGTGCGGTCACCAACTATACTTTGGCCAACGGCACCAGCGTGACCTACACCTTCAATGTGTGTGACGGGGATACGCTCGTCCTCAGCTTTACCGACGCAGGTCAGTGGGAAAGCGAATGTGGCTTTGTACTCACAGGACCCGGCGGGGCGGTGCTGGCCTCTGTGGCAGGTGCGGCCAATGCAGGCCAAACCGGTGCCATGACGGCAGGGGTGAAGTACAGCGGAAGTGCCAATTGTACCCAGCCCTGTCCAACGCCTGTTCCGGTCTTTACTTGGACGGCCGCTGGCTTGAACGCGAGTTTCGACGCAACGACCTCCCAAGGAACATCACTCACGTACAGCTGGAATTTTGGCGACGGCGGCACGGCGAGCGGCGCGACTCCAACGCATACCTATGGGGCTGACGGCACCTACACCGTAGTCATGACGGCGACAGATACCTGCGGTCAGGTTGAAACCGTGAGCGACACACTCCAAGTTTGTGCACCGCTCGTGCCTCAAGTAAGCTATACACAATCGGCCTTTGTCTTTAATTTTGATGCGACCGGCAACCCAGGGGCGACCTCGGCAACATGGAATTTTGGAGACGGCAACTCGGGCGTCGGGTTCAGCATTGCCCATACCTACGCTACTTCGGGAACCTTCACGGTTCAGCTCCTCTTAGAAAACAGCTGTGGTGAACAGGTCGACACCAGTTTTGCCATTACGGTGTGTGTGGTTCCGACAGCCCAATTCAATGCATCTATTTTGAGCCAAAGCGGCGGCGGTCTCACGGTTCAGTTCGATGCTTCGAGCAGCGTCGGTGCGACGTCCTACTTCTGGCAGTTCGGCGACGGCAATACGAACACGACCTCTGCCTTCCCCGTTCATACCTACACCGTCCCAACCACGGCCTACCCCGTGACGCTCACCGTCTACAATGCGTGTGGCGACAGCCAGAGCATCACAAAATCGCTCGGCGATGCACTGAGCGGAATTGGTATTGCTTCATGGGAACCGGTGGTTTTTGAACTCTTCCCCAACCCGAGTACAGGTCTGTTCGTCCTGCGCAGCAACCAACTGCTTGACGGCTCGGTGGAAGTACACAACGCCCTTGGGCAGCGCGTGTTCCAAACAGCGATTCAAGGCCAGAGTGAAGTCACGTTGAATCTTGAAGAGCTTGCGGCGGGGACCTACCTCGTGCGACTGGTTCATGGAACTCAGGTAGGCCAGCAACAACTTCAAATTCTGAAGTAATTCGAAACTTGAGAAGTTTGTAAAACAAGACCAGCCCCGCATTGCGGGGCTGGTTTCTTTTTGTAGCAGTTTGCTGTTTGTTTTAAAAGTGCCTGAATTCATGTTGTTAACGTGGAATGTTCCATTCTACTTTGGCGGCACATCATTATTGATCATTGTGGTCGTAATTATGGATTTCATGGCACAAGTACAGACCCATCTGATGTCGAGTCAGTATGAGTCAGTGCTGAAAAAAGCGAATCTTAAAGGCTACGGCCGATAAGGCCGGCACCGTTAAGTTTGCCATTCGGAGTGATGAAATGAAAGTTCGTGCATCCGTAAAAAAGATTTGCCGTAATTGCAAAATCATTAAGCGCAACGGTGTTGTTCGAGTGATTTGCATCGAGCCTAAGCATAAGCAAAGGCAAGGCTAATCAAAGTTGAGAATGATTAACACCTAACCAAAGGTTAGGTGTTTTATTCTTTTATTTGCAAAATTGTTGACAAG
>ERZ1089241.125-NODE-125-length-11219-cov-6.067718_pt1 | contig 11219 bp, 10 predicted proteins | sample MGYA00383548_ERZ1089241 | MGnify/ENA primary metagenome ERZ1089241 (study PRJEB34543, sample SAMEA5968658) | marine metagenome | biome: water | collected 2014-06-21 | depth 0 m | study: Ocean Sampling Day (OSD) data from North Adriatic Sea | reverse complement strand
CCTCGTCTTCGCTCTTGCCGTTGAGGTCATAACCGGTGTGTGTTTTAATGGCCTCCAAGATGGGCACACGTGCATAAGGCGCTTTGAAGTTGATGTGGTTGTTGCCCACGGTGGCTTCGGTGGTGCCGTTAACAGCGACGGCCACTTCTTCCAGCATGTTCTCTACAAACTCCATCATCCAGTGGTAGTCTTTGTAGGCCACATAAATTTCCATGACGGTGAACTCGGGGTTGTGGGTTTTGTCCATGCCCTCGTTGCGGAAGTCCTTGGCAAATTCATAAACACCTTCAAACCCGCCCACGATCAAACGCTTCAAATAGAGCTCGTTTGCAATTCTCAAATAGAGGGGGACGTCCAAGGCGTTGTGGTGCGTAATGAACGGACGGGCCGCGGCACCGCCCGGAATGGGTTGCAAGATGGGGGTTTCGACCTCCATGTAGCCCTGCGCATCGAACAAACGACGCATTGTGCTCATCACCTTGTTTCGCTTGATAAAGATGTCCTTCACACCCGGGTTGACCACCAAGTCAACGTAGCGCTGGCGGTAGCGAATTTCTGGGTCGGTCAGCGCGTCGTGAATCTTGCCATCGGCGTCTTTTTTGACCACGGGCAACGGGCGAAGGCTTTTGCTGAGCACGGTGAGGGTTTTTACCTCAATGGAGCGTTCCCCGGTTTGAGTGGTGAATACAGGCCCCTCGACGCCTACAAAATCGCCAATGTCCAACAGTTTCTTAAAGACGTCGTTGTAAAGCGTTTTATCCTCGCTGGGGCAGAGCTCGTCGCGGTTGAGGTAGAGTTGAATTTCTCCTTGGGAATCGGCCAGAACGGCAAAAGAAGCCTTGCCCATGATGCGCTTGGTCATCATTCTTCCCGCGACCTTCACATGGGCAAATTGCTCCTTGGTCTCGTCGGAGTAGTTTGCGTGGATGTCGCTGGTAAAATGAGTGGTCATAAATGCAGCTGCGGGGTAGGGTTCAATGCCCATTTCACGCAGTTTTTTCATTGCATCGCGGCGGAGGATTTCCTGCTCGGATAATATTCTGGCCATGAGTTTATTCTATAATTGTGCGCAAAGATAATTAGTAGCTTAGCCACATGCGGTGTTCTGCTCAACTTCTCCTCTTTGTGCTGCTGTTCTCCCTGCCTACAGGGCTTCGCGCCCAACCCAAATGGCACGCGGGCACGCACACGGCCTATGGCGCTGGTTCGGCCAGCATTTCCTTTTTATCGGGTTCTATTACAGACTTTAACGGCCAGCTAACGGTCGGGCTCGGCCACTTTGTGTCCCCGCGCACCCAGCTCATGTTTGACCTCGGCGTGCAGGCCGGGCCGCTGCACACCCTGTACAGAGCACAGGGCCGATTGGGCTTCAACGTGGGCCGGACCACCTCAAAATGGACCGCCCTGGCCGAGGTGCACGCGGGCGGACTCTTGGGCAATTTCCAAACCGTGATGGGCACTTCCTACACGGAAGGCGGCTACCGCGCCGGCCTCGGCCTTCAATGCACCTATTGGTTTACCGAGCACGCAGGGCTGTTCCTCTGGCCGCAATTGGACCGTACCAACGCAGAGAACTTTGGCCTGGATTGGTGGAACATTCAGCTGCCCGTTGGGTTTCAAATGAACTGGTAAGCATGGAAATGAACACAGTGTACTACAAGGACTTGGGCGTGATGCGTTACAAGGAGGCCTGGGACTTCCAAACCCAGTTGTTCCAGCAAACGGTCGACCTAAAATTGGCCAATAGAAAACGGCAAGACGGCCTCCAAGAGCCCACGTCTTCGTACTTTTTTTTGGTAGAACACCCGCCCGTGTTCACCCTGGGCAAGAGCGGCAAAGCGTCGCACCTGTTGGTGAGCGAACCCCAACTGGCCGCCGAAGGCATTGACTACTTCCCCGTCAACCGCGGCGGCGACATCACCTACCACGGCCCCGGCCAGATCGTGGGCTATCCCATCTTGGACCTGGACCTTTGGTTTACCGACATTCACAAATACCTCCGCTTCTTAGAGGAGGTCATCATTCTCACACTGTCTCATTACGGCCTGCACGGCCAGCGCAGCCCCGGCGAAACCGGTGTTTGGCTCGACGTTGGCACGCCCCAAGCGCGGAAAATTTGCGCCATGGGCGTCAAGGCATCGCGCTGGACCACCATGCACGGCTTTGCCTTGAACGTCAACACGTCGCTCGACCACTTCAAGTACATTGTTCCCTGCGGCATTGCCGACAAAGCGGTCACCTCGCTGCACCTTGAACTCGGACGCACGGTGGACCTCGAAGAGGTCAAAAAGCACCTCAATTTCCATTTCCAAGAACAATTCAATTGCACCCTCATTCCTTACGAAGCACTATGAAAAACCTCAGACGCGTTTTAGGCGCACTTGTGTTGCTGCTGTTACTGGCAAGGTTCAGCGGTTATGGCTACCTCATCCGCGGCATGCGCGCAACCTACCTCGCCGGCCACTCGACCGCCAACATTTACGATTTCGAGCATTACGACCTCAGGGCGATGCCCGCAGTGCAGCCGCTGCCGCTGGTCAAGTCCGAGGCGACCGAACTCGAGATGAGCCCGCAAACCATGGCTGCATTGGAGGAAACACAAACGGCCAGTTTGCTGGTTCTCAAAAACGACAGTGTGGTGCTCGAACGCTATTGGGGCGCGCACAACGAAAGCGCGGTGGGCAACAGCTTTTCCATGGCCAAAACGGTCATCACTCTCCTGGTGCAAATCGCCATTCAAGACGGCTACATCAACTCTTGGGACGACCCCGTGCTCGACTACGTGCCCGAGTTGCAGGGCGGTGAGGAGCGCGAACGCCTGACGCTGCGCCATCTGAGCGCGATGACCGCGGGACTCGAAATTTCTGAGAATTACAAGAAGCCTTGGGCCAAGTTGGCAAAGTACTACTACGGATCCGACGTGATCAAAACCACCTTGAGCACTCCGACCGGCAAATTCGAGCCGGGCACTCAGTTCGAATACCAAAGTGCCAGCACGCAATTGCTCACGCTCGCCCTGTCGAGAGCGGTGCAGGAAAGCGTGTCGAGCTATGCCAACCGCGAGCTCTTTGCCAAGGTCGGGTTCGAATCGGAAGCCTTCTGGCACCTGGACCAAAAAGACGGCTTGGAATTGGGCTTTTGTTGCCTCAACGCCGCCACACGCGACTTTGCCAAACTGGGCAACCTGGTCTTGAACCACGGTTACCAAGGCGAGCACGCGGTGATTGACAGCTCGTTTCTACACCACGCATCGCGTTCTATCAAATCGCCGGTGTACGGCCAAAGTTTCTGGATCTATCAATCAGACCCCCACATCTTCGCCTTCCGTGGCATGCTGGGACAGCTCATCATTATGGACCCCGCGAACGACTTGGTGGTGGTGCGCACGGGTCAAAAGGACGGCCCCAAAGACGGGTATTTCCACCAAATTGAGCGCGTGTTGTTGGAGCAAATGGCACAGTGGTACCCGCACTAGGCCGCGCCGAACGATCACATGCATGAACCCCTGTTAGACATAGAACACCTTTCGGTCTCATTCGGTGAGGCGCAGGTCCTGTCCCATTTTTCTCTTCGCCTCAACGCGGGAGAAATTGTAGGAGTCGTGGGCGAAAGTGGCTCCGGCAAAAGCGTTGCCGCGCAGTGGGCCATGGGATTGCTAAGCCGCCGCGCCCGCACTACGGTTTCCGCAGCTCGCCTTTTCGGCGTGCCCTATCACGAGATGGACGCCGCCCGTTGGTGCGCGGTTCGCGGCAACGACCTGGCCTTTGTGTTTCAAGACCCCATGACCGCATTGCACCCGTCCAAGCGGATCGGCGTTCAACTGGAAGAGGTGCTTCGCCAACACACCGCACTGGACGCGGCCGAGAGAACGCAGCGCTGTTTGCGCGCTTTGCAGGAGGTAGAAATTGACCAGCCCGAGGTGTCCATGCAAAAGTACCCGCATCAATTGAGCGGCGGCCAACAGCAACGCATTGTCATTGCCATGGCCTTGCTGCTCGACCCCAAATTGATCATTGCCGACGAGCCCACAACCGCCTTGGACAAGGAGGTGGAGGGCGTGGTTTTGGCCCTGCTCATGCGCTTGGTCAAAGAGCGCGGGTGCGCCATGTGGTTCATATCCCACGATTTAGAATTAGTAGCACACATTGCCCACCGCGTGGTAGTGATGTACCAAGGGCAGACCGTCGAGCAAGGCCCGGCCGACCAAGTCTTTCGCGCTCCGACGCACCCGTACACCCGTGCGCTGTTGCAATGCCGACCGCCCCAATCGGGGAGGCCCTATCCGCTTCCAACGTTGCAGGACCTGCTCGATGGCCGCGCCCCGGAACAGGGTTCGTTGCCATCCGCAAAAAACGAAGAACTCGTTTTGGAGTTGGAGCAGGTTTCTCTCGGTTATTGGCAGCGCAAAGGCTTTCGCAAACACTACAAAGAGGTCATTCGCGGCTTGGACCTTCACTTGTACAAGGGCGAAGTTTTGGGTCTCATAGGCCCATCGGGAAGCGGGAAGAGCTCATTGGGACGGGCCATAGTCGGCCTCAACGCCTTTAGCGCCAAGCGCTTCACCGTCAACGGGGCCCAGCGCAGCACCGAGGAGGTGCGCCGGAGCGTGCAGTTCATTTTTCAGGATCCGTTCGGTTCGCTCAATGCGGGCCGCAAAGTGGGTGCTGCGCTCGCCGATGTGCTGGCGGTGCACCAGCCCAAACTGCGCCGGGTCGAACGCGAACAACGCGTTGCTTCGTTGTTGGAAGAAGTGGGCTTGGCGGCGAGCGATGCGCAGAAGTTTCCCTCGCAATTTTCAGGTGGCCAGCGCCAACGCATAGGAATCGCGCGGGCCCTTGCCGCCGAGCCAGAAATTCTCATCTGCGACGAGAGCGTGAGTGCACTCGACGTGAGCGTACAATCGCAGGTGCTCAATGTCTTGAACCGCATCAAACAGCAACGCGGCTTGAGCATGATTTTTATATCACACGACCCCGACGTGGTTCGCTACATGTGCGACAGGGTGCTGGACTTAGGAACACTTCAACCAGCGCTCCGCCTTCCTTAATAGTCCCTTTTTTCGAAGTTTTCCGACTTCCGCTTTTGGTAAGCGCGAATGCCGAAAAAAACCACCAATACGAGCAGTATCGCCCAAAATGCGATGTAGAGGAAGGCGCCCACCAAGACAGTCATTTTACTTTAGTTTGACAGCGGTGCCGTAGGCCAGCATTTCGGCCGCGCCTTGCATCACCATAGAAGTGCTAAAACGCATCCCCACGATGGCGTCGGCGCCCATTTTCTCGGCCTCGGCAACCATGCGTTGCAGGGCTTGCTCGCGGCTATCTGCTTGCAAGCGAGTGTACTCTTCAATTTCTCCGCCGACAATGTTCTTGATTCCAGCGAAGATGTCGCGACCAATATTTCGAGCGCGCACCGTGCTGCCGCGCGCAACGCCTAAATTTTCGGCAATTTCTCTTCCTGGGATTTCGTGGGTGGTTGACAAGATCATACGCTTGAAAAACTTAGTTGATAGAACCTACGACGCGTTTCATGAAGCCGTTGAGTGCGTCTTTTTTCGCCACTCCGGAGGCAATTTCTTTGCTCACTTCAAGGGCGCCGTACAAGTTGGAAATCAATTCGCCAATGACTTCCAATTCCTCGTCCTTCAAGGTAGGAACGTCCGCCAGACTTTCCAATACTTCGATGGTTTCGTGGATGTAATCTTCGTCGTTGGACTCTACAAAGCCAACAAGGTGCTTAATAATGGGCAATTTCATGGTGTCTCATTTTACAATCCCAAAATTAACCGACTCCGCCCTCCGCGCGCCATAAGCGCGATAGCATTTGTTTATTATTTCATTTAATACACAAAATAGCGCAGTCCGTTGCTTAGGGCTTAATTTTGAGGACATCACCACATCACACCTTCTAGATGAATAAATTTTGGACTTTACTCCTCGGGTTTTCCGCCGCTTCTGCGAGTGGACAAATTCTGCAGGTGACCCCGGCGTTTCCGTCGCAAAACGACACGGTTGAAATTATTTACGATGCCACCCAAGGCAATGCCGACTTGGTCGGAACCATTCCCGTTTATGCACACGCCGGCTTGATCACCAACGCGTCCACCTCTCCAACGGACTGGAAGCATGTGCAGGGAACTTGGGGCACAGCAGATGCGTCTGTTCTCATGACGCCGCTGGGGAACAACAAACACAAGATTACCTACCACATCCCCACGTTTTACGGCTTCGGCACCGGCACCACGGTTCAGAAATTGGCCTTTGTCTTTAGAAATGCCAACGGAACCAAAGTGGGGCGCAGCGCGGACGGCTCGGACATCTACTACGATATTTACCCGGCCAATTCGGGATTGATCGCTCGCTTTCTAAGTCCCTCCACCACCCAGGCCATTGCCGCAGGGGACAGCATTTATTGCGTGGTGGCGTCGAATGAGACCGCCAACTACGCCGTCTATGACAACGCGGCATTGATCCACACAGACAGTGCCACCAAGCAATTTGGCTTTTACATCGCACCCACGGCAACGGGCGACCACACGGTTCTACTCGAAGCAGTGTACGATACGGCTACCGCCTACGACACGCTGCACTATGTGGTCAACCCCACGGTCCCAGTGGCTGCCGTTCCAGCGGGTATGAAGCTCGGGTTGAATGAGACCAACGACAGCACCGTCACGCTGGTCTTGCACGCTCCGGGAAAAGACTACGTCTATGTCCTCAACTCGCTCAACCAATACCAGCCGTCCACCAATTACTACATGAACGTGTCTCCCAACGGGGAAGATTTTTGGATGACCATGAACGTTCTGGCGGGCCAGCCTTTTACCTACCAATATTGGATTGACGGCGAGCTGCGGGTGGCCGATCCATTTTCGACCTTGGTCCTCGACCCATGGAACGACGGTTACATTCCCTCGGCCACTTGGCCCAATTTACCGGCCTATCCTACGGGCCAAACCACCGGCATCGTCACCCTGTACCAAACCGGACAGTCTACGTACAACTGGGCCAACACCTCCTTTTCCAAGCCAAACGAAGAAGAGCTACTCATCTATGAATTGCTTATCCGCGATTTTGTCGACGAGCGCAACTACCAGACGCTGATCGACACCTTGGACTACATAGAGCGCCTCGGTGTGAACGCCATTGAACTTATGCCCAACAGCGAATTTGAAGGAAACAGCAGCTGGGGTTACAACCCATCTTTCCACATGGCTTTGGACAAGTACTACGGCACGCCTGAGAAGTTCAAAGAGTTCGTTGACAGCTGTCACTCGCGGGGCATCGCGGTCATTATGGACCAAGTGTTTAACCATGCCTTTGGCCAAAACCCCATCGCGCAAATGTGGTGGGATGCCGCCAACAGCAAACCCGCTTGGAACAACCCCTACATGAATGCCAACTGTCCCCACCCACCAAACTGTTGGGGAAATGACTTTAACCACTTTACCCAGGCGACGCGCGACTACATCGACCGCATCAACGCCTATTGGATTGAGGAATTTAAAATTGACGGCATTCGCTTCGATTTTACCAAGGGCTTCACCAACAGCTCCAATGCCGATAGCTACCAAGCAGACCGCATCGCTGCCCTCAAGCGCATGGCAGACGTGCTGTGGAATTTGGACCCCAACTTTTACGTCATCCTCGAGCATTGGGGACCCAACAACGAAGAGAAAGAATTGTCCGACTACGGCATGCTGCTCTGGGGCAATGTCACACACGACTACTACGAGGCCGCGATGGGATACACCGCCAACAGCGACTTTAGCTGGGGCATCCATTCACAGCGCGGCTGGGCCGACAAGCACCTCATCTCCTACATGGAAAGCCACGACGAGGAACGTGCCGCCTTCAAGATTAAAACCTACGGCAATGCCAACGGCAGCTACAACACCAAGCAATTGCCCACCTTGGCCGACCGCGTCGTCCTAGCGAGCGCCTTCTTCTACACCATCCCGGGTCCTAAAATGCTCTACATGTTTGAGGAGCTGGGCTACGATGTGAGCATTGACAACCCGTGCCGAGTTTGTGAAAAGCCCATTTTATGGAACTATTACGAGAACCAATACCGCCAAAAGATCTACTTCTATATGGCTTCCATGATGGACATGCGCAAGAAGTACCCGGTATTCAACACGTCCAATTTCTCCTACGCGTTGGGCGGTGCAGCGAAACGAATCAATCTAAACCACGCTACAATGAACGTGACCGTGGTGGGGAATTTTGCAGTAACAGCGGGTTCCGTCTACCCGAATTTCCAACACACCGGAACTTGGTACGACTACTTCACTGGAGACAGCATTACCGTTTCCAATGCCACCGCGCCATTGAATTTTGGGCCAGGTGAATGGCATATTTACACCGACGTCAAGACAGACGATGCGGCCTTTATGAATCTTGACGAGAACGCATTGGCGCTCGAGCCCTATTTGTTGTACCCCAATCCGTCCGCGGGCGAAGTGCAGTGGTTGACAGATTTTCCTGTGGGCGAGCAGGTGCAATGGACCTTGCACGACCTCACTGGACGCGCGGCTGCCGCGGGGAACTTTACCAGCCAAGGGCCCGCGATTGAAACTCTCGACTTCAACGAACTCACCGCAGGTGTGTACGTGCTGAGGTTCTCTGTGGGCGACCGCTTCTACACAGAGCGATTGGTCTTGGAATAGCGCCCGCCGCTTTGTGGGAACGAAAATGGAACGCCCCGCAGACCAACGGTCTGCGGGGCGTTTCTTTGGGGGTTTTTGCGTTAAGCGGTTGGTTAGGGGCTTTGCGCAAAAGGCGTTCGAGCGTGCCTGGGCTACAACAAGTGAACGCCGTCTTTATCTTGGGAAATGACTCCCTCTAATTCTAGGTTTTTGAGCAAACGACTGACCACCTCACGTGAGGTGCCCAATTCGCTGGCCATTTTTACTTTGGAAAGGGCCACACCGCTGCGGCCAGAAATTCTACAGCGCTTCTCGATGTAGGCAAGAAGGCGGGCGCCGAGTTGCTTGAAGATGGCGTTGTCCACCAGAGACAGCAGTTCTTCGAAGCGGTTTTTAAAGTTGCTCAGTTCGTAAATGCGCCACTCTGGGAATTCCTCAGCGATGCCGTTGAGCTCGCGGATGGGAATGTTCAAGACGATCGCGTCGCTTTCAGCTTCCACGGTGATGGGCATTTGACCGCCGGGCAAAAGAGAAAAGGCCGCGCAAGGGCAAATTTCCCCGGGCGTGAGGAAGTAGATGAGCAATTCTTTGCTTGGGTCTTCTTCGTCGTTGCGCATCACGCGGGCCGTGCCTTCAATGATGATGGGAAGGTTTCGAGCCTGGATGCCGTAATCTAAGATGAGTTGGTCTTTCTCGTAGGCAGTAATGTGACCAAGTTCAAGCAACTTGCTGACCAGTTTGGCGGGCAGCATGGTCAACGTGTCTTCTACTAGTTTTTGGTATTCCATGTGTTTCGAATGCGGTCCGGTAATTTACGCAAAACACATTACTACCGAGTCAAAAGAAGCGGTTAGACTTTGCAAAAACTTGCCTCGTTTAAAGCCGAGTAAATTTCCATCGCTCGCTGGGCCAAGTGCGCATCGTGCTCAGGGAAGTCGGGTGCGGTTTTTTGGTAAGGTTCCAGTCCGCTGGGGTCAACGGCTAGTCCCGTCGCTTCTGCTATGCTTGCGAGTACGGCTTGCGGGTCTTTTGTGAAGGTCTCGAAGGAAATGAGTTGAGGGCGGTCCAAGGTGAGGACATAGCTGTAGTAGCTGATCCATCGTTCGAGCCAGTAGTTGAGGCTGGTGGCATCGCCCGCGAACGGCGCTTTGGGCAACGTGGGAAGGTCGAACGGTCGTTGGCCGTGCCCAAATTCGTAGTGACCCAGCCAGTTCATGAAGGTCAGTACAAAGGGGTCTTCGTCTTGTTTTTGAAGAAAGCGCTGGTGTTGCTTTAACAGACTGTATGCGTGGTCCAAGGGATCACGAAAGAGGATGAACACCGCGAAGTCGGGGTTGTTGGCGACCAAGCTGGGGTAGCGCAGGATGGCATTGTTGTTCTTGGCCAAATAGATGCGGTCGTCGCCGGTCAAGCTGCGTTGGTACCGGCGGTAGAGGTCGTTTAATGAGCCGTCCAAAGTGTGGGTGAGCAATTTGTCTTGTTCCACATATTTGGGGCCGAAGGTTTGGAAAAAGTACTCTTCCAGCGCCTCGACGCTGTCTTTTCCCACCTTGATGCCGTCCCCGTGCGCGCGCTCCTCCAATTCGCCCGATTTGGGTCGGTAGATGCGCCCCCACAGTTTTGGGGCGAGTAAAAAGGGAAGGTTGGCGTAGGTAAGACTTTTAAAAGGACCGCGGGCGGCGAGTTCTTTTGCCAAGACAGTGGTTCCCGTGCGGGCCAAACCCGTAATGATCACGGCGGTGGTTTTGACCGAGTCACCAGGACCAACGACGGGAACCGGGTGCTCTATGCCGTTGATTTGTGATTTGAACAGGCGTTTCCCCAAATGAGTGTTGTCCAGAACGAGGTGGTGAAACAGTTGGGAAACCTCGCTGTACCCGCTTTTACTTTTCGGCGCGCGCAGGAACGGTACGGTGGCGGCCAAACTCAGGACGAGCAGTCCCCAAAGTGGATGGGGCGCACTGTTGGGCAGAAGGGAGTGAAGCAAGACGGTTCCCATGAGAAAAGCGCCGTAGGTGGCCGCAACAACGGCGACAAAGGCAAGCAGCAAGAGGAGCAATTCTTTGATGGTGGGGCCGACTTTGCTCGAAACGACGCGGTATTTTTCGTCCTCGTCCAGCTCGGCGATGAGCACATTGAGCAGGTCGACGCTACGGGTGGCGAGGGAAAAGAAGGGTTTTTTTAAGAGAATGAGACCGTATCCAAGCACAAGACCGCTGGGGAGGTAGGCGAGCAGGAGGTCCATTTACTGCTTCTTCTTAGAGAACGCCTTTTTTACTTGGTACCACAAAAGGTAGCCGAGTGAGGCCGCGATGAGCAGAACGATGAGACCAATTAAAACAATGGTGCCCGCTCCGAGGGCCAAAAAGCTCAAGGAATTGCGGGCTGGTGCCGTAGATGATAGGCCGACCGGGGACATCCTTTTTACCAAGGATACGCACCAGTCGTTTTTCAAGCAGGGTCCGCAGAACGCCGCCCGAGTCAACACCCCGCAGATATTCAACATCAGCGCGAGTCACCGGCTGGCGATAAGCGACAATCGACAGGGTCTCCAGCGCTGCGCGGGAGAACT
>ERZ1089241.119-NODE-119-length-11714-cov-11.262372_pt1 | contig 11714 bp, 12 predicted proteins | sample MGYA00383548_ERZ1089241 | MGnify/ENA primary metagenome ERZ1089241 (study PRJEB34543, sample SAMEA5968658) | marine metagenome | biome: water | collected 2014-06-21 | depth 0 m | study: Ocean Sampling Day (OSD) data from North Adriatic Sea | reverse complement strand
GGTGAAATCTACGTCTTATTGACGATCGGCGACGGACTTGTCGCTCAAATTCCATCATTGGTCCTATCACTCGCAACAGCGATCGTTGTCACACGCGTCACAACGAGTGAATCCATGACTGACCAAACGACAAGCCAATTAGCGAATCCGAGTGCTCTATTCATCACCTCTGGAATCCTTACCCTATTGGGGATTATCCCAGGCATGCCATCGCTGGTTTTCATTATGTTAGCGGCGCTGTGTGCAGGCATCGGCTACCTAGTCATGCGCTCAGACCCTGCGTCAGACATGTCAGCTGAAGAAGCGTTGGTTGAACGTGAAGCGCAATCAAAAGAAGAGCAAGAGATTAATTGGGAAGATGTCAGCCAAGTCGATCTCGTCAGTCTCGAGATTGGCTACGGTTTGATTCCTCTCGTCAATACAGAAACTGGCGGACAGTTGCTCACACGCGTGAAAGGTGTTCGGAAGAAACTCTCAACTGAACTCGGTTTCTTAGTCCAACCCGTCCGCATTCGAGATAATCTAGATCTCGATCCAAATACCTATCATTTGATGGTCAATGGAGTCGTTCGTGGCCGCGGTGAAAGCCATGCTGGTAAAGAGCTCGCGATCAACCCGGGTCATGTCTCAACTCCACTCGAAGGAATTGCAACAAAAGAGCCTGCTTTTGGCCTGGACGCCTATTGGATCGAGCCTTCGCAGCGTGATTACGCACGGACTCTAGGGTATACAGTGGTCGACGCGCCCACTGCCATTGCGACACATTTGAATAGCATCCTCTATCAAGCAGCCCCTGAGCTTCTAGGTCATGATGAAGTCCAGCAGCTTTTGGATAAGACAGCTGAACGCTCACCGAAACTAATTGAGAACTTAGTACCGAATAAGTTAAGCCTCGCTTCTGTCACGCGAGTCCTTCAGAACTTGTTACGCGACGGTGTTCCAATCCGTGACATGCGTACCATTCTTGAAGTTCTCAACGAAGAAGGCGCGAAGATTCAAGATCCAGATGAGCTGACAGCGCTCGTCAGACCAAAGCTTGGTCGTATGATCGTACAAAGCCTGGTCGACATGACTGAAGAAATGCCGGTCATGACATTGGATCCGCAGCTTGAGCAAATGTTGCATAACGCTGTCCAACAGTCGCATCAAACAAAAACGCTGACCATTGATCCTGAATTGGCTGAAAGCCTGTTTAGATCGATGCGTCAAGAATCACAAAAAATTGAAGAACAAGGCAAACCTGCCATTCTGGTTGTGTCTCCAGCGGTCCGCCCATGGCTCGCTAATCTGGCACGTCCACGAATTCCAGATCTCACAGTCTTGTCATATACAGAAATCCCTGAAGATCAGGCCGTCAATGTGGTTGCCACAGTGACAGCTCAAGTCGGGCAACAAGCGTAAGGACGTCACATGGAACTGAAACGCGTACTCGGAAAAGACAACAGACATGCGATGGAAGAAGTCGTTCGTTTGTATGGACCAGATGCTTTGGTGGTCTCAGGCCACAAAGTGAACGGAAAGTTTGAACTCATCGTTGCCATTGATATCGAGGCAGACGCTGCGTTGATTGATGTGCCTGATTCAGAGCTTACTGTTGATGAGCCGAAGGCACCTGCAGCCAAGATCGCGAGTTCATCGTTTAAAAAGGTGTTGCATGGTGACGATGCAGAACAACTTGTTGAACACGAACCGTCAGCTCATGACTCAATGCGCGCAAAGGAAATTGTTGATCTCTTTAGAGAAGAAATCCAAGTCTTAAAGCGCGAAATCCAAGAAACTCGAAAGGCATCAGCATGGCACATGCAGATGGCGAATCCCCAAACATTGACCGTTTGGCAGAAGGCTTTGATGGATCACCCAATGCCAAGCCGCTTACGTACTCTATTAATCGATTCACTTGCTGATATCGAAAAGACAGATGAAGCAGAAGCTCAATTACACGCCATCCTCAATGAAGGCGTCTCGGCCGCAACAGAACTCCCAGAAGACATCTCAGGGACACATGCATTTTTTGGCCCTTCAGGCTCAGGCAAAACTACATTGATCGGCAAGCTTGCGCGCATGGCGACAGATCGCATCAATCCCGAGCGCGTTGCTGTCATCAGCTATGCTGATCAAAAAATTGGTGCTTGGAACCAAATGCAACTGATGGCATCGCAATGGGGCGTCCAATGCTACCGTGCAAATTCGCCAGATATGCTGAAAACGGTACTGCGAGAAGTTGCTGACTTTGAGTGCATCTTGATCGATACCAGTGGTGTCGATATCGCCAAGCATCACGCTGAAGTATCGCAATACGCTCCAGAGGCACTGATTCACCTAGTGGTTGCCACAGAAATCTCTCGCTCATCAGTGGAGAGACTCTTCAATGAAGGTCTTGCCTGGGATAGCGTTAATGTCACCAAACTCGATGAGTCAAATGATGCTTGGGTGTTACTCGATGCAGTATTACAACACAACGATATACAACTCTGGTTGCAGTCATCATCCAGTCAGTTAAACCGCCCAGTGAAACTCTTGAACACAGCGAAGTGGATTGCAAGTATCATTGAGTCGGTAACGCTTGAAACACGCGAACCCCAGGCCGACCAAAACGCACAAAGCGAAGGTCGACAAGAGAATGAATCAGTGTCTACACTTGAGTTTCTGACAGGTCTCCGAACAAAGCGTTCAGGTGGCTCAGACATAACACAAGAGCCGGCGTTTTAACGGACCAGTATCATGAGCGACCTAAAAATTATTGGCATAGCAAGCGGCAAAGGTGGAGTCGGCAAAACGACGATTTCCACGAACCTCGCTGTCGCACTCGCTGAAAGCGGGCATCAGGTTATGTTGTTCGATGGTGACTTAGGCTTGGCCAATGCCCAGCTCGCTCTTGGTATTCAGGCTGAATACAACTTCAGCCACGTCATCAGTGGTGAAAAATCCCTCAAGGAAATCGTTGTTCGTGGCCCATCAGGAATTTTTGTTGTTCCTGGCGCATCGGGTATCGGCAAGATGGCGGACCTAGGCGAAGCCGAGCTTCGCGGCGTCGTACAGAGCTTTTCAGAATTCCAAGAGCCGCTGGATTATCTAATTGTCGATGCAGCAGCTGGCATCGCGCCTTCTGTTACCACATTTTTGAAGGCATGCCATGAAACACTTGTAGTGGTTCGTGATGAACCATCATCAATCGCCGACGCTTACGGAATCATCAAGGTCTTGGCAACAGAACACGATTACAAAAATATTGGGTTAATTCCCAATGCCGTGCCAGATCAACGGTCGGGCCAACTCTTATATCAACGACTGAATGCTGTTGCCGTTAAATTTTTAAATCTAGATCTTGAGTACACCTACTCGATTGAATCCGATGAAACTGTATTGGAAGCAGCCAGAAAATATACGCCCGTTCTAACCCATTCCCCTGGCTCAACTGCAGCCCGAGATTTCAGAAAGCTTGCCAAAGAAGTTCAACTGCTACCTGTCACGAAACGCGCATCAGGTGGACTTCAATTCTTCGTCGAGCGGATGCTGAATACTGATCCGGAGGCGACTCATGGCTGATTTAGATCTCTATAACCAAGTCGCACAAAACGGTCGCGACCCGATTCTCGCACATGTTGGTTTAGTCAAAAGAACCGCACTGCACCTGAAAGCCCGTATTCCTCAGGTGATGGAGGTTGATGAGCTGATCCAGGTTGGAATGATTGGCTTAATTGAGGCATCACAAAGTTTTGATGCAACCCGCGGTGTGGATTTTGAGATCTTTGCTAGAACTCGAATTCGTGGAGCAATTTTAGACGAAGTTCGTCGAATTTCAGTGCTTCCTCGTTCGGCGATTTCTCATATTCGAGAAACTAATCAGGCGACTCAAGAGCTCGCCACTGCGCTTGGTCGAGCACCAACGCAGAGTGAACTTGCCGAATTCATGGGCAAAGAATCCTCGGAATATCAAAAAGAACGGTCTCACGCCCATCAGATGCTCATGGTAGACTCCGAAGCGGCTGAAGACGAGATGATGAACGCGCCAGCCCAACATGGTTATGAACCAGAACAAGAAGTTGGGGATGCGATGCTGATGGACTCTTTGAGTCAAGCGATAGAGCAGTTGCCGGAGCGCGATCAGATCATCATGGCGCTTTACTACACTGAAGATATGAATTTAAAAGAAATCGGTGCGGTTCTCGATATAAGCGAGTCCCGTGTCAGCCAATTACTCTCAGCAAATGTGAAAAAGCTGAGAAAAATGATGGCACTTCCTGAGCGATAGAGATAGACGAATGGCATTGTTTGGTCCAAGTGACAAAGAACTGAAAGCGACTGCAAAGAAAGAGTACGACAAAGCAGTCTCACTAAAAGGTGACTCACGCAAAGAAGACGCTTACCGCATGCGGATTGCGCTCAGAGCGCGCGGTCACATCGACAAGCTCTTCGTTGAGGCAGCTCAGAAAGCAGAGAAATTTAACGATATCGCGATGATGTGTATCGCGGAAGGGAAACCTGCTCCTGAACCACCAAAACCATCAAATTATATGAAGCTTGTTACAGCCTCCGGTGAAGTGTGGTCTTATCTTCCGGAAGAATACGCAAGTATCGTTTTCAAATACGGCATGCTCTATCAAGGGATGAATGTGACTGGCCCAAAGGCCATCTCGCAAGTCCAAAAGATCAGTGACGCCATTGGAATCGAACTTCGACTCGAACAACCACTCATCGCGCTTGAGTTCTTAAGAAATCAGCTCGAAGAAGAAGGGGTTGATGTTGAAGCAGAAATTGCAGCGCTCGAACCCGACGATGGAGAAGACCTCGACGAGGTCTGATATCGGCGCATGGAGTGGATACTCGGTCTTTTGATTATCGTTCTTGGTGGTGCGGCTGTTGTCGTGATCTATCTAAGCGAGCGAATCAGCATTTTCGAAACCCTGCTCGGACTTAATCCGAAAGTCACCAGCGATAAGCTTGCTGAACATGTTGCTTTCGGGCCAAACCCTTTTGGCGATCTCTCAGGTGAAAACCTCTGGAAAGCCATGATCGGTGAAGATATTGATGACGATATCGAGGTAGGTGACGTGGATACATTAAGGCCGCGTTATGAACTCGTCATCACTCGTCATATCGAAATGATGTTAGAAGACGGCCGATTTGATGCCAGAAACGGTGAGCGTACGGCTGTAAAACCCATCCTCCGCATCCCGATGCTTCGTGGTTCTGTTGAATCATTCATCCCATTCGTAGAAGCTTCGCGTCTTTATGAAATTGGCCAAGAAGTCGAGGCAAAACCTGAAAACGCTGAAAAGCTAGCCGCCGAAGTCGATGAAATCGTAGATGAATTATTTGGGAAAGTTCAGCTCGAGCGTAGAACATCATTTGGACGTTCATTACTCCCTATGACTGATGACACAGATAATAATGACAGCGACGACTTAGATGATCTGGAGTTGCCAGATGCGCCAGGTCTTGATGACCAATTAGCGCTACCACCTGGTGATGAGGACGCTGACGCCAAGAAAGACGCCAGCTAGTCAGATTACTGAGCTTTGGCCTCTTCTGGCATCGGAAGTGGTGCCTCAGGATTTGGATATTGAATCACAACAGTTTCCTTTTTCTCAGAAGCAGTTGCCTTTTGGGCCTGTGATTGCAGTAATTCGTAATACCGCTCTCTTTGCAACGTGACCAACGCTTGAACGTCTTTATTCAATTCACTCACGTTTGAGATCTGCTTTCGCAATGACGAGACCTGGCCTGCTACTCCCTGCACAGACTTCGCCAGATCAGCAGTCACTTTTTGCTGAGACTGAATTTGCGCTTCTACTTCACCGACACGCGCGGTAAAGGCTTCACTCTGGCGACCAACCGACTCAGCCGCTTTCGCTGGCAATTCGTTTTGGACAATCTGTAACGATCCGTTGAGTTCGTTCATCCGCTCAGTCAATTGAATCTGTGCATCACGGAATGCTTCTTGGGTAAGACGTAATTGCTCAATCGAATCATTGATCATCTGGAATTGTTCCAGACCGACGTTCATTTCAACAACGCGTTTACCAACAGCCAACACCATGCTTTCCAGTTCAGCAGAGCGTTTTGACAATTGCGCAGCCATAAATCCAAATACAGCGACCGAAACGAATAACATCGCTCCACCCACTGACAAAACGATTGTCGAAACCTTCGATGACCGATGTGACGCATCGTCAAGTTTGCGAGCCGCTTTTACTAAATTGCCAGTAGAGACGTTTGCTGTCGCTGAGGCTTTTGTTGCCGCTTCAGCAGAATCCAAAACAGAACCCATCAGGGTTTCCATCGACTGAACAGCCTGAGAAACCGAGCGCTCTCCCGCTTCATGAATTTTTTCAATTCGTGTTTTAACGAGCTCATCAGCGAGATGGATTGCCTCAGCCAAGGTTGCATCAGTAGCTGCAACAGCAACTTCCCCAGCCTCCTCAAGCTCTTCAGCTTCTTCATCACTAGATTCTTCAGACGACTCGTCAGCGCCTTCGGCTACGGAAGCGTCCTCAGAGACTTCGTCAGCGCCGTCGACTGTTTCAGACTCTTCCTCTGCAGGAATGTCATCCTTAAGTTCTTCGTCTTTTGGAGTCTCGTTCTCACTCATCTTTCGTCTCTTCTGTTGTCTCTTCAGCATCGGAAGCCACTGCCGGCTTCTCTACTTCATACAATGCTTCTACTTGGTCACTTAAAGAATCGGACGCACGCATCACGACTTTAAGTTGATTCACGGTATCGGAGAGTCTTTTTAAGATTTCACGACTCAATTCTGCAGGCCGCCATACAGGCAAATTCCAAGTCGTCAAACCAAGTGCCGCAACTTCAGCAATTTCCGCTTTGAGTTGGTCTGCAGACGAATAATCCGGAACACGGCGCATTGGGGTGCGATTGGATTGGTACTCACCCAAGTCACGATGACCCCCCTCGACTCGCTCAAATCGGTCGCGAAACGAATCAACGCCAGTCAGTGGCCCTTGATGTTTCTCGGCAGGCTTAACTCCATCAGCACCTTGAATAACCGCACGCTCACCCGAATTTTTTCTGTCCTGGCGGAAAAGCTCGTCAGACACTTATTACTCCCCGTCTTGCAGGATCCTCTGGAGCGAACCTGCTGTTCTCACCCAATAATCGGCACCTTGGCCCAATCCTTGAATGTAGGTTCGACTCTCTGCTCGGTTCTGGAAAGGTCCGCTCACAACTGCGTAACGGGTCGCTCCATTCACATTGACCGGAACAACGATCGCGCGACTGGCGCCAGTTTGAGTCTCAATCCAAGCCTGTGCGCGAGCTCGGGACGCCAGTACGATATGCTGAACAAACTGCTCTCGCGGACCCGCATTTTTTACCAGCGCAATGGCCGGATCTGTTGGCTCAGACTGGGCAGCGGGTGTTGTGACTGCGGCGGGCTCTGGACGAGTTGCAGCGGGCGTTACTGCAGGCTCAGCCGCCATAACCTCAGAGGACTCTGGCGGGCGGGCTGTTTCTGCACTAGGTTGTGTTGGCTCTCGAATCGGATCAATTGCTGGAACTGACTCCAGTGGTGCTGAGGCGATCTGAGTCGCCAAATCAGTGCGTTCTACTTGCACAGGTGTCGCAGACTGTTGATCGGCGAGTCGACCTTCATCATTGGGCAATGGCGGTAATTGAGGCAGCTCTGGGAGAGTTGATTGAGGTGTTGTCTGAATGCTTGAATCGTAGGCCGCATCAACAACTGATTGCCCGCTCTCCTTGCGCGTAAATAAATTATCTTCAAGACCAGCGAGCTTCAACGCACGATCTAATTGCTGACCAACATCTGGGTTCACAAAACCAGTAATAGCTGTAGCACCGACCCCCAGCACAACAAGGAGCAAAAGAAGACCTAAACCACTCCCTTTCTTCTTAGGCTCTTCTTCCTCAAACAGAGCCCGCATGTCGTCTGCTTCACGCTCACCGGCTTCACTCGCACCACCAAGCGCCTCGTCCACATCCAACTGTAATGATGGTGACCTGTCATCTGCCGACAAGCTCGGTTCAAGCTGCTGAGACACGGTTTGGTTAATTCGTGACAACACACGCTCAACCTGAAATTCAAGTCCTTCAGCCATCCCTTCTTTCCGGAGCGCCAATTGCTCGTCAGGTGTCGGCGGCTCAACTTCCCAACGAAGTAATCGAGAACCGAAGCGGTCTAAAGCCTTTTCGATATGTGATGGGATACGATCCAGTAAGAAAACCAATCTCATATTGAGACCTGGAAAATCAGTCACCATGCGTGACAACAAAGCCCACCCGTCACTATCAATCGCTTTGGGGTCATTGACGACAATCACTCGCCCCGGGGTTTGTGACTCTTGCTCGCCTCGCGCCTCTTCCATAGACATCGAATTAACGAGTTCATTGAAACGAGTCACAAGCGCTTCAGTACTGGCTGGCATGTAGGTTTCGACCGCCATACCTGATCGCATTTTCAAACGATTCAGCATCATTTTGCCGTAATGGTCGATCACCCCATCGTAGTGACTGGTCACCAACAGATGCTGCGCGTCATCGACAACCGCATCAAAAACACGCTGGAAGCGAGAAATATCGGAGTCCCGAAAGAAAATTTCACCATTACCCTGGCAGAGTTTCGAGGGGGAGTCGTCAAACATGACTATGCATACCTTTCATTATTCGGGATTACCTTCCGCATCAAACCGGAAATTCTCTGGAATCTCAGGGTTTGGCTTTGTAGCAGTTTGCCCGTCTCGACGGACGCTTGCCAGACTAAATACATACGCGATCACCTGAGCAACCGCATAATAGAGATCCTCGGGAATTGTACGATCAATCTCTGTTGTGAAATACAGTGCGCGAGCCAATGGTGGAATCTCAACCTGAACCACACCATGCTCTTTCGCCTCATTACGAATTCGAAGAGCAACATGATCGACACCTTTGGCGACTACGATCGGCGCGCCGTCAGACTCGGGGTCATACACCAAGGCCACTGAAAAGTGTTCCGGGTTCGTGATGACCACATCCGCATCCTTCACAGAATCCATCATCCGCTGTTCTGCCATCTCACGCTGTTTGCGGCGGATTTGCGCCTTCACTTCAGGACGACCTTCGATGTCTTTATATTCATCCTTAATTTCTTGCTTCGTCATCCGCATACGCTTATTGAATTCGAATGCCTGAAAAGGAACATCAATCGCAGCAATCAGGACAAGGGTCGCCGTTACGACAAGCGTTGTCAGTCCAATCATTTCTCCAGCCGCAACCAACGCAGGCTGGATTGCCATTCCTGACAACGCGACCAACTCATCAGCAAAGTCATAAACGAAATAAGCGAGGACACCCGCAACCAATAAAAACTTCAATAATGATTTGGTTAACTCGACCAATGCCTTCAGACCAAACATGCGTTTGAAGCCGTTAAGAGGGTTTAGTTTTGAAGCCTTTGGAGCGGCTGCCTTCCAAGCAAAATTAAGCCCACCCATTGCAGAAGAAGCGAAAATAGCGACAAAAAACGTGAGTAAGAGAAGTGGAACAATTAGTAAGAATGCCTCGCGACCGATATCGGCAAATTGAACCACCCCCAAATTTTCTGAATAGATTTCACGGCGATCGATCACAAACCCGGATGCAAAAAGATCAGCCAAATTACCAATAAGCCAGCCACCCATCAGATACAAAGCGGCCATGGAGCTAATCATGACTGCCGCCACACCGAGCTCCTGAGACCGTGGAACCTGACCGTCTTCACGCGCCTTTTCCAGGCGCCTGGCGGTGGGCTCTTCTGTTTTTTCGTCGTCGTCTGGTGCGTCTTCAGCCATTACAGCACTCCGGGGACAAGAACAAAGTCTTTCACGCGCTCAATACCTTCCATCCAAAGCCATTGCATTCGCGCACCAATTCCTGCCATCGATAGAATCAAGATGGCATAGCCGGTTAAGAAAAACACGGGGAAACCAACTGCAAAAATATTCAAACTCGGTGCAGCTCGGGTAATAACGCCCACACCAGCATTAACCAACAACAGGGCAACCATCACTGGAAGTGCGATCAAAACACCACCTAAGAACATCATCGCGCTCCACTCAATCAGAGCCGCAAAGTTAGCTTCTCCAATAAACGCAACGCCGACCGGAAAGGTCTCAAAACTCCTTAACAGAATGCCGATCACCAATACATGGCCACCAACACTTAAGAAAATCAAGGTTGCTATAATCAATAGAAATTGGGAAACCAATGGAACTGTGCCAAGACCGGGATCTACCATAGTCGCCATTGATAGCCCCATGGCGTTTGCGATTGCCTGACCCCCAACTACGACCGCAGCTGTTACGATTTGCAGGAAAAAGCCCATCAAAACACCGATCAAGATTTGATTCACAATCTCAGATAACCCTTCTGCGGACACAGGGTCGATGGTCGGCCAGTCCACCATTGGATAGATCATCAGTGTCAGAGCAAGCGTAAGCAAAACACGAATGCGAACAGAGACGGCATCAATAGAGAGAACAGGCACAGCAATCAACATCGCGCCAATCCGCAGAAATGGCCAGAGCGCCGTATAAAACCGCTCGATCAAATCTGCAACAAAGAGCTCCATCGACTGGCCTTAAAAGAAGAACGTCGGAATACGCTCGTAAATCCTTCGTGTGAAATCAACAAGCACTGAGATTTGCCAAGATCCTAAACCGATCAACACGATAACGAGAGCTGCCAGTTTTGGAATGAAGGACAGGGTCATTTCGTTGATAGATGTGGCCGCTTGGATGATCCCAATAATCAAGCCGACAACCAACGCAATCGCGAGCAAAGGACCTGAAATTAATACAGCAACCCATAAAGCCTCTCGGCCCAATTCAATAACTAATGCTGTGTCTAACATCGATCCTCCTTAAGGCATCGCAAAGCTTGCAGCAAGCGATCCCATGATCAAAGTCCAGCCATCAACCAATACAAATAACATCAATTTAAATGGCATCGAAATCATCATTGGAGAAAGCATCATCATACCCATCGACATCAGAACACTTGCCACGATCAGGTCAATCACCACAAAAGGGATATAAATCATGAACGCAATAATGAAGGCACTCTTCAACTCTGATGTAATAAAAGCTGGTGCCAGAATTGAAAAGGGCACGTCCTCTGGAGCAGGAATTGCCTCCATTCCGGCGATCTGCACAAACATGCCGATATCTTCTTGGCGTGTTTGGTTCAACATGAACCCGCGCACTGGTATCTCTGCCGCAGCAATCGCGGCTTCTATCGAAATCTCTTCGTTCAGATACGGAAGAATGGCCGTGTCATACACACTGTTAAAAACCGGAGCCATGACAAAGAACGTGAGAAATAAAGCGATACCCAACAGCACCTGGTTCGGCGGTGTTTGCATGGTTCCAAGCGCTTGTCGTAACAAGGACAAGACAATAATAATTCGTACAAATGAGGTCAGGCCAAGAAGCATCGCCGGCAGTAACGACAGCAATGTCATCAATGCCAGTAACTGAAGGGTCAAGCTGTACTGGGTCGCTCCCTGCTCCTCTGTGACGGTAACAATAGGAAGAGCGTCACCAAACGCCGCCGGTGTCACAAAAAATGCGAGTACTAGAATGAGTCTAATCACTGAGACGTCCCCGTCTGCGCCCCTGCATCGCGGAGCATCTCCGAGAATTCAGGCGCGTCCTGTTTTGGCCATTGGCCGAGACCAGACATCGCTTGAGGCGATACGCCCACTAAGATCCTTTGGCCATCCG
>ERZ1089241.117-NODE-117-length-11765-cov-8.791631_pt1 | contig 11765 bp, 12 predicted proteins | sample MGYA00383548_ERZ1089241 | MGnify/ENA primary metagenome ERZ1089241 (study PRJEB34543, sample SAMEA5968658) | marine metagenome | biome: water | collected 2014-06-21 | depth 0 m | study: Ocean Sampling Day (OSD) data from North Adriatic Sea | reverse complement strand
GTGCTTGGTTCGTTGTCGCAATGAAAATCGTTGCAGTTGGCGTGGTTACGCAAGCCGTTCTCGGCATGTGGAAGCAACTGTGTATCGATCGGGAAACGAAGATTATTGCGCTCATCGCGGCCATCGCTTTTTATTCAGCACCGACGGCTTTTACACAAGTTGCACTCATTGGATTGGCTCTCCTTGGAGGGCATTTATTTATATCAGGCGACGGATCAAGCTTAACGCCACAGGATCAAATGAGCCCTTGGAAGCTGAATGCGGCCATATTTGGTCTCGTCATCTGGGGTCTTGGGACCTTGGCCGCCATTACCTTGGTTGATGGATCACTTTGGACTGACATTTTTGCCGGTCATTATTTCAGTGGCGCTCTTGTTTTTGGTGGTGGGCACGTCGTACTTCCGTTACTGGAGGCAGAATTTGTTCCCCCGCTGGAAAAAGATGTCTTTCTCGCTGGCTATGGGTTCGCACAAGCAATGCCAGGGCCATTGTTCACCATCGCATCCTACATAGGGGCCGTTATGGCTCCAGAATCAGTATTTCTTGGTGCCGGGTTAGGTGTCATTGCGATCTTTTTGCCTGGTGCGATTCTATTGATGGTCGCTCTGTGTCTGGGTGATGCGCTAGGTCGATGGAAAAAACGCCTGGTTTATGTCAATGCCGTGGTTGTTGGTCTTTTATTCGCAATTTTAGTCAATCCGGTCTTTACAGAAGCCGTGTATTCCGAAGCAACGACTGGTTTGGCTGTCCTGAGTCTCGTGATGTGTATTGGTTTGAAGCGATCTCCTCTTGAGCTTGTCGTTGTAATGGCCGGAGCGACCTACGTATTGCATGTATTGGAGTGGATTTAAATGGCAATTCCAGTGATTACCTTACTGATTACCAGTACGTTAATACTAATGCAGCTAACCCTTACTGCAATTGTGATTAAAGCGCGCCGCAAGAACCAAGTAGCCGTCGGTTCCGATGGGGTGCCCGAGCTTGAGCGGGCTGTCCGCGCGCACGGTAATTTCACAGAAGTAACGCCAATATTCTTAATCAGTCTGCTACTGCTTGAACTCGTTGATAGTTACCTGTGGTGGGTTGGGATATTGGGTGTCGTATTTATCGCCGGACGAATTCTTCACGCAAGATCAATCTTGGTGACAGAAGTCCAAACTGGACGTTATCAACAACGCGTGACTGGAATGATGTTGACCCTCGGCAGCCTGATAGCAAGTGCAATCAGCGGGGTTATTTGGGTTATTTGGAGTCTCATATAGCTCTGCCCCGAAGGGCAGAGCGCTCATGACTAGCCGCGGAGATGCGACTCAAGGAAGGTGAGCGTACGCGCAAGTGCTAACGCAGCGTCATCTTCGTCATATCGGCCGCCGGTTGGATTTGCAAACGCATGATTAGCTGTGTACCAATGAGTGGTTAGCAATTCGTCCTTACCTGCGTCACGGAGTGTTTGCTGGAAGGCGCCAACCATCTTTGGATTAATGCTCTTATCAAGCGTTCCAAAATGACCAAGAAGCGGCGTGCTTAAAGCCTTCAGCTCATCAGCAGATCCGCCGACGCGGCCGTAATAAATAACGCTCGCGTCAGGGCTTGCTGACAAGGCAGTTTGTAAACTCCAACCACCGCCGAAACACCATCCACAGGTTCCGACTTTGCCATTACCTTGCTTTCTAGCCCACTCAACCCAGGCATTCATCGTGTCTGTCGCTTCGTCTGGATTCAGTGCTTTAATCTGAGCCATGGCTCCGTCGCGATCTGTTGCGACAGATCCTTTGAATAGATCCACAGCCAGTGCACGGAATCCTTTGTCTTTAAACTCTTGGGCGACCGCCTTGATGTGATCATTAAGACCCCACCATTCGTGAATCAAAATCACTGTTGGTGCGTTTTTGTCTTCAGGCTCCGCGAGATATCCAGTTACTTCACCCGCCAAGTCAGTTTTAATTGTGACTGTTTCGCCACCATGCGCAGCAGCCTTCGCTAATTCGATGTCCGCGAGAACATAAGCTAATGGAAGCGACGCAACGCCCTTTAAAAACAGGCGACGACTTTCAGGGTCGACCGTCAGTGCAGGCTTATTTGATTCATAGCAACTAATTTCATTACACATGGGTATGTATTCCTCAAGTTATTGTGCTGTCCAACCCCCATCGACTGGCAAACTGGCGCCAGTGATCTGGGAAGCTGCATCCGTGCAAAGAAAACGGGCCAGCGCTCCTAACTGATCCGTTGTTACAAACTCTTTTGATGGCTGCTTCTCAGCGAGTAGTGCGCGGCCACCGTCTTCAATGGTGGTATTCAATTCTTCGGCTCGTCTTTCGATCTGCGTTTGAATCAGTGGCGTATGCGTCCAACCTGGACAGATCGCATTACACGTCACATTGATTTCTGCTGTTTCGAGCGCTGTCGCCTTCGTTAGCCCGACAAGCCCATGCTTTGCTGCGACATAAGCGGGTTTGTTTACCGATGCAACTAAGCCATGAACACTCGCAATATTAATAATACGGCCAAAATTCTGTGCCTTCATTGCAGGAAGGCATAACCGCGTCGTATGGAATGCGGCACTCAGATTGAGCGCGATTATTTGATCCCATTTGTCGACAGGAAATTCGTCAACAGGAGCAGTGAACTGCATACCTGCATTATTGACCAATACGCTGATCGGGCCATCTGATTCAATGAGTTCAGACAGCGCCATGTCAATTGCTAGTGGTTGAGTGAGATCAGTGCCGATAAAAAAGGGGGATTCCGGACCTGCGGCATCAACATCCGCGAGCGCTTGATCGATCACTTCGGGCTCACCAATTCCGTTGATAATGAGCCGGTAACCGGCTTCGGCTAATGATTTTGCGATCCCTAATCCAATTCCGCTAGTACTTCCGGTGACGAGTGCCAGTTGTGTCATTTTTATCCTTAGCGAACAACGTCCACATCATGCGCTTGTATTTGTGTCAAACGCATGACATTTCAAGTATTCCAATAATTACGTCCGTAACGCGCCGATCTCAGCTTCATGAATGCGCTTTTCGAACTCTCGTAAGCGCTTATACACCGAGACCAATTCAACGATTTTCAGCCAGCTACGAATAATATACTGGAGACTTTCCGCGACCTTGCCCATCGCGCGAACTGTCTGACTAACCACTCCAAGGGTTATTGCTCCAGTAATGATGGTTGGTCCCAGAGCAAAGTAGGGGACGATCACCATTCCTTGGAGGTAACTCCACTTCGCCATATTGAAGTAGAAATAGTGTAAGTAAGCCTTAAAATGAATTTTTCGAACGTCGTCGAAAAGAAAGTTGACTTGATCTGTCTGCGCACGCGCGGAGTCATCTTCACCCAAGACGAGTTCTTTTCGGTACGCGGCTTCGTTCTTTTGTATGTCATATTCGATCCCAGGAAGCCTAGAACCAACCAATCCCAGAACAGCAGTTCCACCAATTGCGGTAAGTATGACTACCCACACAAGACCATGATCGACTGGGCCGATAATCGGGAGTTCAGTCACATTCTTGGAAAGGCCATATAAAATTGGAATGAATGCGAATAGCATCAGAATCGTTTCAAGGAGTCCGACACCGAGGTCTTCGGTAATTCGGGCAAATTTCAATGTATCTTCCTGAACTCGCTGGCTAGCGCCCTCGATCAGTCGAGCCTTGTCCCAATGTTCCTGATAGTACTCTGCCATACTTCGACGCCATCTAAAAGTCCAGTGGTTCACTAGGAAGCCGTTAAAAATGACGTTAACAACGATGTAGATGCCGGCAATGCTGAAGAACTCAAACATATAACCGTTAAATTCTTCGATCGTGAGAGCACCAGGTTTGGACAATGCCAGTTGGAGCGCATCATAGAAGCGACCAAACCATTCATTGATCTGAACATCGAGTTGCACGCTGTACCAAACCGCCAACACGATTGTAATCGTGCCGCCAATGCTCCAAGGCCACCATTTACGATCGTAGAAAAATCTGAACATGCCTTACATCCTAATTCTTGTATTGCCCGCGAGAGCGACTCACGAGCTCGCAGTGTATGCCGGAATGATAAATCCGTTTGGGTTTTTTTTACGATGCCCTTTGTTCTTGTTCTAATGTTTGCAAGACTATGGCGTCACGTCTAGAAGGATGCAAGATTGCAAGCGCTCGAACTCTTTGATGATGCTCCCCACACTGAGCATGCGGTGACCCTGTTTAATCAGGACTTTCGTCACGCAGGCCAAACTGATGAGTTGACCATCTACCAAGCCGAATACGCGCTAAAGTCCCCGGATTTAGAATGCCTACATTGCCTTCTAGCCGACCAACTCGTTGGTGAGGACGATGAAACTCCATGGCTGAGTGCGCCAGTGATGGCAGCTTATGTATCTCTCGCTGAGCGCGAGGATGGAGTGCCAGTCCGGCTCGATGACGCAATTTGTATTTTGGAAAACCGGCAAAAGTTGTATTTGGTTCGAATGATTCTACGCCAGGCCACACTTGAGCCGTGGAGTGAAGATGCGGATCTAAGTATCACCATTTACCGAGCAGAGTCACAAGATGGTGTGCATCAGGGTTTCTATGACCAGGTGGCCAATGAAGCGCATGACGCGATGGCTGCTTGTCTCTATTGGCACGGTCAAATGGATATCGAAGATGATGCAATCCGTGAGAACCATCAAATTGCGGTCGAAGCATTACAAACTGTGGTACGGGATTTAATTGAGGAATTTAATCAGCAAATGCCAGAAGGTCTTGTCGCGAATCTAGAGCAGGCCGGGATGTTTGATGAAGATTATGAAGATGAACTGGAAGAGGCCGATGATGACGATGGTTCGTCGGAGTCAGGCGCTCCAATCATTCACTGAGGTAGATCGTGAAAGATCAGCTAAGCATCCTATCTAGTCAATGGAATCAATCACTTAAGACACTCTTTACAAATGATCCTGGTCGCGGTGCTCGTTATGTCGTCGAAGGCGCTGGGTTGCGTCTTGATTACTCGAAGCATTGGATCGACCAATCAGTTCTTGATGCTTTGATCACAATGCTGGCTGAGTGTGACTTTGACAGCATGCGCCAACAATTGTTCGAGGGGGAGAAGATCAACTGTACCGAGGGGCGAGCGGTGCTTCACCCAGCGTTGCGAGCCAAGTCAAGTGATGAGTTTTTGATTGATGGTGTTTCTATCGTAGCGGATGTCTTGAGCGCGCGCGGGCACGCTTATGCGTTCGCGGAAGATGTGCGTAACGGTGTCGCGACAGGCGCTACAGGTAAGCCAATCACCGATGTTGTCAATATTGGCATCGGCGGGTCCGATCTGGGTCCTTTGATGGTAAGCGAGGCACTAAAGCCTTATATCGATGGCCCTAAGCCACATTACGTATCTAATGTTGATGGCGCGCATTTACATGATGTCTTAACGGATCTGGATCCAGAAACGACGTTGGTTTTGATCGCATCAAAGACGTTCACAACCCAAGAAACCATGCACAACGCAAAAAAGGCGCAGCGGTGGATTGCAGATTCCTCAGGCCAGCAGGCAGTCGCTCATCATTTCGCAGCACTTTCGACCAACTCGGATGCGGTCAAAGCGTTCGGTATTAGTGAAGACCGGATGTTTGGATTTTGGGATTGGGTTGGAGGTCGTTATTCAGTGTGGTCCAATATTGGGTTATCGCTGATGATTTCATTAGGACCTGATGTATTCGATCGATTGCTCAGCGGTGCGCGCGAGATGGATCAGCATTTTAGAGAAGCATCGCCCGAGAGCAATATCCCGGTGCTGATGGCATTGCTTGGGGTCTGGTATCGGAATGGGTTTGGTTTGGAAACCCTAGCGGTTCTTCCATATGAGCAACGGCTACATCGTTTTTCCGCGTATCTCCAACAAATGGAGATGGAATCCAATGGCAAGCGCGTTGATCGCGAAGGTCTACCGGTTGAGTACGAGACCTGCCCTGTGATTTGGGGGGAGCCAGGAACCAATGGGCAGCATGCTTTTTTCCAGTTACTTCATCAGGGAACTCTCATTTGCCCGATCGACTTCATTATGAGTGCAAAACCCGTGAATACTGATATCGAATCACATATGCTGTTGAACGCGAACTGTCTCGCGCAATCCGAATCGCTCGCGTTTGGTAAAACGTCAGACGAGGTTTACCAGGACATGATGGATCAAAACGTTTCTGAAGCCGAGGCCAAACGGTTAGTGCCGCATCGGACATTTCCTGGTAATCGTCCAAGCTCGACAATTATGATGCAGCAGTTAACACCTGAATCACTCGGCGCACTGATAGCGGCATACGAGCATAAGGTATTCACACAAGGCGTGATTTGGAATATCAACTCTTACGATCAATGGGGAGTAGAGCTCGGCAAGGCACAATGCAACGCGCTTCGTCCAAGCTTCATCTCTGGAGATGCAAGTACATTTTCATCGTCAACCCAAGAGATGCTTCGATGGCTTCTGCAAAACACTCATTGAGTTCAGACGAGATTAGTCGAGTGATTGAAATGGCCTGGGAAGATAGAACACCCTTTGAGGCGATTGAGGCATCATTTGGCTTAAAAGAGTCCGATGTAATTGAACTCATGCGTCGCGAAATGAAGCTCTCGAGCTTTAAGATGTGGCGTGAGCGTGTTTCGGGGCGTAAGACCAAGCACGTTCAGCGACGGGGTTTTAGTTTTGGCCGTCATGTCTGCCCGACGCAGCGCACTAGATAGAACTAAAAGTTATAAGCATTTAAAAACTTATTCTTTTGAGGTCTATTGAATCCAACTTAATATCCACTCATTGATTTGAGAGGGTACTCACATGAACGCATGGAAAAGGTTTACAGGAACAGCGGCACTCGTTTTCTCTGTTTCGACTCAAGCGGCCACGCTGACACCAGTGATTGATAGCTTTACGTTGACTGACTTGCTCGACAATAACGAAGTTAAAGTTCTAGAGATTCGTAGTGATGAGAAGGAGTATTTAAAGCAACATATTCCTAGTTCAGTTTATATTCCTTACAGTGAGTTTAGAGGTCCAAAACAGAATCCAGGACAATTGCCCGAGCTCAATAAACTCGCCAAAGCACTGGGGTCGCAAGGAATCGATACCAGTGATTCCGTCGTAATTGTTCATGATGGTGTGACAACGACAGATTTCGGTGCGGCAGCACGGGTTTATTGGACACTCAAAAGTGTTGGCTTTGATTCGCTAGCAATTTTAAACGGCGGTTTCAGGGCATATCAAAAAGATGGTTTTGAACTCGCCTCAGGCCAAACGGAAGTATCTCCAGTCGCCCCACAACTGGCATTCAATTCAGCGTGGTACGCGGATACTGCCGAAGTTGAAAAACAGGTGGCAGGCGAGGGTAGTGCACGCCTTTTAGATGCGCGCCTTGATGATTTCTATGCAGGAAAGGCTTGGCATGACGCAGCTTCACGCCCAGGTATTCTTCCTGGTGCTGATCAATTTGCTTTTGAGGCGTTTTTCGATAAGAACACGCCGTTACTGAAGCACGCTGACGAAGTGCAATCGATTGTTGCCGATAACGAGCTTGACCAATCAGGCACGATTTCTTATTGCAACACAGGCCACTGGGCTGCAACCAATTGGTTCGTTTTAAGTGAGGTCGCTCAAGTTGATGGAGTTAAGCTGTACGCTGAGTCGATGGTTGAGTGGTCGGCGCTGAATAAGCCGATGGAAAACGTACCAACGTCGGTGCAATTTGCCATCTTGAAAACCAAAAAATGGTTTAACAACCTGGTGAATTAACTCTTGGTCATACGAACACTCCTTATTACTGGACTGCTATTAACGCTCGCTGTCTCAGCGGGCGTTCGTTTTTCACTACTCTTAGCGCTAGGTCTCCTGATCGGATTTAGCCTGGAGCGATTCGGTTTCGGATTCGCGGGACCATGGCGACGCCTCATTCGAGAGCGCAATGCGCAGGGGTTTGTCGCTCAACTTGTGGCAATTGGACTCACAGCGGTTGCCATTCAGCCAATTATCGCTTTCGCACCCGGCACACTGATCGGCGCCATCGCCCCAGTCTCTCTGACCATGGTTGCTGCCGCCTTTGTTTTCGGATTGTCGATGCAGATGATCCTAGGATGCGGATCTGGCACCTTGGTCAATGCAGGTTCGGGCAATGCGATTGCCCTCACAGCATTACCCCTGTTTTGTATTGGGAGCTTTCTCGGAACACTTCTTGTGCCGTTTGCAATTGAAGCCACGCCGCACATACCGATCAGTCTCACTGAGTCTTTTGGCGTCGGAGGAGGTGTCACTGTGACCTTGTTCGGGTTGGTTGGGGTTGGATTTCTAGCATCCTGGTACAGCGCGGGCTCGCTTTGGAATAAAAAGCTACTAATCGCCGGGGTAATCCTCTCTGCGCTCGCTATTCTTCACGTATTGGTCGCGGGCCAGCCATGGGGGGTTGTTTACGGACTCGGCCTATGGGTAGCCAAAGCCGCTCAGGGACTTGGTTGGGATGCAGCTTCCGCTCAATTCTGGATTCATCCAATCAATGCGCAAGCGCTCCAGTCATCGATACTGACAGATACAACATCGCTAACGAGTCTCGGGCTCATCGGTGGCGCTGCGCTCGCTGCTTGGAGGGATTCGAGTGATCAACCATTTAAACAGCCTATCGCCGCCTGGTATTTTGCGGTTGCGGCATTATTTGGTTTATTGCTTGGAATTTCATCTCGCCTTGCCTTTGGTTGTAATGTTGGGGCGTTATTCAGCGGAATTGCCTCTGGATCACTGCATGGATGGCTCTGGTTGATCGCAGGATTCGCTGGGAGTATCGTCGGTGTGAAATGGCGTGATCAACTGTGGCGCCGAGCAAGCGAGGGACTATCATGAGTCGCCGATCAGGAATTGTGATGGCTTTAGTCTTTGCGTTTTCAGTCGTTGGTCTGGACTGGTCCTTAGGTGTTGCCCCAGACCCTTATCGCTCCCCAGACCCCATGGCGTATGGCTCAAAATCTGGTGCATCTGGTGCGATATGTACATTTGCTCCGGGCGCTGAACAATGACCCAAGCCCTAGTTAAAACGAGTCTAGGTCATATCAGACTTGAGTTTGACGGGCCTTATCTGATTCGAGTTGAGCAAGCTCGCTCGATTGAACAGGGTGACCAAATCTCTCAAGACGTGTTGCAACCCGTAATTGACTGTCTTGAGGGGCGTCGTGATGGCTTGGGGATCCCTGTAAAGCTTGAGGGATCGGATTTTCAAATCAAAGTCTGGGAAGCCATGCGTCATGTACCTCCAGGTGAAGTGATCAGCTATTCAGAGCTCGCAAAGCGCGCGGGGAATATGCGAGCGACGCGTGCTGCGGCATCGGCATGTGGACAAAACCCATGTGCCATTATTGTTCCTTGTCACCGAATTGTCCGTCGTGACCGAGGTCTCGGAGGGTTCTTTTGGGGTCTTGATATCAAACGGATGTTATTGAAGCGAGAGGGGGTGAATATCAGCCACGACGGCTATATTGTTTAGTCACTTTTAAGCTCATCCTCGCCGCTCCAGCCGGCTGCCTTCGCCTTCTCGATAGCGGCGCCATGAATACGGAGAAATTTTTCCTTCAAGTCAGCAGGCAAGGCACTGACGCTAAATCCATACGGTTGCCATGCTTTTTCTGTTTTTTCCCAGAGCTGCTCAATACCCTGAGGAAGCCATCCTTCGCATGTCTCGGTTTCTTCAATGATGCCGAACACCTGCGCATCACGAATAATTTTGCCAGTTGCTGTCATTCCGCCATTCATATCGTTCTGGATGCCAACGTAGCGTCGCTTAGTCATGCCGTCTCCTAACTTGTCAAACTCGCAAAGAGCGTGGGTAGTTTCTCGGGTAGTCTATTGACGTGGTCCAGAATCATATAGTTATTTTGGCCAAAGATACGTTTCACGTAATGATCTGCCTGCGGATCCAGCGTCAGGCAGTAGGTAAAGATGCCTTTACTTGATAATTCTTCAACTGCTTTTTTTGTATCGTGTCTTAAATGCTGTGGATCTCTCTCATCAACATCAGCAGGGGATCCATCTGTCACCAGCAAGATGAGTTTGCGACTTTCGGGCTGTTTCAAGAGGCCAGATCCCGCATGTCGAAGTGCAGCACCCATTCGGGTTGACAGTCCTCCATGCATCCCGTCAAGCCGAGCTTTTGACTCATTATTAAAACGCTGACTAAACTGTTTAAACGTGTAGTAGTGGACATCGTGTCGCCCGTCTGATGCGAATCCAGCGATTGAGAACGGATCGCCAATGCCTTCGATTGCCGTTGCAACGAGTGTGGCCGCTTCTTTGGTAAGATCCAATACCGTGTGATCAGCGCCATCAACCTGATCATTTGTACTCTCGGAGAGATCGAGTAACACAGTGACCGCGATGTCGCGAGATTTAATCTGGTTGCGCATCGTAATCCGAGGGTCAGGTTGCGATCCCATTCGAATCGAAACTAGCGCGTCAACGGCGGCGTTCAGGTCGACTTCATCGCCATCTTCCAAGCCCCGGATTCTCTGAACACCCGTCGGACTTAACATATCGATGATCTTCCGAATTCGAGTGGCAACCGGTTTATATTTCAATAAGATATCGTCGATGACAGAGGGATCACCTTTGGTCGCTCGCCGCTCATAGACAGTTGCCCAGTCTGGTCGAAACAACTGAACTTGGTAATCCCATTCTTGATAATGATAAGGGGCGGAAATCGGCTCTTTTCCCCACATTGCATTAAAGCTGACAGTCGCTTCACCCGCATCTTCATAGGGCATAAATTCATCACGACATACCCAGATTTCTTGTGCGTCGTCACCTGCTAATTCGCAATCTACTTCATGCGCCATTTCAAGACCTGAGACATATTTCCGGATCTGTCTTTGAGAAGCGGGGATATATTGGGCGCCGTGCGCATCCCAATTAAACTCCTCAAATTCCCAAATGAATCGATTGTCGTCGCGATAAGGAATCCGAATCGTATTCAATATTCGCAGGCTCGGAACATCTTGGGTTTTAGCGAAGTAGTGATAAAGCTCAAGACCTAAATCCCATGAAATTGAATTACTTAAAGGTGTTTCCGAAACCCTTTGGTGAAAAGATTCAATGAGTTGATCGAGTTTTGGGTCCTCAAGTTTTACAGAGGAATCAATGAGACCAACTGCGACACGCTCCAATATCTCGACAGTTGGATGCTCGAGCTTCATCTCATGAGTGAGCGTCAAGAGCGATCCCCATAATTTCTGAAGTCCTGGAAAGGCGCGAACCGCATTCCACTCAACGCGTGCATCTTCAATCAATCCGATAAAAAACAAATGAGCTTGAGAGAGTTGCTCTGCAGATAAGGGCTCTGAGGTGTATGCGATATGAGCGGCTTGATGCGCAGCCATTGCACGATAGACATCGTACCCAGAGATGTCTCCAATCTCATCGACAGCATCGGGGAGATGCATTACATAGTGCTCGAGATATGGCCGAAAGCCTTCGTAATCAGCGGCAGTTGGGCGCAAGAAGAAATCACGTCCCCATAGCGCGCGCAAATAAAAGTTGATTTTGCGTTGCGAATCAATGAAGAGGGTACCGCGACGTTCTTGATGCAATACTTTTTGAGAATCAGCGCTTTCTAGTGCGAAGTAGCGTGTAAGATTTTGCAGATCCCTACGGTAGGCCTCGGCTCCAAAGTTTGCCCAGCGCTTGAGGCCTGACAAGGTCAGCTTGCTCAATAGTTCATCGATATGCGTCAGCATGGGTCGTAATCCACGGGCTGCTTTGGCTGAGAGTTGGTGGATTAATGA
>ERZ1089241.116-NODE-116-length-11842-cov-11.556461_pt1 | contig 11842 bp, 6 predicted proteins | sample MGYA00383548_ERZ1089241 | MGnify/ENA primary metagenome ERZ1089241 (study PRJEB34543, sample SAMEA5968658) | marine metagenome | biome: water | collected 2014-06-21 | depth 0 m | study: Ocean Sampling Day (OSD) data from North Adriatic Sea | reverse complement strand
TGGACTGTACCAGACTGATGAGCACCATTGGATCGACTTTCGTCTTTTCTCTAAACTCAATGCGGCCAGATTGTGGTCCAAGCGTGATTTGTTTGATTCCCAGAGACTCAGCCAGGAGGCGCACTTTAGCTTGTTGGAATAGATTTTTGACTTGCGGCGGCAATAGACCAAAGCGATCAATCATTTCGATTTCAATTTCGGATAACAGTTCCTCTGATGAGGCCGAGCTAATTCGCTTGTAAAGCTCCAGTCGCAATGGCACATCATTGAGATAATCGTTCGGAATTAATGCAGGAATTTTTAAATCGACTTCGGCGTGTGCCGATTCAGTTTGATCAAAATCAGGCGTCCGTCCCTCGCGGATGGCTGTCACAGCCTCATCGAGCATTTCCATGTAGAGAGAGAATCCGATAGTTTGCATGTTGCCTGATTGATCTTCTCCCAACAGCTCTCCCGCGCCCCGAATCTCAAGATCGTGCGTTGCCAACTGGAATCCAGCTCCGAGATCGCTGGCGGCTTCGATTGCTTCCAAACGTTTCACTGCGTCGGCTGTAATGGAGCGTGGATCTGGTGTGAGTAGATAGGCATATGCCTGGTGATGAGAGCGTCCTACTCGTCCTCTGAGTTGATGCAGTTGTGCAAGTCCGAATTGGTCTGCGCGTTCGATTAAAATCGTGTTCGCCGATGGAATATCGATACCGGTCTCGATGATTGTTGAGCAGACCAAGACGTTATATTTCTTGTGATAGAAGTCTGTCATCACGTCCTCGAGCTCTCGTTCGCGCATTTGGCCATGAGCCACGATGACGCGAGCTTCTGGTACGAGCTGTCGTACGTCGTCAGCAGAGCGCTCGATGCTTTTAACTTCATTGTGTAGGTAGTAGACCTGCCCACCCCTGAGGAGTTCACGCAGGATCGCTTCTTTCACAAGCGCATCATCTTTTTGTTTGATGAAGGTTTTAACTGACAAACGTCGAGCGGGTGGTGTTGCAATGACTGATAAATCACGAATCCCTGCCATCGAGAGATTGAGAGTTCGTGGAATTGGAGTTGCGGTCAGAGTGAGTACATCTACATCCGAGCGATATTTTTTCAGGCGCTCTTTTTGCGCGACTCCAAAACGATGCTCTTCATCAATAATTAAGAGACCGAGCTTCGGTAGTTTGAGATCGCTCGATAATAGTTTATGTGTGCCCACGACGATATCGACTTGGCCGTTGTTTGCACGATCAACAACTAATTTTGTTTCTTTCGCTGATTTAAATCGGCTGAGTACTTCAACTGTGACAGGCCAATCTGCGAATCGATCACGAAAAGACTCGAAATGCTGTTGTGCGAGCAGTGTTGTTGGAACCAAGACACACACTTGCTTGCCGCTACTGACAGAGGCAAATGCAGCACGCATCGCGACTTCAGTTTTACCAAAACCGACATCACCACAGACTAATCGGTCCATGGGACGTGGAGCTTTCAAATCGGCAAGAACCGCATCGATCGATGTTTCTTGATCTGGAGTGAGTTCAAAAGGAAAGCCATCAGCGAATCGATCATATTGCGACTCATCGATTTGATGCGCATAACCTTGTTTGGCGGCTCGCCTGGCATAGATGTCTAATAGTTCTGCAGCTTTATCACGAATTTCTTCAGCAGCTTTTTGCTTCGCTTTACTCCAGCGATCGGTTCCGAGCTTGTGAGCTGAGACTGAATCGGGGTCTCCTCCCGCATACCGACTGAGTACTCCAAGATTCGTAACTGGGATGTAGAGTTTTGCACCACCCTGGTACTCAACAGTGACGAATTCATTGATGTCTTCACCTAAGTCGATGGTCTCGAGTCCTTGATAATGACCGACTCCATGGTCGATGTGGACAATCGGGTCACCGACTTCAATCTCTGATAAATCGCGAACGATGAGATCTGTCGCGATCTCATGCTGCTTGCGTCTGCGTCTTTGGGGGACGCGACGGCCGAATAATTGGCTCTCAGGAACAATCGCAAATTGATCGACTATAATTCCCTGGTCGAGTAGGCCTAGTGTGATGACTGCTTTTTGTTTACTGGGATTGAATTGACTAAATCGCTCAATAGGCTCTGGGCGCACACCATGCTTTGCCAAAAGCTCTAATAATGCTTCACGTCTGCCGGCTGATTCAGCGACAAAGCACACTGCTTTGCCACTCTCAATCAGTGATTTAATTTTTGAAGCCGGTTGATCGGTTTTGGCATCAAATGTGACATCAGGAAGTGGCTGGATTCGAGGGTGCGCAGCGTCTGGCTCCTTGATCTCTAGTGAGCCAAAGGGCTTCAAGTCAGCGAATAGTTCCTCTGTTCGAACAAAGAGCTTTTCTGGCAAAAGAATAGGCTTTCGGCGGTCGTAACGTAGGCTTTCAAAACGTGTTGTTACATCGTTCCAGAACTGCTCAAGTGCTTGATGTAATGCGCCAACACGGATGGTCTGTGTGTCTTTCGGCAAATAATCAAATAGCGTCGCCATCTGATTGAAAAACAGTGGGGCGTAGTACTCGATGCCGGGAGGTGCAAGACCTGATGAAACGTCTTGGTAGATCGAGCAATCTCTCGGATTACCATCGAATGTTTCGTGCCAGTTTTGTCTGAATGTCGCGATGCCAGTTTCAGTCAGCGGTATTTCTCGCGCTGGTAAAAGGGTGACTGACTCGATTTTTGTGATTGTTCTTTGGGTATCAGGATCGAACGCCCTTAAGCTTTCAATCTCAGTATCGAAGAGCTCCACGCGCAGGGGTTGGTCTGAGCCCATCGGAAACACATCCAGAATTGCGCCGCGGACTGCAAATTCCCCATGCTCTCTAACGGTATCGACTGCATGGTATCCAGAGGCCTCAAGCCGTCTACGCTCAGTATGCAAATCAAACTGATCACCGGTTTTTAAAATAAATTTCTGGCCGTCCAGGTGCTCCCGGGGCGGCAGTCGGTGTGCCAGTGTTTGCACCGGTAGAATAAGGAGCCCTCGATGTAAATCACCCAGTTGGCTTAATGCTTTGAGTCGTTCTGAGGTAATGTCTTCATGCGGTGAGAAGCTGTCATAGGGTAATGTTTCCCAGTCCGGTAAATGCACGATTGGAATATCAGCAGTGCCGTCGGCCTCACCCTCGGCGTCCAAGTGATGGTCTTGACCAAGGTAAAAATGCAGAGCATTGGCTAATTGCTGCGCATCTTGGGATTTCTCGACTAGGACTAATACGAGTGAGCTTGAGCGCGTTGCGATCTCCGCAATCGCAAGCGGTATCGCGCTTTGAGTAAGATTCGAAAGCGTTTGAAGTGAACTGCCGGCTTTCGGTAGTGAGTCGATCAGGGGTGGTTGAATTGTCAGCATGTGATGTCGTGGCTTTGTCTGAGACGAGAGTATAGGCGACAATCAATGGTTTCGCTTTAGGGAACTTTCAATGACTGTATTTGTTGCCGATGAAGGACTGCTTGGGCTAACCGAGCTTGTTCCGAGCGATTGCGAGCTTCGTTGGTACTCTGGTCGTGATATCCCTCGTCCGTTGTTAGATGGAGCTGATGCTTTACTCGTTCGCTCAACAGCGCGCGTTTCAGCGCACAATCTCCCTGAATCCATTCGCTATATCGGTACAGCAACCATCGGTACTGACCACCTACCGCTGAAGCAGCTCGTCGATCAACACATTACGGTCGTATCTGCGCCTGGCTGTAATGCCTTCGCTGTGACTGACTATGTGCTCTCTCATTTGTTCAGTTGGGCTAAATCGAGGGGGCGTACGGTCGATGATCTTGTGCTCGGTATCATTGGTGTTGGAGCAGTGGGTTCACTTCTTAATGCGCGGGCCCAAGCGATGGGGATTGGGACGCTGTTGTCTGATCAACCCCGATTTGATTCTGGAGATCTGGAAAATCATTTACCTATGGGGGAAGTTGTTCGCCAGTCAGATGTCATTTCGCTTCATGTGCCACGTGTCACTGAAGGCCACTACATAACGGATCGGCTGTTGGATGAAAAAGCGCTATCACGAATCAAGCGTCATGGACTATTGATCAATGCATCGAGAGGGCAGGTGTTGCATGAGCATGACTTACTGAAGCAGACGCATTTTGATTTGGTCTTGGATGTGTTTCCAAATGAGCCTGTAATCAGTGACGCACTGATCAGTCGTTCTTGGCGGATCAGCCCGCATATTGCTGGCCATTCTGCCGAAGGTAAATACCGGGGGACGAAGCAAATACTTCAAGAAGCTGCATCTCTTTTCAGTTTTGAGTTGAATCGTCTCGATGAAGAAGCATTTTTGGAGGCTGTTGCTGGGGCTCGTCCCTCCGGTCATTCATCAATGGATACCATCCTCAAAGCTTGTCCGATGGCTGAAACTGATCGCGCGCTTCGTGAACGAGTTTTTCGAGCATTTGAGATGGAAAAGCCGGACTTGTTCGACGAAACCCGGAAATCATATCAGTTGCGCAGAGAATCTGAGTTATACCCTCTTTAAAAAATATTGCGACGCACAAAAAATCCCTTATACTTTAGTGAGATTTTCGCGGGGATGGATCGATGCGATTGAAATTAACTGAATGGACGGGTTCGTCTGCTGATCGTTCGTTATCAGCGCGGGGCATGGATCGCTCTGAAATTGAAGTGCTGATTCAGCATGGAAAGTACGAGCGGGTGCGTCCGATTAAGGCGCTCATGGAGATGGTGTCTAATTTCATCCTCTTTTGCCGCTGGCGCGGTGAGGTCTACATGAGCGGCCACCGAGTTGGTCCAGTTCACAAACAGATTTTCCATCGCCCTCGCAAGAGAAACTGACTCTTACCCAAGGATGGGTGAGAGCCAGCGTGCATTCTCATCAACCGCTTCGTTTCTCAATTCTGAGTAACTCTCCAATTGATCTTTTCCGATTTGTCCAAGCGTGAAATATCGTGCATCAGGGTGGGCAAAGTAAAAGCCACTCACAGAAGCTGTTGGCCACATGGCTAAGCTCTCAGTGAGTGAAATCTCTGTTGCAGCCTCAACATCAAGCAGTGTCCATAAAGACCGTTTTTCGCGATGATCAGGACATGCTGGATATCCGGGAGCCGGTCTAATACCACGGTACTTTTCCCGAATTAATTCATCATTAGATAGTGCTTCGTCGGCCGCATATCCCCAGAACTCTGTTCGCACTCGGCGGTGCAAGTGTTCTGCGAAACTCTCTGCAAATCGATCAGCAAGTGCTTTCAATAGAATCGCTTGGTAGTCATCGTGTGCGTCCTCAAAGGCTTTAACATGCGCGTCGATTCCATGACCTGTTGTGACTGCGAAAGCCCCAATATAGTCAATCTGACCGGATTCTTTCGGTGCAATGAAGTCACTTAAGCATAACTGCGGCTTGCCATCAGGCATCGGTCGTTGTTGTCTCAGCCAATGAGTTCTCAGAAGCTCGCGCTCATGATTTTCTGGATCCAAAATCACGATGCTGTTGCCTTCTGAATATGCTGGGAAACATCCAACCACAGCATCGGCTCGCAACCATTTTTGATCAATGATGCGATCAAGCATCGCTTGCGCATCGTTGTATAGTTTTCGAGCTTCTGGCCCTTTTCGAGGGTCGTTTAAGATATCAGGGAATTTTCCACTGAACTCCCATGCGTTGAAGAATGGCATCCAGTCAATCGTGTCTAACAACGCGTCCAATGGATAATCATTCAATACAATGCGTCCAATGGAGTTGGGTGTCTTAATCGTTGTCGTATCAAATTGGAGTTCAGGACGACGCGAATTCGCATCCGCAATGGAAAGAAGTTTCTTAGGTGCTTTGCCGGCATGTGCTTTGCGTTTTACATCGTGGTCGGCAGCAATTTCCTGATGATATGACTCGCGCTCATCACTCAACAATTTGGACGCAACACCAACGGCACGTGAGGCATCTTTTACATACAACACAGGGCCAGAATAGGCGGGGTCAATTTTCACTGATGTGTGTGCAGGCGAGGTGGTTGCTCCGCCAATCAATAATGGACAAGTGAAACCCTGACGTTCCATCTCAGCGGCAACGGTCACCATTTCATCCAACGATGGCGTAATTAAGCCGGAGAGCCCGATAATATCCGCGTTATGTTCGCGTGCCGCGTCCAGAATGGTCTGGGTTGGAACCATCACACCTAAATCAATCACTTTGAAGTTATTACACTGCAAAACGACACCCACAATATTTTTTCCAATATCGTGAACATCACCTTTGACAGTCGCCATGATGATCACACCATGTTCTTGGCTCGTATCACCTGCAGCTTCTTTTTCTTCCTCAATGAATGGGATGAGATGGGCAACAGCTTTTTTCATCACGCGGGCTGATTTTACAACCTGTGGCAAGAACATTTTACCGGCGCCGAACAGGTCGCCGACTGTGTTCATGCCGTCCATAAGAGGACCTTCAATCACGGACAGTGGGCGTGGGGATTTCACTCGCGCTTCTTCAGTATCTTCAACCACATAGGTATCGATACCCTTGATCAACGCATAGGCTAAACGTTCTTCACAGGTACCGTTCCGCCATTCAGCGACCGTGGTGTCATCGTCTTCTTTATCGACATTGTATTTTGGTGCGATATCGACAAGCCGTTCGGTCGAATCGTCGCGACGATTCAGAATCACGTCTTCAACGAGATCTCGAAGTTCTGGATCAATATCCTCATAAATGGCTAATTGGCCTGCATTGACGATACCCATCGAGAGACCTTCTCGAATCGCGTGATATAAAAACACAGAATGCATGGCCTCACGCACTGGGTTATTTCCGCGGAAAGAGAAGGAGACGTTGGAGATGCCGCCGGAAATATAACTGTGCGGACACTGTTTGGTTATGTCTTTACAGGCATGGATGAAATCGAGTGCATAGTTATTGTGTTCTTCAATACCTGTCGCAACCGCGAAGACGTTCGGGTCAAACACGATGTCTTCTGGAGGGAACCCTATTACCTCGGTCAACAGTTTGTATGAGCGTTTGCAGATGTCGAGTTTACGCTCACGTGTATCTGCTTGGCCTGTTTCATCGAACGCCATGACGACAACAGCAAATCCGTACTGTCGAATTTTACGAGCCTGCTCTAGGAAATTCGCTTCACCTTCTTTCAGCGAGATGGAGTTGATGATCCCCTTACCTTGAACGCATTGCATGCCAGCTTCAAGAATGTCCCATTTGGATGAGTCAATCATCACAGGGACCCTTGAGATATCAGGTTCTGAAGCGATCAGATTAAGGAAAGTGACCATTGCTGACTTGGAGTCGAGCATGCCTTCATCCATATTGATATCGATGACTTGGGCGCCGTTTTCGACTTGTTGACGTGCGACAGCAAGCGCTTCGTCAAAATCGCCGTTTAAAATCAGCCGCTTGAACATCGCAGAACCTGTGACATTCGTCCGCTCCCCGACGTTCACAAAACCTGTTGTGTCATCAGCAATGAAAGGTTCAAGTCCCGATAAGCGCATGACCGGCTGTTTGGTTGGAATTTCGCGCGGTTTTTGGTTCTGTACTTTTTCAGCGATCAAACGGATATGATCCGGTGTCGTTCCGCAACAACCACCGATAATATTCACCAGACCTGATTGCGCATATTCGGCAACAATCTCAGACATTTCAGCCGCATCTAAATCATATTCACCAAATTGATTGGGAAGTCCCGCATTTGGGTGTGCCGATACAAAAGTGTCTGCAACTCGAGACAAGTCAGATAGGAACGGGCGGAGTTCTTTAGGTCCAAGTGCACAGTTCAAGCCGATGGTGAGTGGCTTGGCATGACGGACAGAGAACCAAAACGCCTCGGTTGTTTGCCCTGATAGGGTTCGACCTGAGGCATCAGTGATCGTGCCTGAGATCATGATGCGAATCTGGATGCCTGTCTCGCGCGCGACTTCATCGATCGCAAATAATGCAGCCTTTGCATTGAGCGTATCGAAAATCGTTTCGACCAAAATGAGATCGGCACCACCCTCGAGTAGTGCGCGAGTCGCATCCATATAAGTTTCAACCAATTGATTGAATGTAATGTTTCGTGCACCCGGGTCGTTGACATCAGGGCTAATGGAGCAGGTTCTGTTGGTCGGTCCTAAAACGCCTGCGACTAATACGGGCCTGTCGTAGGAGTCTGCGACTGAGCGTGCGAGTTTAGCGGCCTCACGATTGAGTTCGCCGACCAAATCTTCCATCGCATAATCAGCCATGGATGGTCGGTTCGCGTTGAAGGTATTGGTTTCGACGATGCTCGCACCAGCATCGACATAGGCTTTATGAATCGATGCGATGAGGTCAGGCTGAGTCAGCGTAAGAAGATCATTATTTCCCTTTAAATCTTGCGGAAAATCTTTAAATCGTTCGCCGCGATAATCACTCTCACCAAGGCCTGCGCCCTGAATCATAGTGCCCATGCCGCCATCGAGAATGACAACAGACTCCGTCAGTGTGGATTCAAGCCACTGAATGCGCTCGTCGCGTGTCATGCTAACCTCGAACTCCTAACGCGTGGCAGACTGCAAAACTAAGATCTGCACGATTGAGTGTATAGAAATGAAAGTCTTCAACGCCCTCACGGCCAAGATCCTCGGCCTGAGATACCGCCGCATGCGCTGCGATCAATTGCCGAGTCGTCGGGTCCTCGTCAAGGCCTTCAAACAACGTTGACAGTGACTGTGGAATCGAAGCGCCACAGGCACCAGCAAATCGTACCAGCGTATTGAAGTTGGTAACCGGTAAAATCCCTGGGATTAACTCGACGTCAATCTGTGCGGCAGCGACTCGATCGCGAAATCGCAAAAAAATCTCGTTATCGAAAAAGAATTGGGTAATCGCACGGTGACCACCCGCGTCGACTTTACGCTTTAGATTATCCAGATCTGCATCTGCTGAAACAGCCTGTGGGTGTGTCTCTGGGTAGGCTGCAACGAATAACTCGAACGGATGTTTTTCGAGCAACCCCTGAACCAAATCAGAGGCATAGGCATATCCATCTGGGTGCGGTACGTAATCAGCTTCCGCGCCGCCCTCCGGGTCACCACGCAGGGCAACAATCTGGCGAACACCCATATTCCAATAGTCATCAGCGATCATATCGATTTCGTCTCGTGGGGCACCGACACAGGTCAGGTGTGGAACGGGTTTTAACGATGTTTTCTTTAGAATGCTCTCGATCACCTGGTGTGTGCGCTCGCGCGTTGATCCGTCAGCTCCGTAGGTGACAGATACAAACTCAGGATTCAACGGCGCGAGTCGCTCCACGGTTTTCCAAAGGCTCGCTTCAGCTTCTGGTGTTTTGGGTGGAAAAAATTCAAATGAGACGCGCGGTGCACTCATGATCGTTCCTTGTTTTTCTCAGAGACCAACAAACTAATATCCAGCACATCGCCAGGTAGTACGTTGGTTGCGGTAATTGTTAATCCAGCCTCTTCAAGCCAATTGCGAATATCAGAAATTGCGATACCTACGGATGGCGGAGTTTTGGCTTGAGCGGCTTCGGTGAATGCGACTAATAGAAGGCGTCCATGGGGCTTGAGAACCCGCGTGGCTTCTTTGATTAATGCATCGGGGTTGGATGCGAAATAGAGCACCTGGTCGATGGTCACGGTATCGAAATGCCGAGCTGGGAATCGCATCTGGTACATGTCTTCTTGACGCACCGTAAGATGCGGGAGATCCGCTTCTGCCAGTGCGTTCCTCGCGACCATGACCATTTTTTTCGACAAATCGATGCCAACACCGCTATCAGCGAGGGGGCCTGCAATTTTTAGCATGCGGCCTGTACCAGTTGCTATATCGAGCAGATGCCCAACAGGTTTGCCGGATAGCGCTTCTTGAACAGCATCACTAAATCGAACTTCATCGCCATGGTATTCATGGAGCCTGAGCCAGTCAGGTACTTCAGTTTCGACAAATTCTTCAGAGAGCTTTGCGCGCGCATCACGCAACTCATTCAATCGTGCTTGGTCCAGCTCCATCACATCATCGTCAGATGGTAGCTGTTCTAATAGATCGGTAACCAATTGTTGGCACTGCACATTTTGCGCAACCCGGTAAAACACCCAATGCTGTTCACGAAAACTCTCGAGGACACCTGCGTCTTGCAGAAGTTTCAAATGACGAGATACTCGCGGTTGTGATTGGCCGACAATCCGCATCAGTTCTGATACAGTCAATTCGCCTTGAGCGCACAAACGCGTCAATCTGAACCGAGTTGGTTCAGCAATCGCCTTTAATGCGTCAATATAGTCGTCATAGGATGTCCACATGGCGCATATAATAATATAAAGATATCTTTATGTTCAATGGAGATTTGATGTCAGAGCCAACAGTTCGTTTTCACACCGTGCCTCTCAGTCAGGCAGAAGGTGTGCTTGGGGTCGCGGTGATGGATCGTCCCAAGGCCTTAAATGCACTGGATCACACCATGATCCGGGAATTATTACAGGTGGTTGAGGTTGTTGAATCAGATCCGGCGATTCGTGCGTTATGGATTGAGTCATCTGCTGAAAAAGCGTTTTGTGCTGGAGGCGATGTCCGTGATGTGACCAATAATGGTCAAGCGGGCGGTCTCACTGATCTCACGAACTCTGCTGATTACCTAGCCGATGAATACCTATTAGATGTTTGGCTTCGCTACTGTTCGAAACCAGTTTTTGCCTGGGGTGATGGTTACATCATGGGTGGCGGCATGGGTGTATTCCAGGGAGCAGATGTACGATTCGTGACTGAACACTCAAATCTAGCGATGCCCGAAGTGCGCATTGGCTTTGTGCCCGATTGTGGTGGAAGTTGGTTTTTGAATCGTGTTCCAAATGGTCTGGGTATCTGTCTAGCGATGAGTGGTGCGACGGTCGGTGCAGCTGATGGATGTTGGTTGAACTTGGCTGACTGGCTTTTACCGCGAGCAGAGAAATCGGCGTTATTCGAAACTGTCCTCGGGTTAACTTACGTTTCAAAAGAATCAGCGCTTTGTGAAATTGGAACAATCTTGCATGAAGCGACTTCAGAATCCCCGCGCCATGGGCCTTGGGAAGAGAATGGTGAGCGATTGGGTAATAGCATTCGACATCAGTCACCCTTGGCTGTTTGGCACACGATGCAACACTGGCATCAAGAGATTCCAGAATTGTTTGTTGGATTAGAGCAAGCAAGTCCAGGCTCGGCACTCGTTGCGGGATACCAGCAACAGCGCGCGAAATATCAAAATCTGACGAAAGCAGTCGTACAAGAGCATGATCTCGGGATGCGGCTTTTGTCAGATGGGGAGTGGTGCGAGGGTGTGAGAGCACTCTTAATCGATAAGGACAAAAATCCTCAATGGCGTTTTAAAACGGTTGAAGAGGTCACGCCTGACTGGATTCAGGCGATGTTAGCCCCCATGGAATGGACGACGACACATCCTTTGGTAGCCAAACTCGCTGCCAAAGGGTTATTACACGACTGATACAACGATAAAGGACTCCACATGAAAGTTTCATTCTTAGGATTAGGTGTTATGGGTTATCCAATGGCCGGACACCTTGCCAAAGCCGGCCATGAGGTCACCGTTTACAACCGAACAATTGCAAAAGCAGAAAAATGGGCTGCCGAATTTGGTGGAAAGGCAGCCGCGACACCGAAAGATGCAGCAGTTGGTCAAGAGATCGTTTTTGCTTGTGTTGGTAATGATGATGATTTACGCAGTATCACCCTCGGTGACGATGGTGCTTTTGCTGGCATGAGTGAAGGCGCTTTGTTTGTTGACCACACCACAGCGAGTGCCGAAGTCGCTCGTGAGTTGGGTGAGGCCGCGAAGGCTCTTAACATCGGGTTTATGGATGCTCCAGTCTCCGGAGGACAGCAAGGTGCAGAAAATGGTG
>ERZ1089241.101-NODE-101-length-12359-cov-12.762435_pt1 | contig 12359 bp, 14 predicted proteins | sample MGYA00383548_ERZ1089241 | MGnify/ENA primary metagenome ERZ1089241 (study PRJEB34543, sample SAMEA5968658) | marine metagenome | biome: water | collected 2014-06-21 | depth 0 m | study: Ocean Sampling Day (OSD) data from North Adriatic Sea | reverse complement strand
CACGTCAAGAAGAAGTTGCAGAAGACGACGAATAGTCGATGGCTTTTGCAGCCCTCTTTCCAGGGCAGGGTTCTCAGACTGTCGGCATGTTGGCCGACTTTGAGGCGGACTGCCCGGAGGTCAAAGATACCTTCACTGAAGCGTCTGATGCACTTGGCTACGATCTCTGGGCTTTAGCTCAAGAGGGGCCTGCCGAGCAATTATCTCTGACTGAAATCACGCAGCCGCTCATGCTCACTGCAGGGGTGGCTTTATACCGTGCTTGGAGTCAGGCAAACGGTCAGAGCGCGTCTTACATGGCTGGCCATAGTCTCGGTGAATACACCGCCTTGACGGCAGCGGGCAGTTTGCAACTGGCCGATGCAGTGCAGCTCGTTCGCGCGCGCGGTCAGTTCATGCAAGAGGCTGTTCCAAACGGAACCGGGGCGATGGCTGCTGTGATTGGTTTAGACGATGACAAAATCGAGTCTGTCTGCACTCAGGTTGCAACAGAGACTGGGCTTGTTATTGAAGCGGTCAACTACAATGCACCAGGACAACTGGTAATTGCAGGTGATGCGGTAGCAGTTGAGGCATCCCTCCCTTTACTCAAAGAAGCTGGCGCCAAACGCGCACTTCCGTTGCCGGTCAGTGCTCCATTTCATTGCGCGTTAATGAAACCTGCTGCAGAGCGCTTGCAAGACAAGCTTGATGCGATTGAAGTCAACACACCGTCGGTTCCAGTGATTCAAAACGTCAGTATTCAGCCAGAGTCAGATGTTTCCGTGATTCGAGCTCAGCTCATCAAACAAACATTCTCACCGGTGCGCTGGACTCAGACCGTTCGGAGCTTCGAAGGACTCGGTATTCAGGCTGCTGCGGAATTTGGCCCAGGCGCTGTGCTTTGTGGGCTGGCAAAGCGAATTCAAACCGATGCTCAACACTTCCCGCTGGGAACGCATGAGCTATTCACCAAAGCATTACAGGAAATCAACGGATGACAGTTGCACTCGTCACTGGCGCAAGTCGTGGAATCGGACAGGCAATCTCTGAGCGTTTGGTCAAACAAGGCTTTTATGTCATTGGAACGGCAACCTCTGAAGGGGGTGCTCAGGCTATCTCAGATCGCCTAGGATCCAATGGAGAGGGCCGGGTATTAAACGTGACTGACGCGGTCATGGTGAACGAGCTCGCGAAGTCCTTGGCAGACGCAGATAAAAGTCCATTGGTCTTAGTCAACAATGCAGGGATTACCAAAGACACATTGATGCTCCGCATGAAGCCTGAAGACTGGCAAGCGGTGATCGATACGAACCTGACTTCGATTTATACGGTCGTATCGGCATTCATTAAGCCGATGACCAAAGCGCGCACTGGGCGTATTATCAATATCAGTTCTGTTGTGGGTTCGATGGGTAATGCTGGGCAGGTGAACTATGCTGCCGCTAAAGCAGGCCTCGAAGGCATGACTCGTGCGATGGCACGCGAATTTGGAAGCCGAGCGATTACAGTGAACGCTGTTGCGCCTGGCTTCATTGAAACAGACATGACACACGTGCTTCCCGAAGCTCAGAAAGAAGCACTATTGTCACAGGTTCCGCTGGGTCGTTTAGGCTCGGCAGAAGAGGTTGCTGGAACCGTCGCTTTCCTCGCTAGTGAAGAGGCAAGTTACGTCACTGGCACTACGTTACACGTCAACGGCGGCATGTATATGGCCTAAGTCTGATGTTCTGGTGCTTGTAATATTTCGAACATCAGTAATAATGACGCCACGTCGTACAGTGGCAGCAACATCATTAGGAGTATTCTGAACGATGAGTAATATCGAAGAACGCGTCAAGAAAATTGTTTGTGAACAACTTGGCGTCAAGGAAGAAGAAGTAACCACCGAATCTTCGTTTGTTAATGACCTGGGTGCTGATTCACTGGATACAGTTGAATTGGTGATGGCTTTGGAAGAGGAATTCGAAACTGAGATTCCTGATGAAGAAGCTGAGAAGATCACTACAGTTCAACAAGCAATTTCATACATCGAAGCAAACCTGTAAAACGGCTCGCTATCGACGTATAAATACTGAAAAGCCGCGTTCTGCGCGGCTTTTTTGTGTGGGTTATTGAGAGAGAAACTATGTCAAAGCGTCGCGTTGTAGTCACGGGATTGGGAATGTTGAGTCCTTGTGGCGTCACCGTCGAAGAGTCATGGAAGGCGATTCTAAACGGGCAGAGTGGGATTTCTGCGATTACAGAATTCGACACCACGGATTACCCAACCAAATTTGCTGGGTTAGTTCCTGAGTTTGATTTAGAGCAATACATGTCTGTCAAAGACGCTCGTAAGATGGATCCGTTTATCCAGTACGGTATGGTCAGTGCCATCCAAGCGGTTGAGCAGTCTGGCTTGATGGAATCAACTTTTGATCCAACCCGTGTTGGTGTATCAATTGGATCTGGTATCGGCGGTTTGACGCTCATTGAAAACACGACGCTCCTTCTCAATGAACGTGGACCTCGTAAGGTGTCTCCATTCTTCGTTCCTGGCTCAATCATCAACATGATTGCTGGAAATCTTGCAATCAAATATGGATTCCAGGGGCCAAACATAGCGATTACGACAGCGTGTACAACCTCGACACATTGCATCGGGTTCGGTGCGCGCATGATCGCTTATGGCGATGCAGATATCGTCATTGCAGGGGGTGCAGAGAAGGCCTCAACGCAGCTCGGTATTGCAGGATTCTCAGCGGCACGCGCTTTGTCGACACGTAACGACGATCCCAAGGCCGCCAGTCGTCCATGGGATAAAGATCGCGACGGATTTGTTCTCGCCGATGGCGCAGCGACGATGGTTCTCGAAGAATATGAATCAGCCAAAGCGCGCGGTGCTAACATCATTTGTGAGTTGGTAGGTTTTGGTATGAGCGATGATGCACATCACATGACAGCGCCTGCGGAAGATGGACGTGGCGCGCGTGCAGCGATGGCAAATGCTCTAAAAGATGCAGGGTTGTCTGCTGATCAAGTAGATTATGTGAATGCTCACGGAACATCGACTCCACTGGGTGATGTTGCCGAATCGCAGGCGGTTGAAACGTTGATGGGCACGCACGCAGCAAAGATTGCTGTCAGTTCAACGAAGTCAATGACGGGCCACGCACTCGGCGCTGCAGGTGCACTTGAAGCATGTTTTAGCGCACTGGCGATTCGTGATCAGGTACTACCGCCAACCATTAACTTGGATTCAGTTGATGAAGGTTGTCGTTTGGATTACGTGCCCAACACAGCCCGTGAAGCAACGATTGATGTCGCTCTGTCCAATAGCTTTGGATTTGGTGGCACCAACGGAACACTGATTTTTAAGCGGGTGTAATGCCCGCTTTAGTCCGCCTTGGACTCCTTGGTCTTTTCGCCATCAGCTGTTTGGTGGTGATAGGGCGTGTTTGGATCGAGTCTCTTCGCTCAGAACCTGTCGCAATCGAGATGCTTTCGGTGCCGGCGGGTTCAACTGCTAGTGATGTGTTAAAAGCCCTGCATCCGACGTTATCCGCTCGAGAACGATCACTCGTATTTTCGTTGTATCCAGAACTGACACACGTTCAACAAGGGAAGTATGCTTTTGCAGCGGGCGCCACCGTATTGTCTGCAATGGAGCAAATTCACAGGGGTGATGCGATTGTTGAGCGGATAACTATCCCCGAAGGAATAACCGCCTCAGAGCTGTTCGCTCGGTTAGCCTCGCACGGTGCATTAGACGGAGAACTGACTTTATCCGATGGCATCTGGGCAGGTCTGACCAAGAATTGGGCTTCACATGAAGGAGCCTTTTTGGCCGAAACATACTTTTGGCAACAGGATTTGTCTCAAGATGCGTTATTGAACCGAGCGCACCAGGCATTGATCGAATCGTTAGAGCTCGCTTGGATACATGCCGATCCTGTTGTGAAGTCCGTATTGAAATCTCCCTATGAGTTACTGATTCTGGCCTCTATCGTTGAAAAAGAAACAGCGCTTGCTGTTGAGCGGCCTCGCATTGCTGGGGTTTTCATCGAGCGACTGAAACGGAAGATGCGACTACAGACTGATCCGACCGTGATTTATGGGCTTGGTGATCGGTTTGATGGCAATTTAACGCGTCAGCATCTCAGAGAGAAAACACCCTATAACACGTATCGGATCGATGGCCTGCCGCCGACACCGATTGCGCTGGTGGGGCCTGATGCACTTGGCGCTGTTGCGCATCCTGAAATCACCGGGGAGCTGTATTTTGTGGCTGATGGAAACGGTGGGCATGTGTTTTCGCGTACTCTAGAGGCGCATAATGCCAATGTTCGAAAATATCAGTTGAAGCGATGAGTACCCAAAAAGCACAGTTTATTACGCTTGAAGGCGTCGAAGGCGCCGGTAAAAGTACGCAAAAAGAAGCATTGTGTCGCCTGTTGGATGCCAATGGCATTGCTTACATCGAGACGCGTGAGCCCGGTGGAACGCCCTATGCTGAATCAATTCGGGCATTATTACTGAGTCATGCAGATGACGCTCCATCTGCTAAAACCGAGTTACTCCTGATGTTCGCAGCGCGTGCCCAGCACTTAGAGACCAAAATACTGCCTGCGCTTCAATCTGGAATATGGGTTGTTTGTGATCGCTTTACTGATGCCACCTATGCGTATCAAGGGGGTGGCCGGCAGTTGCCTGTGGATTGGATTGAAACGTTGGAAACGCTTGTGCAGGGAGCGCAACGCCCAGATCTGACGCTGATCTTTGATGTACCCGTTGAGATTGGCCTGGCGCGCGCCGGCCGCCGCGGTGCGTTGGACCGAATTGAATCAGAAGATATCGCGTTCTTTGAGCGTGTTAGAGCAATGTATCAGCAAATCGCGAGTCGTAACATCGACCGGGTGGTGACGTTGGATGCGTCGGCTGACGTTGATACAGTGACTGAAACGATGATTGCCTTCCTGATGAAACGTTGGAATTTGTCATGTCACCCTGGTTAGAGTCTTCATGGCGCCTGGTGGTTGAAGGCTTGCAATCCAAGGCCCCACCGCATGCGTGGTGTGTTGTGCATCCGCCTGGCGTGGTCGCATCAGAACTGACCGATCGATTGGTCCGACTGCTGTTGTGCCAAAATCCAGCTCATCACGAACCTTGTGGTCAATGTGTGTCATGTCGGATCAAGGAGACGCATCCTGATTTAGTTCTTCTCGAACCCGAGGGTGCTGCCGGCATGATTAAAGTGGATTCGGTTCGTGATTCGATTGAGACCGCATATACGACAGCTTCGATGGGTGGCCGTCGTGTCATGCTTGTGCGTCCAGCAGACTGTTTGAACCAGGCGTCGAGTAATGCGCTATTGAAGGTGGTTGAAGAGCCGCCATCGGGAACAGTGTTTGTATTTCAAACCGCACTTCCTGGGAAATTATTGCCGACCCTTGTGAGTCGTTTGCGGATGGTCAAAGTCCCGACGCCAACGCATGAAATTCTTGAAAAGACAGCACAAAGTTTGGGTGTGTCACATGATGATATGTTAGTCGCCGAAACGCTCTTAGCTGAACCCATGGCTATCAAAACAGATCCTGAGCGGTTAACGCTGGCTCGTGATGTACTCAAAGCGATGGCGCGTGTTCGTAATGGTGAGGACTCTCAGGTAGTCGTGAAATCATTCGCGAAAGCCGATGCACTCGTTGCTTCAATTGTAATGGAGCGGGTATGTGAGCAACTGATTCGTGCACAATTTGGCGATGTCTCGAATTCAGTGACCTCAACATTAGTTGCGCCGTATCCACCTGTGACGTTGCTCTATCAATTTAAAGAGCGGATTTCCGAGGTGAAAAAGCAAGCTCAAGCTGGGATCGCAGTGAATGCCGGTTTAGCCCTCGGTTCATTGTTTGCTGCTTGGGGATTTATTTGGACTCGAGTCCAAGGTTAAAACCTTTTCTCACGCCTCCGCTATGCTTCTGGCATGGAACTTTCGCTCACAGTCGCTAATGATCAGGAATTGTTAACTCATTACGTTGAATTTGGGTTGCGACCTGCGTTGTTTATCCCGGGTCAGTTTGATGTATCGATTGTTGGTGGAGTGCATCCACTTCTCATCCTTGGTTCATCACTTGGGACGATTGAGACTCAGGTTCGTGTTTTCTTTATTGCACCAAGTGGTGTGATTGATCCATTTATTCCCGGTATCGCAGTTTCCCTGATACTTGATCATGCCGAACTATTTGACTCGCTCAACGTGCTGTCAAAGCAGAATCCTCAAAATACAGGGAGTTCGCTGTTACAATGCGCTCCGGAGGAAATTCATGATCGATTCGCATTGTCACCTTGATTGTATTGATGTGTCCGAGCGCGAGGGCGGTGTCCAGTCTGTTCTAGATTTGGCACACGCGCATGGCGTCGATCGGATGTTATGTATTTCGATTACCCTTGGAAATGATGGCCCGAGACAGCTTGCAAGAGCCTATGAGTCTGTATGGGCAACGGTGGGTATTCATCCCTGTCACGCGCATGAAGAACCCGGGGTGACGGTCGAGCACCTGTTGGATCTAGCCAAAGCCGATTCAGTCATCGCGTTCGGCGAGACAGGTCTTGATGGATTTCACGACCCTGTCACCGATGTGCAGCGCGAGAGTTTCGTGACGCATCTCGAGGCGGGTAAACAAGCAGGTTTGCCAATTGTGGTGCATACACGTGATGCACGTGATGAAACGATCGAATTGATCAAAGCACATGGTTCGACTGAGACTGCCGGTGTTTTACATTGTTTCACTGAATCCTGGGAGATGGCCGAACAAGCCATCGATCTTGGGTACTACATTTCAATGTCGGGAATTGTGAGCTTTCCAAAAGCGATCAATGTGCATGAGGTATGTCGAAAGATCCCTTCGGATCGATTGTTGATTGAGACTGATGCGCCCTGGCTTGCTCCAGTTCCTCATCGCGGGAAGTCCAATGAGCCAGCGTTTGTGAGTCATGTCGCTGAAGCTGTGGCAGCACTTCGAGGCACGAGTCCTGAAGCAATTGCTGAGCAAACGACAGAGAACTTTTATCGCTTATTTCGGGCTGCAAACGCGTGAATTTATCTGAAGCTGTTCGTCTCGAACGAGAGAAACGTAAGCGACAGGCTTTCATTCGTCGTGAACAGGATATTTTGTCAGTCTGTGAGAGTCTGATGGCGGAGAAGGGTGTGCGCCAAGTCTCTGTGGATACGATTGCTGCTCGGACTGGTATCGGTAAAGGCACGATTTATAAGCATTTTGATAGCAAGCGTGACATGTTGATTGCGATCGCCGAACGCTATTTCGCGATGTTAATTGAGTTACTTGGTCGCTCAAACGATCCATCACGTGCGGTATCTGACTGGATTGAAGCCCAGTTGTATGCTGCAAGACGGTCACTTTTGATCCATGAACTTGTGGATACTCTGTCAGACGATGCAGCTGCCCTCAGTAAAATCCAAGACGCGCGATACCAAATGAGAAAGCGTCTTGCTCAAGTCTTATCTGGTTCGTCGAGTACGCGTGGGAAGCCGTTTGAGAGGGCTATGTGGTTGGATGCGATCGTTCAGGGTGCACTTGTTGAGATGGAGTCGGCGTTGAAGTTCGATTCTTTTGATGAAGACGAATGGGTTGAGTCAATTACCCGAATCGTTCCGATGTTAATGAACCAGTCAAAACAACAATCAAAAGATCAGGGTCTTACCTATCTCTAACTCAGTACGGTGAGTTGATCAGCTATTTTGACGTCGCCATCACTCACTGCACGTAAGAACAATCCGCAGACATCGGTGTCCAGAGATTGATCCAGTCGATCTAAAAATCCGTCGGTTCGCGAGCCATGCCAATCGCACTCAGTCGCACGACAGCGCACGATTGGTTCGATGACCTCAAATGTTGCCGATCCGATCTGTAGCGTCTTACCCACCCAAGTCAGTTCCTCAAATGGAGCCACACCTTCGATTAAAAGATTACCTCGGTAGCGTTCAGGATGATCACGCGTTGATGTCGCCTCAGCAATTGCAGTCACAGTCGATCGGTTCAGTAGAGAGATGTAGGCATCGCGTTCGTCGGTAAAGCCTGTCTCGAGTGTCTCGACGGTGAATGCGCCCAGTTCAGGGTCTAGGGAGCTGATCCATTGAGTCAATGCATCATGATCGAGAGGATGACGACCGATTTCTAAGGCATTCCCATGATGATCAAACGCTACCTGTGCGGGTGTCCAGTTGATGCGAATTTCTGAGCACAGATTGGTTTGTACAGATTGAAGAAAATATTTTTTAGGGCGCCATCCATCCGAATTGGGTGGGATGCGCTCAGCATATTGCAGCGCATGTTGTCGATCACCCGGGAGTGTCTTCAGTCGGTGTATCTTAGTTGTCTCAAGCTGCTCCCCAGCAAATCCCTTGATGGGGTAGCGAGTGATTGACAGGATCTGCATTAATGACTCTCTGTCGGATGCTCACAGAGCTCTAGTAAGACCCCCTCGGTATCTTTCGGGTGAACAAAGGCCACTTTGGTTCCATGCGCCCCTGGGACGGGGGACTCGTTGATCAGCGTGTAGCCTTCGTTTTTGAGACGTGCAAGCTCAGCCTCGATATCTGTGACTGTGATGGCCAGTTGCTGGAGACCTCCTTTGCCTGCATTTTTTTCGATGAATTTTGCGATGGGGCTATCAGGCTCAGTAGCGGCGATGAGTTCGATGCATGACTCACCGATCTGGAAAAATGCTGTTTCTACTTTTTGCGAGTCGACACGATCGCGGCCTTTGAGCGTAAAACCAAGGCCTTGGTACGTTTTGATCGCTTCTTCGATATCGGTGACGGCAATCCCGACGTGATCAATTTTATGCAGCATGCCTATTGTTCTCCTGTCTCGTAGGCGTATTCTCACCCTAAGCATATAAGAAAAAGGAGGCTTAGATGTTTCGGTCGATCTTAATTGATGACTTTATGACCAAAAATTTAGCGACAGCGACTGAGGAAATGGATCTTCTTGCGTTAGTCGACATGCTCCTCAGGCGCGGAATCTCGGGTGCTCCGGTTGTGGATGGATCTGGTCATTTGATTGGTATGGTTTCAGAGCATGATTGTTTAAAAGCAATTCTTGTCGGAACCTACCAAGGCGATGTCGGTGGATCAGTTGCAGATGTGATGACTTCATCTGTTGAGACTGTTCCGCTTGGGACGAGTATTGTTGAAGCCGCAAACCAAATGGTGATATCTGGCCGCAGACGCCTTCCCGTTGTTGATCATGACAACCGCTTGGTTGGGCAAATATCTCGCAGTGATTTGCTTCGCGCGGTGAGAGCTTACGAGATTCCCGAGGAAGAGCCTGCTCACTAAGACGAGAGCGCTCTCTCCAGTGGTTCGATACACGCGAGTGCTGCTTGTGGTGGAGCAACTTCACCAGAAGCCACACGTGCTTTTTGTTCGTGGTAGAGAGAAGCCCAACTGGCATTTGCTTTAAGCAGGTCGGTAATGCCGTCATTGAGTAACCGCTCAAACCACTGACTGGCTTGAGTGGCCCGTCTCTCGGGGATGGCTTCGGATCCAGCCTCGCAGTAGGCTTCCATTCGTTCCCACAGCGTATCAATTCCGCGTGGTTGAAGAGAACTGACAGACAAGACTTCTGGAGTCCAGAATCCCTGATGGTTTAAGAAACCCATGGCGTTTTTGTAATGCACGACGGATTGACTGGCTAGACGCTCAGCATCCCCATCTGCTTTATTTACGACAATAAAATCCGCGAGTTCAAGGATGCCTTTTTTGATTCCTTGAAGCTCATCTCCTGCGCCTGGCTGCATTAATACAAGAAACAAATCAGTCATCGAGTGTACTTCATATTCACTTTGGCCAACGCCGACTGTTTCGACCAAGATGACATCAAATCCGGCAGATTCCGCAACTAAGATGGCTTCACGCGTTCTGTTGGCGACACCGCCTAGTGAGCGACCCGCAGGGGAAGGTCGTATAAATGCATTCTCTTCTCGAGAGAGGTGCTCCATGCGCGTCTTGTCACCGAGGATGGATCCGCCATGAAGTGGAGAGGATGGATCGACAGCGAGCACGCCCACACGTTTCCCAAGACTTAATAAGAAAAGACCGAACGCCTCAATGAAGGTTGACTTACCGACTCCAGGGACACCTGAAATACCAATCCGCAGGCTATTGCCTGAGTACGGAAGACATTTCTCGAGAAGCGTTGCAGCTTCTCGGCGATGCACCGGATTGGTTGATTCAATGAGCGTAATCGCTTTGGCCAGTGCTCGCCGCTGACCTTTACGTAACGCGTCAAAATCGATCTCAGCCACCTGTTTTCTCAATCGCATCGAGAACAGATTTGGCACAGGCAGGAATCTTTGTTCCTGGTCCGAAGATCGCTGCGACGCCATGATCATACAGGGCCCCGTAATCTTTTCTTGGGATTACGCCACCTGCAAACACGACGATGTCATCAGCGCCTTCTGCAGCGAGAGCGGCTTTCAGTTCAGGGATCAAACTGAGATGCCCCGCTGCTAGTGAACTGACGCCGATCGCATGTACATCGTTTTCAATGGCCTGACGAGCGACTTCTTCAGGAGTTGAGAACATCGGGCTCAAATCCACATCAAATCCGAGATCTGCAAATGCTGTCGCGACCACTTTTGCTCCACGGTCATGACCATCTTGTCCCATTTTGGCAACTAAGATTCGGGGACGTCGACCATCACGGGTTTCGAAATCAGCGATTCGTGTGGTTAGTGCCTGCCAATCAGCGTCATCTTTAAAGTGGCTGCCATACACGCCTGAAACACTCCGGTGCGTTGCTTGGAATCGTTTAAATACGACCTCCATTGCATCAGAGATTTCGCCAACTGTACACCGCGCGCGCGTCGCTTCGACTGCGAGGCCGAGTAGATTGCCTGGAGCACCGGCGGCGCAATCTGTGATCGCTTTGAGGCACGCTTCAGCTCGTGCTGAGTCACGTGTTGCTTTGATCGACTTGAGGCGTTCGATTTGTGCCTCGCGGACTTTTTCGTTATCGATCGAGAGCACTTCAAATTCGTCCTCGGAACCTTCAGGCAAGGTGTATTTATTGACACCGACAATGACATCTTCACCGCGGTCGATACGTGCTTGTTTATTGGTTGCTGATTCTTCGATTCGAAGCTTCGGAAGACCTGCTTCGATCGCTTTGGCCATACCGCCTTCTTTTTCAACCTCAGCGATTAGCTCACGCGCACGGTCAGCGAGTTCGTTCGTTAGCGATTCCATCATGTATGAACCGCCCCAAGGATCCACGACCTGACGAATTCCTGTCTCTTCCTGAAGGATCAGCTGAGTATTTCGTGCGATACGCGCACTGAACTCTGTCGGCAACGCGATTGCTTCATCAAACGAGTTGGTGTGTAGTGATTGGGTTCCGCCAAAGACTGCGGCCATCGCCTCTATCGTGGTTCTGACGACATTGTTGTAGGGGTCTTGTTCTGTCAGCGACCAGCCGGAGGTTTGGCAGTGTGTTCGTAACACAGTTGAGCGGTCTGACTTTGGATTGAACTCATTCACAATCTCATTCCAAAGGAGGCGAGCTGCTCTTAGCTTTGCGATTTCCATGTAGAAGTTCATTCCAATACCGAAGAAGAACGACAAACGTGGCGCAAACTGGTCAATGTCGAGCCCTGCTGCAAGCGCTGTGCGGATGTATTCCTTTCCGTCTGCGAGGGTATAGGCGAGCTCTAGAGCTGCATCGGCACCAGCCTCTTGGATGTGATATCCGGAAATGGAGATCGTATTGAACTTCGGCATATTGCCAGAGCAATAGCTGATGATGTCGCCGATGATTCGCATGGATGGTTCGGGTGGATAGATGTACGTATTTCGAACCATGAACTCTTTCAGGATATCGTTCTGAATCGTTCCTGATAGCTTGTCTTGCGAGACACCTTGTTCTTCAGCAGCAACGATGTATCCCGCCAATACAGGTAAGACGGCTCCGTTCATTGTCATTGAGACAGACACTTGGTCGAGTGGAATTCCGTTAAACAGAATTTTCATATCCTCGACTGAATCGATAGCTACACCGGCTTTGCCCACATCACCTGACACGCGCGGGTGATCTGAGTCATATCCGCGGTGTGTTGCCAAATCAAACGCAACAGAGACGCCTTGACCACCTGCAGCGAGTGCTTTTCTGTAAAAAGCGTTGGACTCTTCGGCAGTTGAGAAGCCAGCATATTGACGGATTGTCCATGGCCGACCCGCGTACATGGTCGCTTTTGGACCACGCATAAAGGGCGCCATACCCGGCATACTCTTTCGTGTATCGAGGTCTTTGACGTCATCTTCTGTGTACAGAATCTTGAGCCCGATACCTTCTGGGGTGAACCAGGTCATCTCGTCTGGAGTG
>ERZ1089241.98-NODE-98-length-12493-cov-13.865654_pt1 | contig 12493 bp, 9 predicted proteins | sample MGYA00383548_ERZ1089241 | MGnify/ENA primary metagenome ERZ1089241 (study PRJEB34543, sample SAMEA5968658) | marine metagenome | biome: water | collected 2014-06-21 | depth 0 m | study: Ocean Sampling Day (OSD) data from North Adriatic Sea | reverse complement strand
AGGTCGATCTGGGGCGGGAAAGTCATCCGCGCTAGGCGCCCTGGAAGATCTGAATTTCTATTGCATTGATAACCAGCCCGTCGCCTTAATCCAACAGACAGTCAGTACCCTACTCACTGTTTCTCCAGGCCGAAATCTCGCTGTTTCCATTGATATTCGAACACTTGGACAACCTGCGGATGTTCCTGCGTTAGTGCAATCATTGAAGAGCGAAGTCAGCCGACTCGATGTGGTCTTTATTGATGCAACTGACGAGTCTTTGGCGCGGCGTTTTAGCGAAACACGACGACTGCATCCATTATCCACAGGTATCGATCGCACGCATCTGTCTGATGCCTTGCGACGCGAAAGCCAGCAGCTCGAGCCGATACAAGCCATTGCGACCTATAAAATCGATAGTTCGGGACTGTCGATTCATACGCTACGCAGTCAAATCCGAGAGTTAGTTGCTGGTGAAACAGCGACGCAACTCATCTTGAAACTGCAATCCTTTGGCTTTAAGCGTGGGGTGCCGATGGATTCTGATACTGTGTTTGATGCCAGATCGCTTCCGAATCCACACTGGGAAGCAGAACTTCGACCCTTGACGGGACGCGACCAACCCATCAAAGACTATCTGAACCAGTTCCCTGAAACGACTGAGCTTCTCGATGAAATCGAAGCGCACGTGAGACGCTGGGTCCCTCGTCATGCCGAATCTGGCCGCCAATATTTTACGCTCTCAATCGGTTGCACCGGCGGTCAACACCGAAGCGTCTATCTCACCGAAGCTCTGAATCAACGGTTAAGTGATCTCGAACTTGATAGGCAGGTTGTGCATCGCGAGCTATCATCGAACCAATAGAGGATATCTCCACGATGATTACCACGCCGGTCACAGTCAGAAACTTGTTGGGCTTACATGCTCGAGCAGCCAATGTCCTCGCTCAAGAGGCCTCTCTATTTTCGTCAGTTGTGGAACTCGAAGATCCAAGCAGTCAACGGAAAGTCGATGCCAAAAGCATTATGCAGCTATTGATGATGGCGGCAGGACAAGGTAGCGAGCTGATATTACATATCTCCGGAGATGACCAAGACCAAGCGAATGCCGCACTGAAGGCTCTGTTTGATGACGGCTTTGGGGAACCCTGCGGATGAGTGATGCAATCACCGAAATCGCCGTTGAGTCCAACCAAGCCAATCTTGAGCGGATTAACCTTGCGCTATCGCAAGGCGCGATCGCGCGTGCCAGACAGCTCATCAATGAAGATCTCGCAGCGCCTGATATCGCGCATCTTTTATCCTCGGTTCCTCCCAAGCAACGGACCATCCTCTGGAACTTAGTTGAAGCCGAAGAACTGGCCGCTGACGTACTTGCCTACTTAGGCGAAGAAGAACGTTCAGAAATTGTTGCCCGATTAGAACCCGAAGAACTCGCCAACCTGATCGAAAGTTTTGAGTTCGATGACAAGGTTGACCTCCTCCAAGAGCTGCCTGAGTCAGTCATTGAAGAAGTCTTGTTATCAATGGATTCTCAAGACCGACAGCGCGTCGAAGATGTGTTGTCCTATGACGAAGATTCCGCCGGCGGCTTGATGAATACCGACGTCGTGACCGTGCGTCCGGACATCACTGTCGACGTCGTTCTTCGATATATCCGACGGTATCGTGAACTCCCTCCGATGACCGACAACCTTTGGGTCGTGAATCGTCGTGATGAATTCATCGGGCAGGTCCCCATTTCGAAGATTTTGATTTCTGATCCCAACACCACGATTCGAGAAATCATGCAGACCGAAGTCGAACCCCTGATTGTCTCCACGCATGAAGATGAAGTGGCTCAGCGTTTTGAGCGATTAGACTTGGTGAGTGCGCCTGTGGTGAACGAATCCGGTAAATTGCTCGGCCGGATTACCATCGATGACGTGGTCGATGTTATTCGGGCATCGGCAGATCACAGCTTGATGAGTCAAGCGGGTCTTGATGAAGATGAAGATATCTTTGCGCCCTTGGTCAGAACGGTCAAACGGCGTTCCGTGTGGCTTGGCATCAATCTCCTGACCGCGTTTTTAGCCTCAGGAGTGATTGGGATGTTTGAAGCCACACTAGAGCAGGTGGTCGCGCTTGCGATTCTCATGCCGGTGGTTGCATCGATGGGCGGAATCGCTGGTACTCAAGCACTGACCATCGTAATTCGAGGCATGGCGCTTGGTCGCGTGGGGTCAGCCAATATTCGAGCACTGGTCAGTCGTGAAGTGTTGATCGGCACGGCCAATGGTTTGTTCTGGTCATTGGTTGTGGGATTCGCTGCCTTCCTCTGGTTTGGTGACTTCACTCTGGGTTATGTGATCGCGCTGGCAATTATTGTGAATTTGATCGTCGCAGCGGTCGTTGGAACCCTATTACCGGGTTATTTGAAGTCGTTGCAAATCGACCCCGCGCTCGCCGGCGGTGTGGTCTTAACAACGGTCACAGACGTCGTGGGTTTCTTCTGCTTCCTCGGCATCGCCACCCTCGTCTATGCCTAATTAGCTGCCGGCAACCATCATTTTCTCAAAGAGCATGGAGCCTGTTGCGATTGAGCGACGCAGATCAAGATCAGACCCCACCGCGATCAAATCGTCTCTCAACATCCGGTCAAGATTCGACGCCACGGTGACTTCATGAACCGGATAGGCGATCTCACCATTTTCCACCCAAAAGCCCGAGGCACCGCGCGAGTAATCGCCGTTAACCAGGTTCACCCCCTGGCCCATCAACTCAGTCACGATCAAACCACGGCCCATCTGGGCGATCAACGCGTTGAAGTCCTGTTGACCCTGGAAGAAGAGGTTTCGCACACCGCCAGCATTATGCGTCGTTTGAAGACCAAGTCGGTTGGCAGAATACAAGGACAAGACATAGCTCGATAAGATTCCATCAGTCACAAAGGCCTGAGACCGAGTTGCCAAACCATCACCATCATAGGCTGAAGAACCCATGGCTCCGGGGATGTGTGGAGTTTCTTCAAGCGTCACCCATTGAGGGAATACCTGCGTGCCTAAGCGATCCAGCAAATAGCTCGATTGCCGATACAAGGATCCTCCGCTAATCGCACTGACAAAACTCGAGATCAAGCCGGCGGCGGTTTCTGGGACAAATAGGACTGGCACCTCGGCAGTTTGGCATTTACGGGGATTCAGGCGGGCAACTGTTTTATCGGCGGCTTCTTTGCCCACCGCTTCTGGAGACAACAACTGGTCTGGACGCCGAGCCTGTGTGTAGGCATAGGAGCGCTCACGACTTTCACCATCTTCAGCCAGTAAAACGCAGCTCAAACCGTGGACACTGGTCGGCTGACTGACCAACAGACCTTCTGTGGTCCCATGAATGGAGAGTCCACGTGTCGATGACACCGAACCCCCTTCGGAGTTTGTGATCCGAGGGTCTGCTTGTCGTCCGCAAGCTTCCACTTCGATCGCCAACGCCAAGGCATCTTTCGCACTGATGTCCCAAGGATGATCTAACTCCAAATTGGGGACATCCCGAATAATTTGATCCTTCGAGGCAAGCACAGCCGCGGGATCAGGCGCCGTGACGCGAGCGATGGCGAGTGCTGCTTGAAGAGTACTTTCAAGTGCTGCATCCGAGAGATCTGTGGTGGTGGCTGATCCTCGCGACTCGCCGACAAATACCGTGACTGACAAGGACTGATCTCGCGTCATTTCAAGCTTTTCTGGTGCTCCAAGTCGTGCTTGAACGTCAAGGCCAACTGATGCGCTTGCACCCACCTCACAACCATCGGCGCCGATTCGCTTGGATCGCTCTAAAATCCGAAGCGTTAATTCTTCTAGGCGGTTTTTTTCCTGTTGTGGGTTAAACTTCACGGACATGAATGACAAACGCTCCCTTCAAAATGACGATCTGATCGACGAAGAGCTCTCCAGAGAGCCGTCGAAAAGTGCAAAAAAACGTGAAATGCTGGCGCTTCAAGCGCTCGGCCAGGCGTTGGCTGCGCTGTCTGACAAGCAATTTCGAAAGATTGAATTCCCGGAAGACAAACTGCGTGAGGCGCTTGAAGCTTACCGTGCCATTCCGGATAAAAAGCATGAAGCCCGACGTCGACAAATGCAGTTTATCGGTAAAGTCATGCGCGGCGTCGAATCGGAAAGTTTGCAGGCGCAGTTGGATGCGATGGAGCACACCGATAACGCCGAAAAGGCGAAACATCACCAAGCCGAGCAATGGCGTGATCGATTGCTTAAGGAACCCAAAGACGCGACGGCCTTTTTGGATGCGTTTCAAACCGATGCACAGCGGCTCAACCAATTGATCCGAGCGGCCCGAAAAGCGCGAGAACTGAATAAAGATAAAGGCGAGGCGCGCAGTTTGTATCGCGTGCTTTATGAAGCCATCGCCCATTAAGCTGTTCCACCAACGGTCAGTCGATCAATCTTCAGACTTGGTTGACCCACCCCGACAGGCACGCTTTGCCCATTTTTTCCGCAGATCCCAATGCCTGAATCAAGAGCCAGGTCATCTCCAATCATCGAAATCGCAGACATCACATGTGGACCGTGCCCAATCAGCGTTGCGCCTTTCACCGGAGCAGTCACTTTGCCCTGCTCAATGAGATAGGCTTCGCTTGCTGCAAACACAAACTGCCCGGAAGTGATGTCAACCTGACCGCCGCCGAAATTGACCGCAAAGATGCCGCGCTCCACCGACTCGATCATATCCGCCTGAGTGGCATCACCAGGCTCCATAAAGGTGTTCGTCATCCGTGGCATCGGAAGATGGGCGTAGCTCTCACGCCGCCCATTACCTGTCGCCGCAACATCCATTAAGCGTGCATTGAGCTTGTCTTGCATATAGCCAACTAAAGTCCCGTCTTCAATCAGAACGTTGCGTTGGCTCGCGTGACCTTCGTCATCGATGTTCAAGGATCCGCGACGATCAAGCAGCGTGCCATCATCAACCACAGTGACCCCCTTGGATGCCACTTGCTGACCAATCTTTCCAGAGTAAAAACTCGATCCTTTCCGATTAAAGTCGCCTTCCAAGCCGTGACCAACGGCTTCATGCAGCAGCACACCCGGCCAACCGGAGGCTAAAACAACCGGCATTTCACCGGCAGGACAATCGACGGCATCTAAGTTCACCACAGCCTGATCGACAGCCTCAGCCACCAACTGATCAGCATGAGCATCTGTCAGTAACCGCTGCAAATCATAGCGTCCACCAAGACCCGAACTTCCCCGCTCACGTCGGCCATTTTTTTCAGCAAGCACCGAAACAGACAGGCGAACGAGAGGCCGAATATCCGCACCTAAGGTGCCATCAGTTGCCGCGATCAGGATCTCTCGATAAGAAATCGACAAGGTCGCCTGGACCTGTGAGACAGAGGCACTTCGCGCGCGAGCCTTGGCATCGATTTCAAGTAAAAACGCGATTTTGTCAGTCGCCACCTTCTCTGGGATTGGATTTTTGGCAATGTAAAGCTTCGGTGTCGACACCTGATCCAGGTTCACGCCACCACGCGGTCCGCGACCCTCCTGAATGGCGATTGCCACATCACGCGCTTCACGAATTCTTGCAGCAGTGATTTCGGAGCTGTAGGCAAATCCCTGTTTATCTCCTGCGCAAGCTCTCACGCCCACGCCAGCGTCGCGATGATAGCTCGCATCCTTCACCTCGCCATCTTCGAGCGAATAGGTCTCGGCCTCAGCACGCTCAAAGAACAAATCTGCAAAATCCACATCGCCGACTGACAACTCGCCAACCAAGGGTTCAAGATCATCAATGGATAGTCCGCCTGGCGCTAAGATCGACTCACAGACGGTTTGCAGGAGAGTTGGCATTCAGTTAATCCTTTTTCTTTGAGAATGGAGGTATCAGAGAGACTTGGGGTTCGGCAAAGGATCCTTCAATCCTGTAGTCGGTTTTACCGACTTTAATAATTTTGGTCCCCAGGGCTTTTTCGACCAAATAAATGGCTCCGCCCACCTGAGGTGCTCCAAGCAAGACGGACGCGAGTGGCAAGTTGTTGGTCAGCGGAATATCAACTTCGAGACGTTGCTTGAGTTTCTCATTGATCAGATCAGCCTCCCCGGTCAAGCGAAAACTGGCCGAGGGGCCGCTCATGGTAAACTCGGGATCAAACACCAACTGACCGTCAGCAATGCGCGCTTTGGCGTCAACGCTATCGAAAGCGACCCCGGGTTGAACCAAATCCAGAAAATCCAAGCGGAGTCGGCGCGTCACCGTTTCAATATTCAAAATGCCGAATAATCGAAGGACTTCGGCCGAATTTCCCAAATCTAAAAACCGTCCATTTTTCAGGGACAATTCGACCACACCACGGCTTGTGAGCAGAGAAAATCCGAGTGGCGAGCCATCCCAACTCAAATTAGAGACAAAGCGTCCAGATTCAGCCTCCAATAACGGCTCATCTTCATTGACTCGTAAAATATTGCCGAGCTCATCACCTTGTGCTCTGAGTAATAACGCAGTCTGCGCCTGACCGTTTTGATAGGCCCAAGCAAGCTCTCCTTGGAAACGCTGGCCATCCCGATCAAACTCAAGTGTTGTCGCATCAAGACGCGATTCACCCGACACCAGAACTAAATCCATGTCCTCATAGCGAGTTTCACCACGAAGTAGCGTACTGATCCGAACTTTCATCGAGGGTAGTTCGCCTGGATTATAATCAAACAAGGGATCGTCACCTGGCGGATCCAATAAATCACCGCCCTCTGGAAGCACCATTCGCTCCAAATCGATCAACAGCGGACCTTCACCAACACGGCTGACGCGTCCGGCGAGTTCCGATCCATCAAACGAGACATCGAATTCTTGTGGACGTAAGACAATCGCTGTCTTATCAACCGCCAATGGCGTCTCTCCGAGTAATAGCCGTTCCGTGCGAAGAAGAATCGATAGATTCGATCGGCCGCCGTCACCACTTGGTAAGGTTGCCCACCCGATCAGATCTGCCTCAGGGGTCATCACTTCAAGTGTCAAAGGCTTCGAATCCAAGACTCCCCGAATGTCCGTCACATCAAAGACTCGGACCGAAAACGTTCGACCATCGGGCTCGTCGGTCAGATTGACGGCGACCCGGCCGATCGAGGCCTCATCCTTTGCCAACGGATAAGGAAGACGACTTCCCAATCCCCGCCCATCCGTTTCCAGCGAGACGATGAACGACTGATCATCACCACGGCCGACGATTGACCAATCGGCTGAACCAAACAACTGATCTTCGCCCAATCCCAATTGCGCGAGGCGCGCGACATTTGATGTCTTCAACCGTCCTTGGCCAATGATCTCTGTCTGCCCGTCACTGATGGTGACCCGTGCTTCCACTGGATCACCCATCAATTGTCCTACCAGTCGATCGGTGTATAACCCATCATTTAATCGATATTCGGCACGGCCTGTCACCTGCATCAAGGGTTCGGCCAGTTGCGCTAATTCGACGGTCAGATCCTCGGACGCAATCATCACGGCTCCACTGGGATCACCCCCTATCGGGACTGCTAAAGAGACCTCTCCTGAGAGGCGGCCATCGAGCTTCACCGCTGAGCCCAGAGCATCAGGTTTCACGCCTGCCTGTTCAAGGACAGCCAGCGCATCAAAAGCCTCTCCCACCAGATGACCATCAATATCAATTCGCCGAGCGTCTTCAGCCGCCTGCGTGGCCACAACACGAGTGACTAAAAGACCCCCAAAGTCAGACTCATTGAATTCGATCCGCGCGCGCTTGCTGACAAAATCAACAACTCCCTGCGTCCCCCGAAATGCAGGCCAATTCGTCAAGGGCTTGAAGCGATAGGAGGTTAACGGAAAGCGCATGCTGAGCTCACGACGCGTCCGATCCACCTCAGATCCCAAAGGTCCGGAATAGGAAATTCGGCCGCGATCGACACCCACCTGCTCCACCGAACGGCTCAAGAAATCCACCACTTCGTCGTCAAGGTCCAACGGCAATAGCCCTGGCAAGGCTCCAGTCGACGCCTGGACCGTTAATTCAAGCTGCATCTGTTGTTCATGGTCACGCGGTAAATCGAGCAATAATGCGCCTTGCACATCCTGCTCAGCACTCTTCACCCTTAGGTCCTGACCACGAAGCTTGAGCCCCTTGTCGGTTCGGTCAAAAGCGAGAGTCCCCGAGAGTGATTGCTCAGTCCAAGGCGTCGGGAAAATCTCTGGTAGCGAGAACGTGGCTGATTTTGCAGCAAAGTCAAACCAACCTCTGGATCCATCCAAATACAGTTGCCCACTGACCGGACCGATCTCAGGGATCGATCGCGCCGCTTGAATTTCAAATGCATCAATGGTTGCCGCGACTTGTGGGCTAGTCTCAAGAATCCAATCCAGCTGAACCTGTTTGGCAGACAGTCTTGGTTGATTCATCGACAACAGCCGGTACAACTGAGGTTCTGGATCAGAGTCACGGATGAACTCGCCCATCAGTCCGCCATCGAAATCGATCGCCGGGATCGACGCAGTCAGGCGCTTGCCATCATAGGTGAGACCACCGCCAGATCCAGCAATCCGGAGACCCGGGGCACGGAATTGAAGTGATTCAAATGATGCCTGAATCTTTGATAGACCAGGCAATTCAAATCGTGCACTCAAATCACCTGTCAGGCCTTGATCCTGATCCGCCAAACCAGTCACGCGGACAGTGCCATCGACTGGAACCCCTGGGCGGATATTGAGCCATGCTGTCGCGTCAACAGTTGCCGTGAATTCATCCAAACCGAGCATCGGAACCAGTGCTTGACGCAAACGCGTCTGCACTCGAACATCATGCGCATCGGTGGTGGTCTGTGGATAACGCCAGTCAATGTCGATCGGAACTGAGATCTCTTCGGTGACGACCCGAGCTTGGGCCAGAACACCAACATCTGGCGTGATGTCAATCGATAACCGTTTGAGCGAAAACTCACCCAATAACACATCAAAGTTATGGATTTGAAACGCACCGATCGGTTGTATGACGTTGCGGATTTGGTCTAGTAACCCAGCCCACTCAGTTGGATCAGGAATCCCTGATCCGTCAGAGCCGCGCTGGATGAGTTCACCTTCATCCAGAATCAACTGTCCAATCACCGGCTGCATGGACGCGATTGTGTTGGGAAGATCCAACAACATTTGCACCCGCCGCACCTCCAGTGACCCGGCATCCTTCTGGATGACAAGATCAAGTGCCTCGAGGTAAGGTCCCGTCCAAGATGCTCGCGCACCAATCTCGGAGATCGTGACTGTGGCACCCAGCCGGTCAGACAACAGTGCCTCGATGTCCGTCCGCCAATAGTTCACCATCGGCAACGCAGCCAAGAACAGGCCTTGCATGGCTGCAAGGACGACCAAAATAATGGCTTTTGTTGTCAGTACATGGCGAATCACGACACCACAACCTCATAACGATCTTGAGAAAAATTGCCATCGACCTGCAATCGAATCGGCCGATGAATAAAGGCTTCAAGATCAGCTAAGGCTTCAGACTCTTCATCGATTAACCGATCAATCACGGTCGGTGCTGCAATCACAGTCGTCATTTCTGCTGAGTAGGCGCGATATTCGCGCATCACCGCCCGGAAAATTTCATAACAGACCGTCTCGGCAGTTTTCATCTGGCCGGTCCCATGGCAGTGAGGACAGGGCTCTTGCAGCAAATCAGACAAACTCTCGCGAGACCGCTTCCGCGTCAAGACCACCAGTCCTAAATCGTTAAACCCGATGACTCGAGTTTTCACCGGGTCCTCATCGAGTGACCGCTCAAGCGTTCTTAATACCTGTCGCCGATGCTCGTCGTCGTCCATATCGATGAAGTCAATGACGACCATACCCCCGAGATTACGGAGACGTAATTGGCGACCAATGGCAACCGCGGCCTCGAGATTGGTTCGAAAGACGGTTTGCTCGAGAGTATGAGCTCCCACGAACCGACCGGTGTTGACATCGATGGTGGTCATGGCTTCTGTCTGATCAACCACCAGATAAGCACCAGATTTGAGCTCAACCTGTCGAGACAGGGCTTTTTCGATTTCATCTTCGATTTGGTACAAATCAAAGATTGGACGATCCCCTTGATAGTGTTGAATCAAGTGCGAGAGCTCTGGCATAAATTTCGATGCGAATTGCGAGAGCTTGGTATAGGTCTCGAGCGAATCAATGAATACGCGGTCTGTTTCCCGACGGATCTGATCCCGAATCATTCGATGAGTTAATGGCAACTCTTCGAACAACAGTGCTGGCGCCTTGGCCGTCTGTTGCTCTTTCAGGATGTTGTCCCACACCCGCTTGAGATACACCAAATCCTCTTCGAGGTCATCAGTGGTCTGACCATCCCCTGCGGTACGAATGATCACTCCACATTCTAAGTTTTGTGCCTTGAGTGCTTCAACGGCGATGGTTTTTAAGTGCTCACGCGTCGCTTCATCATCGATCCGCTGACTAATCCCGACATGAGTGGCAAACGGCATCAGTACCAAATGTCGCGCTGGCAGGGAGACTTCAGCAGTTAGTCGGGCACCTTTGCTCCCGACCGGATCTTTGATCACCTGCACCAATAAGCTCTGACCTTCCGTGACAAGCTGCTGGATCGAACGCTCGTGAGTCTCCTGACTTGATGGAAAATCTTTCGTGTGAAGGAAGGCACTTCGATCAAGGCCGATATCCACAAAACAGGCCTGCATACCCGGTAACACACGAACGACCTGACCGAGATACACATTACCAACGAGGCCGCGATGTGTGGCACGCTCGATCAAGATTTCCTGCAACATTCCCTGTTCGACCACAGCAACACGGGTCTCAAGCGGGGTAAAGTTCAGTAAAATTTCATGACGCATCGTTCAGCAAAGCCTCCAACTCAACCAGCGGAAGCCCAACGACGTTGGTGTAGGATCCATGAATCGATTCAACAAAACGTGCAGCCAGACCCTGAATCCCATAACCACCCGCTTTATCTAAAGGCTCACCGGTTTGCCAATAGTGTAGCCGTTCTGACATCGAGAGTTGACGAAAGGTCACATCCGTGCGAACGACCTTGACCGCACACTGGGTTTCACGAAGCACGCAGACTCCCGAGTAGACCTGATGAGTCGTCCCGGACAAGCGTTCCATCATGGCGAGGAAGTCAGTTTCATCCACAGGTTTATTGAGAATGACACCGGCGGATGCGACCGTGGTATCTGATCCAATAATCACTTCATCTGGAAACGCCTTGGTTGCCACCGCTCGCGCTTTCGCCTCGGCCAGCCTTGCAACATAATCGGCCGGCGACTCATCATCACGAAAGGATTCATCCACGTCCGATGGAATCACCCGAAAGTCAGCCGTGATCAGTTTCAGTAAGTCACGCCGTCTTGGTGACTGACTGGCGAGGATCATTGCCGCTCTGCTCCAATGTCCTGAGTGTATTGAGCCAAACCATCATAGAGCCAGCGCATTGGCGACCAGAGAACAGCGGAGACGAAAGCTTGCAACACCAAGATGTAAAATTCTGGTGATTGTCCCGTCAACGTTCTTGCCCAATAGGACACCGATGACGCAATCAATAACACCACAAACACCACGGTGGATTGTCGAACCCAGTTCACCTGACGGATCGACGGGCCCAGCAGCGTCAGTGCATACGCAATCAAGGCAAATAATAATCCGTGTAACCCAAGGGCTGTGCCATACAAGACGTCAACCGGCAATGAGGAAATCAGCAAGAGCGTCATAGACAACTGATAGTTCCGCATCAAGCCCCACCAGGTGACAAACAAAAACCCGAAATGCGGTAACGCAAGGCTTAAGAATGCCGGATAGGGAAAAGCGATCAACAACAAGGTCACAAGCCAAGTGGCAATAAAGATCATGATTCATCCTCTGACAGATCAACCATGACCAAGGACAGTCGAGCCAGTGGAGCCAAAGGTTCAGCGATCACTCGCGCGAAGGGTTGGCCCGGAGCGCGAATCACTTCCTTCACTTGAGCAACCGGAATTCCGGGTTGAAACCGCTCACCGAGCCCTGAGGTTTCTAATAAATCCCCAGGAATAATGTCCACTGTGTCAGGTAAATTCCGTAATTCAACGCGATCCATCCGCCCCACACCGACGGCAATGGCACGCTCCCGTGTTCGGGTGACTTGTACTGGCAAATGATGCGTCGCATCGGTCATCATCAATACATCGGCTGCATGAGGGTAGGCAACAACCACCTGTCCAACCAATCCGTCAGCTGAAATCACCGGCTGGCCTGCGGCTACCCCGGCGAGCAATCCTCGATTGATGGTCACCCGATGCACGAAGGGATCATTGGATAACCGTTCGATTTGCGCTTGCAAGAGTCGTTCGTTGACACGCTCCTGAACGCCGAGAAGGCGCCTCAGTTCAGAATTTTCCGCTCGCAGGGTTTGTAATTTTAGTTGCTCCGTCCGGAGCCGCTCGTTTTCGAGTGCTAATGATTCCAGCCGTGTCACGATCAGCCCCTGGGATTGCACCCAACCAAAAACCTCAGTTGAGACTTTTCC
>ERZ1089241.93-NODE-93-length-12722-cov-10.108629_pt1 | contig 12722 bp, 17 predicted proteins | sample MGYA00383548_ERZ1089241 | MGnify/ENA primary metagenome ERZ1089241 (study PRJEB34543, sample SAMEA5968658) | marine metagenome | biome: water | collected 2014-06-21 | depth 0 m | study: Ocean Sampling Day (OSD) data from North Adriatic Sea | reverse complement strand
TTTTGAGTGGGAAACGACTGATGATCGCATTACCATGCAGTCCAGCCGTGTTTTCAGGCTCTGTTGGTGTCGCCAGTTCCCACGCGTTACCGAGTTCGAGTTCAATAAACTCAACAGCAAATACACCATGCCAGCCGAGCTTCTCGGCAAGCTTTTGTGTTGTATGGAACTGCTCGGATCGACTCATACCGCAATCCATTTCACTGAGTAGAACGACATCGAGCGCTTGATCTTGAATGAGTTGGCTCGCGGCCAACCAGTCTCGGCCTCGCTCTAAATTCCAAGCACCGATGCGCAATCGATTGGATGCGCGATCGGTCGATTCACCAGACAGGATCTGCAGTTCATGTAAACACGCAAACTGCTCTGCCCACGGGCCATAGGGTTCCCCATTATCCACCGCTTGTAATGCACCATTTCTAAGTGATACGGGCGGGATCGAGAGTTCAGTAACACGTTTTGTCATAAAACTCTGTCAGACTCCTTATCTGAGGTGATTATGGACTGTATTGCACATCGCGGATCTGCAAATCGAGTGCCCGAAAATTCAATTGCGGGGATTCACTACACAGCATCCCAGCATATTAAACAGATCGAATGCGACATTTCTGTTGCATCTGACGGCGTTGCTGTGATTTTTCATGATGAATATTTGCGTCGGATGACGGGTGATCCTCGTTCAGTCCTAGCGTTAGAAAGCGCCGAATTAACTGAAATCCCACTGATTTCACACCATATCGGACCAACACAATACATTCCGCTTGCCGAAGATTGGGTTCGAGAAGCCGCGCGCTACGATTTGTTTTTACATCTTGAAATTAAAGTCCACGATAACGAAGTAGAACGCGTTGTGACTGCTGCTTTGGATGCATTTGACCGTTCCGGATTAATGCCATCACAGGTTCGTTTCTCATCATTCTCATTGGATGCGATTCAACTCATTCGAACAAAACGACCGGAGTTTGAAGTGGGTTTGGCGGCCATCCGGTTATCGGATGTTGCAATCGATACTCTGGATACGCTCGAGCTCACCTCAGTCCATTTAGACATCGAGTATCTCGATTCCGAATCGTTGGAGTTGGCCGTCACGCGCGGATTCAAAGTGTGTGTTTACACTGTGAATTCGGCAGATCAGCTCATCGCATTGCCGGTAGATCTGATTGATTCTGTATTCACAGATGATCCCTTGAAGCTCATGAATGAGCTCAAGACCCTGAAAATTTCAAAATAAGCCCTATTAATGCGATTGGAGGTATTGTTCGTGCGGTATTTTGATGTAGGCCAGAATCCTGTCATGATCAATAAAGACGGGATCGTGTATCGACTGGATGCCAATAATTTGTTGGTCGAAGAGCCATTAAGTTATCAGTTATCTGAGGAAGCTATTGAGCTCACTGAAGTGAGTTTTTTGAGACGATTTAGTGATCGTCTCGCTCATGCGTTCATCCACTCGCTCGATTCTGAAATAGGCCATTAATCGGTCCCAATCAGACAAGAGACTAACAGCCAATGAACCTAGAGACTGTGCTTCAGGTGGAGCATTATTCGGATGCTTTGTTTTCGTTTAAAACAACGCGTAGTGCAGACATTCGTCCGTTTAAGGCCGGTCAATTTACAATGATCGGAATGGCTGATGATGACGTGTTGCGTGCCTATAGTATTGCCTCGGCACCTCATGAAGACCATCTTGAATTTCTCTCGATCAAGGTGCCCGGTGGTCCACTGACGGAACGACTCAAGGATATTCAAGCGGGTGATCAAATCGAGGTAGGTGATCGGCCAACTGGGACACTTGTTCTCGATAATCTACAGCCGGGTAAACGCTTATGGTGTGTCGCAACCGGAACCGGTCTCGCCCCATTTCTTTCCATTGTGAGAGACCCGCAAACCTTTGAGCGCTTTGAGCAAGTGATCGTTACACATACCGTGCGAACGACCCAAGAGCTTGCGTATGCTGACCTCTTGTTGTCTCTTCCGATCACCTACTACCCGACTGTGACCAGAGAAGCCTTTCAGACGCCAGGTCGAATTACAGAGCGGATGGATAATGGGTCGTTATGGTCCGATTTAGCCCTTGATCCATGGGCGGCCGAAGAGGATCGCGTGATGATTTGCGGTTCGCCGGAATTCAATAAAGAGCTGAGGACTCGACTCGAGAGCTTGGGTTTTGCCCATGGAACCAACCGCGCTCCAGGTGAATTTGTCCAAGAGCGCGCGTTTGTTATGCAGCGAGCGGACTAGCGATTTTTTAGTCGCTTCAACATATCAAACAAAATGGATGAATCGCGGGTACCGAGATCCTGATCCATGATCGTTTGATACTGGCTTGCCACAAATTCGAGGCAGGGGAGTGGAAGTTTCTGGGCTGTTGCAGTCTCTAGCGCGATGCCCACGTCTTTTGCATGCAGTCGCGCCTCGATTCCAGCATCAAAGTCTTCTGCAATCATTTTAGGAGCCATGAGCGACATCATCTGACTGCCACCCATGCCATCTTTGATGGCCTCAAATACTGCTTGTGGATCTGCGCCTAGATTTTTTGCAAAAGTCAGGCATTCAGCAACACCCTCAATGGTGATGGTCTGAGCGATTTGATTACTCAGCTTGGCAATTTGTCCATGACCCGCATCACCGACGCGAGTAATCGCTTTGGCATAACAGTCGATGATTTGATTTGCTCGCTCACATGCTTCAGGCCGACCACCCTGCATCACGATCAAGCGAGCTTCTTCTGAAGCCCACACACCGCCGGAGACTGGAGCATCAACAAACTCCATGCCTGCTGCACGAAGTCGTTGTGCGATTTCCATCGTGCGGGCCGGATCAATGGTTGAATGATCAACGAACAGCGTTCCCGGTGAGGCGCTATGGATTGCACCGTCAGGTCCTGTCAGCACCGATTCAACATCATCTGTTCCAGTGACATTGGTGATCACTAAATCAACATCGGTCGCAACGTCACTGATGCTTAAGCAGGGTATTGCTCCTTGGTCGATAAGTTCTTTGGCCTTGCCTTCAAACACTTCAGCGCGTCGAGCATAAAGTTTTAGTTTGAAACCCCGATTAACGATATGACGAGCCATCGGTAACCCCATGGTTCCGAGACCGATAAAACCTACTGTGAGTGTCATGCTGTGCCTTTGGGTCTGTTGTTTTATTTTTTAAAAAAACGCGTTACGCATCTTGCATTGATTCTGTTGCAGTCTGCAACTGTCATCGCTGCTGATCGCCCGTGGTGGGAGGCCGACGTTGCGACAGAAATGGCACGCATGGAAGCCCAGAATGAAGCGATCAGGCAAGCGATCGAAACGGAGCTTCGCTTCCACAATAACGCGGTATTTGCAGAACTTGAGAGGGTGTCTCAGTCGTACCTTCAACAGACTGAAGCACGCTGGAACGAGAATGATGAGGCGGTTATTCGGGATGAAGTTCGACGCTTGAATGACTCGATGCGTCCTTACTTTGACGCAGGACGGCATCTATTCGATGTAGATAGCTATATGATTGACCGCACCAAGCGGTGAGGATAGTCGCGGACCTCGTCAGTGACTGGAATGCGTTCGAATCGTTGCTTCTTAAAAAACGAAACAGCGCTCTCGTGAGCCTTCACAAATAATGCATCGAGGTGTCTTCTTTTGGCAAGGTCTAGCGCCTCTTCAATCAATCGTTGGCCGAGACCTTGATGTCGATAATCTGAGTGAACATAGAGGCCATGGATCTGAAGACAACTTTGATCACCTGGAAGCTCTGACGCATCATCATTTAAAACCAAGATCGCGAGCAGAGTGTTGTTCTGATCCCGAAGGCCGTAGAATTGGTGATCGATCCAATCAGATTCACTGTAGCGATACGCATTGATGCTCAGCCGGTAGAGACGATCTGAGAGATTCCATGCGGCAATTGATGATGCCAAAACGTCATTGATTGCAGGCAACGTAGCAGGGGTTTCTTGGGAAAAAATGTAAGACATCATTAAGTCTCCTTTGGCGACTTGGATATTGGGGATTTCGGGCGTTGTTCAACCTACTGAGACGACATCAAACAGCCTATGCGTACGCACTTGGCTTTGTTGGTGTGCTTTGCTTTGCAGCAACGCTACCGCTAACGACAATCGCATTATCTGATTTCTCTCCGACTTTTATTACTGTCATTCGCGCAGTCATCGCAGGCATGGCAGCTTGTATTTGGATTTTTTTGAGTCACTCAACGCGACCTAAACGCGAGGAAGTCAAACCACTGATCGTGAGTGGTTTAGGTTTAATCTTTGGATTTCCACTCGCAATGGCGATCGGACTTCAGTCCGTCCCGTCTTATCATGGTGCGGTTGTTCTCGGCATATTACCGCTAGTGACAGCCGGTTTGTCTGTGATGGTTCACGGTTATCGGGCGCGCTTTGGGTTTTGGTTGTGCGCTGTCGCAGGGGCTGGTCTAGTTATTGTATTTACCTTGCGGGAGCAAGGAGGCTCAGTCAGTTGGGCTGATCTTTGGCTGGTTTTAGCGGCATTAATGGCGTCATCTGGCTATGTCATTGCAGGCGATCTAGCCAAGCGTCGGCCAGGTCCATGGGTCATCTGCTGGTCACTTGTGCTGTTGTCACCGGTCTCGATCATCGCAACTCTACTGGTATGGCCAGACTTTTTTTGGGTACGCCCTGAGAGCTCACTTTTAGCCTTACTAGCGCTTGGATTATTCTCGATGTTTTTTGGCTTTTTCGCCTGGAATACAGGCCTTGCACTTGGCGGTATTGCTGAGGTCGGTCAAGTGCAACTGCTTCAACTCTTCTTAACTCTCTTATGGGGCAGTATTTTGATTGGCGAGGTTGTGACACTTGATGTCTGGATTTTTGCGTCGCTTGTTGCCCTGACTGTGTATATCGGAAGGAAACTGGCTTGATTCACTATTGATGCTCACCTAAGGTAAGTTCTCCCACGGACGGGATAAGCAATAACAAACTGGAGAATATCCCGTGAAAACCCGTATATCGTTACTCCCACAGATGGGCATTCCAAGACCCTACAACGAGACGCAGCCACTACAAATTGTTGAAGCAGACCTTGAGGCCCCAGGCCCTGATGAGTTACTGATCAAGATCTTGGCTGCTGGTGTCTGTCATTCCGATCTTTCCGTCATCAACGGCGACCGTCCGCGTCCTACACCGTTAGCCCTTGGTCATGAGGCTGTTGGTGAAGTTGTCGCCGTTGGACCGGGCGGAAGTGATTTAGTACCTGGACAGCGGGTTGCGATGGTCTTTGTACCCAGTTGTGGTCACTGTGATTGCTGTGCAGAAGGCCGTCCTGCATTATGCGAGCCAGGACTTCAGCACAACACAGACGGTACTTTGTTATCTGGCGCTAAGCGGATATCAGTGAACGGTGAACCGATACTGCATCATCTCGGAATATCGTGTTTTTCCGATTATGCCGTTTGCCATCGCCGAAGCCTTGTGCCGATTGACTCTGATCTAGACCCGAGTATTCAGGCTGTCTTTGGTTGTGCTGTTCTGACAGGCTGTGGGGCTGTCTTAAACACTGCGAGACTGCACGCAGGTGAGCGAGTTGCTGTCGTAGGCTTAGGTGGTGTTGGTCTTTCAGCACTATTGGGCGCACATGCAGGCGGTGCGCGCCAGATTGTTGCAATCGATGCGAACCCGGATAAAAAAGATTTAGCCCTTGAACTTGGTGCTGATCATTTTGTGGATGCCAGAGATCCTGATGCGGTTGCACAAGTCAAAGCATTATCATCTGGAGGGGTCCATTTGGCTGCGGAATTTGCAGGCGTTATGCCTGCACTCGATTTGGCGATCGAGGTGACTCGACGTGGTGGCCGCACGGTCACAGCTGCATTGCCAAATCCGTCAGATCGATTGTCAGTTGCTGCCGCGCGTCTGGTGACCGAGGAACGTGCACTGATGGGATCGTATGTTGGTTCATGCGTTCCATCGCGCGATATCTCCAATTTTATTGCCTTGCATAAGAAAGGATTGCTTCCGGTCGAGCGTATGATTTCGCATAGACTCGATTTAACAGAAATTAATACAGCGCTGGAGCGGTTGGCTGAAGGCCAAGCGGTTCGTCAAATTGTGTGTTTTGAGTGAGTAAGAGATGTCGTTATATCAACCCTTATCGTTAATCAATGGACAGTGGGTGGGCGCCTCATCTGGCGCGACCTTTGAGGTCATTAATCCAGCAACAGGTGAAGTCGTTGAGAAGGTTGCAGATCTTTCAGCGAGCGATTGTAAGGCAGCCATCGATGCCGCTGAAACTGCGTTTCCTAAATGGGCTGCATTAACTGCCAAGGAGCGAGCAACTATCCTGCGTCGTTGGTTCAATTTGATCACAGAGCATACAGAAGCGCTTGCTGAACTCATTACAGAAGAAATGGGAAAACCACTCGCAGAAGCACGTGGTGAGGTTGCCTATGGTGCGAGTTTTGTCGATTGGTTCGCTGAAGAAGGTCGCCGGATTTACGGTGACGTAATCTCTCCACATATGGCTGACAAGCGGATTCTTGCCATTAAACAGCCTGTAGGTGTGGTTGCTGCCATTACTCCTTGGAACTTCCCGCTCGCAATGATTACCCGGAAAGTCTCTCCAGCGCTTGCCGCTGGTTGCACGGTGGTTATCAAGCCATCCGAAGATACGCCGCTAACCGCATTGGCGGTGTGCGAACTTGCCAATCAAGCAGGGATGCCTGCAGGCGTTATCAACTGTGTTACTGGGATGGATGCGCCAGCGATTGGGCAAGTGTTGACTGGTGACAGTCGTGTCCGAAAAGTGACGTTCACGGGATCGACTCAAGTCGGTAAAATTTTGTATCGGCAATGCGCGGAGAGCGTCAAGAAGCTCTCGCTTGAACTGGGTGGTAATGCGCCATTTATCGTTTTTGATGATGCGGATCTCGACGCTGCAGTAGACGGCGCGATGCTTTGTAAGTTCCGAAATGCCGGACAAACATGCGTTTGTGCAAACCGCATTTTGGTACAGAGCGGAATCCATGACCGCTTCGTTGAGGCATTTTCGGCCCGAGTTAAGGCGATGAAAGTTGCTGATGGTAAGACTGAAGGCTCAGAAATTGGTCCTCTGATCAACGCAGACGGTAAAGCGAAGGTGGAGCAGCATGTTCAAGATGCGCTCGCCAAAGGTGCAACGGCGGTGTGTGGCGGTTCGCCGCATGACGCAGGTCCTTTGTTTTATAGCCCGACCGTCTTAGTGGGTGTGACGAAAGAGATGCGAATGGCTTCAGAAGAAACTTTTGGTCCAGTTGCACCGATTTATCGCTTTGATCTTGAGGAAGAAGCGGTTGCTCTAGCGAATGACACGCAGTATGGATTGGCTGCATATTTCTACACCGAAGATTTATCGCGCACATTTAGGGTTTACGAAGCACTTGATTATGGAATTATCGGTGTGAATACCGGAATTATTTCAACTGAAGTGGCTCCATTTGGTGGTGTGAAAGAATCAGGCCTCGGGCGCGAAGGTGGGCCTCATGGCATTGAAGAGTTTTTAGAAACGAAATACGGATGTATCGGGATTAAATTATGAGCCAGGACAGCTTTGAAAAAGGACTGGCAAAGCGTCGGAAAGTGATGGGTGATGCGTTTGTTGACCGAGCGTTGTCTCAAGCCGACGAACTCACCATGCCAATGCAGGATTTTGTAACTCGAGTCGCTTGGGATGAAATTTGGAATAGAGAAGCGTTATCAGATCGAGATCGATCGTTGATTAATCTTGGCATGATTGCAGCTCTTAATCGTCCACATGAGTTTAAAGGTCATGTGAGAGGGGCGTTGAATAATGGTGTCAGTCCAGAGGAAATTCGGGATGTTTGTATGCAGATTGCAGTGTATTGTGGCTTTCCCGCAGGGCTTGATTCTCTTCGTAATGCAATGGAAGTAATTCGTGACGACACCTGAAACAGACGCTCCAGATAGTGTCCTTATTTATGTTCATGATCCGATGTGTAGTTGGTGTTATGGATTTCGTCCAACTTGGAAATCTCTGAAGGGGAATCTCCCCGAAGGCTTGCCAGTGGTCTCTCTACTTGGGGGGTTGGCGGCCGACTCCGACGTCTCGATGCCTGATGAGATGGTGGATTATCTAAAGCGTACTTGGGATCGGATTGAATCAACTTGTGGTGTTACCTTTAATTATGCCTATTGGGACCAGACGCCACCGCCACCGCGAACAACGTTTATTAGTTGTCGAGCAGTAATTGCTGCCGAAAGGCTTGCGGGGCGTGGAGAAGCCTTCGGTGAGCGTATTCAAGACGCTTACTATATGGAAGCCTGCAATGTGTGGGATTTTGATGTGCTTTGTGATTTAGCTGAAGAGTTTGGGTTTAATCGCGATAGTTTCGCTGAAGCCTTGGCATCTGATGACGTTCGAGCTGTGCATGAAGAACAACGGCAATTGGCAGAGCGATTACAGGTCGAGGGATATCCGAGCGTGTTGTTAATCCATAATGGAGAGGCCTTTCCGATCGCAGTGCGCCATCAGGGCGCTGATGCGATGCTTGAGGACATCACTGATCTCTTGGCTGAACCAAACGCTTAAAGCACAAATTCGCTTTTTAGGAGCGTTTTCAGAGCATCGATCGATGCTGGGCGAACCGCGAATGCGGCTTGTCCAGTCGGAAAGAATTGATCAATTTGTATCGCTTGTAAATAAGCTTGGGTTGGAGGCATCCAGCTTAAAATGTGGAGCCTTGAACGGTAGGTTTCGTAGACTAGTTGCACTTGCTCGCGGGTGGGTAAATCACAGCCGGTGAACGGTTCATACGCCTCATAGTCAATCAGTGCGTCAAACAATGGACCACCATCTGAAAACACGTGGTCCCAAGAATCAAAATGAATACCCTGTGAGTGACCATTGACGACACTGTCTTCAACGGCCAACAAAACAGCCTCTGCGGCCAGAGTCTCTGTCTTCATACACCATCCTCGTTATTGTTATCGGTGTCGCTTATTAACTTAGTGCACTCGCAGTGCACAAATCAAAGGTTAGGTGGCAAAAATTTGCGACATATCTTTGAAGGATTTGAACTCCAGCGCATTACCTGACGGCTCTGTAAAAAACATGGTTGCCTGCTCGCCCACTTCGCCTTCGAAACGGATATTAGGCTCGATTAGGAATTCGATATTTGCAGCCTTAAGCTTGTCCGCTAGCTGGTGCCATTCATCCCATTCGAGAATCACGCCGAAATGACTTGCAGGGACTTGCTTACCATCAACAGGGTTTGTTGGGGCAGGCGTTTGGTCTTCCTCAGCTAGGTGCGCAACGACTTGATGTCCGAAGAAATCAAAGTCGATCCAGCGTTCAGATGTGCGTCCCGTTCCACAACCAAGTACGTTAATAAAAAAGTCTTTGGTTGCCTCAAGATTTGAGACAGGGAATGCTAGATGAAATGGGGCGCTGGCCATACATACCTCGTTTGGTTGTTCTTAAATCGTTATGGAGACATTGATGCGTAATACAATCTTCGATTTTGAAGCATTTGCCAAGATCACAAATCAATTGATGCTCGCATCACCCGATCGTGCGCGGGCACTAATGGTTGAAAATAACGCGTATTACATGCTGGTCAATATGCATATACAGCTTTGCAATATGGTTGAGTTTGCTGATTTCCATGAGTCTGAGCTAGAGCCATTGATTGATGATCTCAAAGCTGAGGTCGAGCGGATTCAAGAGCTTAAAGGCAATCGATGGTTAGATGATTTTATCGGTAAGCAACGCGATCAGTGATCGAGCCATTCGGCGAGTCGTTCAGCGATCATTACAGCAGGTGCATGCGTATTGCCGCTTGTGATTGTCGGCATGATTGATGCGTCTGCGATGTAAAGATTGCTTACCCCATGGACTTTAAGTTTGTCGGAAACAACGGCCATAGGATCTGAATCAGGCCCCATTTTCGCAGTACCAACTGGATGGAATATCGTGGTTGCGACCTCGCCAGCAGCTTGAATAAGGTCTTCGGACGTCTTTTGTGTGCGTCCAGGCTTGTGCTCAGTTGGAGTGAACTCATCGAGTAGCGGGTGATCCATTAGCGTACGTGTTTTCTCGATGGCTTTGCATACCACCTCTCGGTCGTACGCATCAGAGAGATAGCGTGGATCAATGGTTGGCGCATCGCTTGCCTTGGTTCCGCTGATGTGCGTGTTGCCACGGCTTTTTGGGCGCAACTGGCAAACGCTCGCCGTCATGCCAGGAAATGGATGTAACTCGGTACCCAATTTGTCTGCACTCATGGGTTGGATATGAAATTCCAGATCAGCACGATCAACAGCGTCGTCAGATTTAAAGAATGCACCGAGTTGACTTGGCGCCATTGATAACGGGCCAGACTGGTTATAGGCGTACTGCAACCCCATTTTTATGCGACCAATCCATGAGTTCGCACGTTGGTTTAACGTATCACCGTGTTCCAGTCGATATTGCAAGCGGACTTGTAGATGATCTTGGAGATTCTCCCCAACTCCAGGAAGGTCTGCCTTCAATTTAATACCAAGCGGTTTTAAAACATTTTCAGAACCAATGCCTGAGCGCTCAAGAAGAGCGGGCGATCCGATCGCTCCTGCAGCCAAGATCACTTGATTGGCACGAATCGAGATCAGTTTGCCGCGATGTGTGCCATCCATACCGATGCATCGCTCACCATCGAAGATCAGTTGTTCACTGAGTGTTTTCGTCAACACCTTAAGGTTCGGCCGGTGCATGATTGGGTGAAGGAACGCGCGAGCCGATGAAAAGCGGACACCTTTTTTTTGATTCACTTCAAAATAGCCAACGCCACTATTATCGCCCTGGTTAAAATCGGGTCGATCCGTGAATCCGGAATCTTCACAGACTTGTTTGAATGTCTCGAGAATATCCCATTTGAGACGTTGTTCTTGGACGAGAAGTTCACCTTCATCGGAGTGGTAGGCGTCACTACCGCGGTGATAGTTTTCAGAACGCTTATAGTAGGGAAGTACATCTTTCCAAGACCAATCGTTGCCCCATGATTCATAGTCAGCCTCTTGGCCACGCATATAAATCATGCCATTGATGCTCGAACACCCGCCCAGAACACGACCCCGCGGGTAGGCGAGGCTGCGCCCATTGAGTCCTGGTTGAGGTGTGGTCTTGTAGCACCAGTCTGTTTTTGGGTTTCCCATTGTGTATAAGTAGCCCACAGGAATATGGATCCAATGCCATGAATCCTTGCCGCCGGCTTCAACCAATACAACTTGCTGGTCAGGATTTTTCGACAAGCGATTGGCTAAGACACAGCCAGCACTTCCGGCTCCTATAATCAAGGTGTCTGTGTGGATCTGTTCAGTCATTGGTGCTCAGTTGTATCCGTCTCGATCGATCATTCTTCGGATCATACAAGATTGCCTCGCCCGAGGAAGTACCCAATCCCGTCACTGCGCTGATAACGACTTGATGCGTCACCATGACCACGGGTTTCTCTTTTGCACTGGCTATTACGGCCAATTGATTGTTCAACTGTTTCAGTGTTTGACCGCGATTGACATGGCCTTCGAAAAATGAACCCAAGCCATTAAAAGCAGTGACCGGTCCGATATCCATCAGTTGTGCGGTTTCAAGGCAACGGCACCATGGACTTGAATACACTGCAGCGGTGGAGAAGCCGAGCTCTTTAAATTGTAAGCCGATGACCCTTGATTGCTCACGACCACGCGCATCAAGATTACGCTGTGTGCTGCAGTCGGTGACCTGAAAGTTCGTAGGATCTCCAAATCCTGGGGCGAGTGCATGGCGGAACATGATGACAGTACCACGCGTTTCCAATGCGTCCTTTAGACTGATCGACCCTGCCTCCACTGTCGCTTGGAAGGAAAATAAGAAAATGAAAAACAATTGCCAACGTCGTTGAATCATCCGATGTACACTCCCGCGTCTGATGAATAGAGGTACCATATGAATGCGGCTCAATGGTGGATTTTTCTACCGGCCTGTATCGGGATGAATTTCTTTCCCGGACCAAATAATTTGCTCGCACTCGTACACGGTACCCGAACGACAGCGCGTCTTGCGACCTTAGCCGGGCTTGCTCGACTGCCCGCAATGGTTGTGATGCTAATTCTATTAGCGCTAGGGCTTGAAGCACTTTTGGCATTGAGTGCAGATGCATTTCAGTGGCTACGCATCGTTGGTGCTGCCTATCTTCTCTGGATGGCTTGGCAATCATTGCGTGCTGTTGTTAAGGCTCGTTCTCCTGTTGAAGGCAAAAAGACTTTATGGATGATGGCCCGTTCAGAGGCTCTAGTTGCCTTCACGAATCCAAAGCTTATTCTGATTTTCTATGCGTTTTTCCCCCAGTTTATTGACCCGTTTGAACCAGTTGCTCCGCAGGTGGCTGTCATGGGTGGTACATTTTTACTCATCGAGGTGGCAGCGATCGGACTGTACGCTTTCGGAGGGCGATGGTTGCAAACCACACTCGAAGACGGTGAGAGTTCGAAATGGCTGTCGCGATTTACAGCGGTAGCTCTCACTGCAGCAGCAGGATTGATTTTAATTCCATGAAAACACTATCGACATATGCGTACGGCACACTGTTAATGATCATTGGGGTTTTGGTGTTATCACCTGATTCCGGTGTTTTGCGCCTAATCGATGGCGATCCTTATGTGATTTCCTTTTGGAGAGGTTTGGGAATTTGCGCGGTGATTTGGTGCTTTGCGCTCATCCGCTCGCCACGAGAATTCGTTGTTC
>ERZ1089241.92-NODE-92-length-12985-cov-9.448028_pt1 | contig 12985 bp, 12 predicted proteins | sample MGYA00383548_ERZ1089241 | MGnify/ENA primary metagenome ERZ1089241 (study PRJEB34543, sample SAMEA5968658) | marine metagenome | biome: water | collected 2014-06-21 | depth 0 m | study: Ocean Sampling Day (OSD) data from North Adriatic Sea | reverse complement strand
AAGGTCAGAAGATCAGTGATGCCAAACATGGGGTGATAGGTCTCGATGAGCGCTAGCTGTTAAACTCAGTTTACTTGAGAAGCCTTAGGTATAGGTATGCATAAAGTTGGTGTTATCAGCGTTTGGATCGGAATCATTTTGACCGTGATAGGTCTATTTGTTGGTTTTCCGATGATGTTCATGGAGCATTCACTAGCAATGCCTGTTCTTATGGTGGTGCCATTTGGCTTTGTCTTTGGTTTTGGTGGCTTGGTCACTGTATTGATGACAGCGCCGGATACAAAACGCACTAACTCAAATCTGGAGTAGCGCGAGGAATATCGCTTTCTTTCTTTTTCTTCTCGACAGGCTTTTCAACCGGCATTTCTTCTACAGGTGCAGGGCTCTCTTCGATGACTTCAGGTTTTGGCGGCTCATAACGAAGCGCTGTGAGTAGTATGCCAACTCGTGGGTGATCAATGTACTGAAGCTCTTGGCTTCGCATTCGACGATTGAGTCGGATAGGGTGTGCAAGGCCTGTCTCGCGATCACTGAAGACAAGGTCTGTTGCAAAGTGCAGATAACGGCCAAGATTTACACGCACTAAACCATAGAGTTGATCATCACCAATGCGATACCAGTTGTCGGTATTACGTGGTGGGGTTGCTTGACGCCAGCGTTGATGCGCGTGAACGGTGAAGCCATCGCGAGTGAGTTTTTTTACAGCACCATTGAGGGCAAACTCAGAAGGCGGGCGACGCTGAGCGTAGTCACCTTCGACATCATCATTATTCAAGCCGCCGTTTGCACTATCAGGATCTGGCTCGCTGACCACTTCGGGTAATACCTCAGGATCGTCGGTCTCAAAGTTCTTGCCGGGTGGGTAGGAAAACAACACCACCTCGAAATCAAACCAATCAGACTCTGGCAGACTGGTATCAAGCTCATCCCAGTTTGGCTCGGGGATAAAAAATGGATCCAACTCGGGAGGCAGCTCGCTATCGGTCAGGAAAAGCGGCTCATCATTCTCAATCGGGGTGATGGCTTCGGTAGGTGTAGCAGTCGACTCGAGAAATAAGGGCTCTGGATTACTTGCAGGCGTTATTGCTTGAGTGGGCTCAATGAATAGCGGTTCAGCAGGTTTAGGCTGAACTTCTAGGAATAAAGGTTCGGTAGGCTCAGGTGTAACTACTGGTGGATTCATGGCTTGAACGGGGCTCAGTCCACGAGTGAATTCAATGCGCAATGGCTCAGGAGAATTCGTTGGCGCATATTCATTTGGAATGGCTTTGAGGTCGTCAACAGGCGCAGGGGTAGAGCGTTGCCAAATGCGTAACTCGGGTGCGCGTTGAGTCGTTGTGCCGGGATCAACCACAGGCGCTGGCTCTTGCGCATGTGTTGCACAAGCCATCAATAGTCCGGTGGTCACTATCAGCTTTCTCATCAGTCCATTGTGCCTGTTCAGGCAGCATCCTCCAATAGGATGTGGTCGAGTAGCTCTACAACGCGTGCGATACGCTCTTCAGGGGTGCCCATGTCGGCATCGAACTTGAACTTCTCAGCACCTTCTAGCTTGTAATGCTGTGGTTGGGTTTGAATCAGTTGAATGATCTTGCCTGGGTCGATCTGTGGGTCTTTATCAAACAGAATGCGTCCATTGCTCGGGCCAGCTTCAATCTTTTTGATACCTTTGTTCACGATGCGCAGTTTCATTTGAGTGATATCGAATAAGGTCTTTGCCGCCTCAGGAAGCAAACCAAAGCGATCAATCATCTCGATCTTGAGCTCTTTGAGCATCTCTGTATCTTCAGCTGAAGCAATGCGCTTATAAAGCACCAAGCGGCTGTGTACATCAGGGATGTAGTCATCGGGCAATAGTGCTGGGATATGCAGATCAATTTCTGCGCCGTGATCCAGTGGTCGATCAAGCTCGGGTTGTTTGCCAGACTTAATTGATTGCACAGCGCGTTCAAGCATTTCGGTGTAAAGCGTGTAACCAATCTCATTGATCTGACCACTTTGCTCATCACCCAGTAGTTCACCAGCACCCCGAATCTCTAGGTCGTGGGTAGCAAGGGTAAAGCCGGCACCTAGCTCTTCAAGTGATTCAATAGCTTCTAAGCGTTTACGTGCATCTGCAGTTAAGGCTTTGATGGGTGGGGCAATCAGATACGCATACGCACGGTGATGTGATCGTCCAACGCGACCACGTAGCTGATGCAGTTGTGCCAGACCAAGTTTATCCGCACGGTTAATGATGATGGTGTTAGCCGATGGCACATCAATACCGGATTCGATAATGGTGGTTGCGATCAGGATATTGAAGCGTTGGTGATAGAAGTCACGCATGATCCGTTCAAGATCGCGCTCACGCATCTGACCATGTGCGAACTCAACGCGCGCATGAGGCAGTAGCTCTTGGATGTTATGTGCCATCTTCTCAATGGTGGCGACATCGTTATGTAACAAATACACCTGGCCACCACGTCCAATTTCACGCTGACACGCTTCACGAATTTGTGAATCACTCCACTGGGTAACAAAGGTCTTAATTGGATGACGAGCTGCTGGTGGTGTGGCAATGATGGATAAATCACGAATGCCTGACATGGCCATGTTGAGCGTTCTAGGGATCGGTGTTGCGGTGAGCGTTAGGATATCGACTTCAGCACGCAGCGCTTTTAGGCGTTCTTTGTGACGTACGCCAAAGCGATGTTCTTCATCGATAATGACTAAGCCTAGGTCTTTGAACTTGAGCTCTTCGCTGAGTATCTTGTGCGTACCAACCACGATATCCACAGTGCCTTCAGCAAGGCCTTGCGAGATCTCTTTCACTTCTTTCGCCGAACGGAAGCGTGAAAGTCCGGCAATCTTGATGGGCCATTCAGCAAAGCGATCGATGAAGTTTTGATGATGCTGCTGCGCAAGTAAGGTAGTAGGTACTAGAACGGCAACTTGTTTGCCTGCATTTGCCGCAACAAAGGCAGCACGCATCGCCACTTCGGTTTTACCAAAGCCCACGTCACCACAGATCACACGATCCATCGGATTGGGTGAGGTCAAATCATTTACCACCGAATAGATGGCAGCTGCTTGGTCAGCGGTTTCTTCAAATTCAAACTCGCTCGCAAATTGGCGGTATTCATCTTCAGGTGCGGGCAGTGCAACCCCTTGGCGAGCTTCCCGACGCGCATAGATATCTAAAAGCTCGGCAGCAACATCTCTGACGCGCTCAGCGGCTTTACGTTTGGCTTTTTCCCATTGATCGCTTCCCAGTCGATGTAAAGGCGCTTGATCCGGAGAAGCGCCGGTATAACGACTGATCAGATGCAGTGATGAGACGGGGACATATAGCTTGTCGTTTTTGGCGTATTCCAAGGTGAGGAATTCTTGAGTCATGCCGCCGACATCCAGCGTTTGTAGACCTAAGAAGCGGCCCACGCCATGCTCTTCATGCACAACGGGAGCGCCTATCTGTAATTCAGTCAGGTTTCGGACAATGAGGTCCGCGTCGGTTTTCTTTTTAGCGCGACGATTTTGCTTAACGCGCTCACCGAGCAGCAATGCCTCCGGAATAACCGCGATATCAGGATCAGCTAACCACAATCCATTTTCAATCGGTGCAGTTGTAATGCAGGGCGATTGATCGCTGTTCAGGAAGTCTTGCCAGCTAGCCAATGTTTTCGGGCGAATGCCAAAACCACCTAAGGTGTCGATGAGTGATTCACGACGACCTGCGCTTTCCGCTAAAAACAAAACGCGTGATGAATTATTTAAGAAGCTTTTAATATGACCTGCAGGATCAGTTGCTTTGGCTTGAATCCCTAAGGGTGGCAATTTGCGAACGGTAAGGTTGCTGCCATCTTCGCGTTGAAAGTGTGCAAAAGCGATCCGAGGGTGCCGTTCTAATTGGCCAAGCATCTCTTCGCTATCAAGGAATAACTCGGCGGGTGGTAGCAGAGGACGTTCAATGTCATGACGACGCTGTTCATAACGCTCAGCAATGCTGTTGGCGTGATCTTGGCTTTCTTTTGGCAGCTCATTGTCATGCACCCAAATAGCATCGCTTGGGATGTAATCAAATAAGGTTGCCATGCCATCAAAGAACAGTGGTGAGTAATACTCAATACCGCCTGGTAACTGGCCTTCGCTAACATCACGATAAATCAGTGAGCTTTTGGGATCGCCCTCAAAGGTCTCACGATAGGCAGAACGGAATTTGGTAATGGCTTGCTCATCGACCGGAAACTCATGTGCCGGCAGCATCTCGAAATGCTCAATCTTCTCTTCGGTACGTTGCGTCTCTGGATCAAACGTGCGGATCGAATCGATCTCATCATCGAACAGGTCAATCCGAAGTGGGGTATCAGCACCCATAGGAAAGAGATCTATCAGTGAACCACGCACCGCGAATTCACCATGCGCTATCACTTGCGATACCGCTTGATAACCGGCTTGTTCGAGCTGACGTCGAAACGCATCAAAATTCAGCTGATTGCCCACTTTCAGTTCTAGGCAGTTTGCATCTAGCCACGCTTTTGGCAGTAAGCGCTGCATCAGGGTCGAGATCGGCACAATCAAAATGCCGCGACTCAAATTGTTAATCTTTCGCAGAGTTAATAGACGCTGAGAAACAAGCTCGGGTAAGGGCGAGAAAGTGTCATACGCGAGTGTTTCCCAGTCAGGCAGGCTGATGATGGGTAAGTCGCTACCATGACTGAAAAAGGCGATCTCTTCGCTTAGGTGGTTAGCCATCTGAATATCGGCTGCAACCACAATCAGCGGTTTTTCGAGCTGATGAGCTGCGTTACTCAGCGCAAGGCTTAAGCTTGCGCCATGTGCACCACTCCAGAGTACGGTCTGGCTAGCGTTTTGAGGAAGGTCAGGCGAAAAGGGTGAGGGCACTGCAAATAAGGTCAATAGCGAAAAGCGTATTTTCGCATAGGCCGGCGCAGAAGGCGTACTTTGGGTCCTGAAAAACAGGCATAAAAAAAGCGGTCGCTAGGCGACCGCTCAAATTAAGTACGTGAGTACTTAGACTTGACCTGAGTTTTTATAACTCAGTGAGTCTGTGATTACTTTGCAGTGTTCAGACCGAGAATTTCCCAGTTCTGCATACCACCACGGTACCACTTGATTTTGTGTGCAGGGTAACCCAATGCCAACAAGTCTTTGATGTTTGTTGGAGACTGGCCACACCACATACCGTTACAGTACATAACCAAGGTCTTAGCATTTGAGTAGTTGTACAAGGTGCCATCGTCGTTAACTTTCACGTCGAATTTCTTCAAAGTGTTTGCCAACGCGTCAGCGTCCATGTTCTTCATTGCGTTCTTGATTAGGGTGAAAGGTAGGTTCTCAGCACCTGGGATTGCGCCACGGCCAACCCAATCAGGAGTACGTGAGTCGATAACTTTGATTGAGCTATCGCCTTCTTTCATTGCTTTAACGTAAGCAATCATTTCGTTCTCAGCGATGGTTTCAACACCTGGAGCCAAAGTTGATGGCTGGATGCAGAAAGGTGGGCAAGGACGTGAAGTCTTTGCGAACGCTGGGTTAACAGTGTTGTTGTTATCTTGGTTACGAGAGAAGGTAACGTTACCCGCTTTCACTTCCAATTCACCAGCGGTAGAGATACCAACTGGCTTTGCGAATGACGCAGTAGTGGTCATTGCGATTGCCGCTACAGCGGTCAAAGCTAATGCTTTTAATTTCATCGTGATTTCCTCCTAGGCAGAAATATGTTGATGATTTGAAGAAACGCTGCGGGTGCCCCCGCAGGTTTGGTCAAGTCTTATTATTGTTGTTATTAAGTCTTTTAAATTAATCGCACTCTGGCTCTTCTTCACCAGCGCCTTTCTTTTTCTTGCCATGGCCATCAAAAACCATTTCCTGATCTGCAGCAGAGATACCAGCAAGTGCGGTGGTAGATACGGTAGATAGAGCAAAAGCTAACATCATCATTAAGATAGTTAGGTAACGCATTTTATATTGCCTCCTAAAAGCAACACGGGTTTTGCCTTTGTCAGCAAATACCCAAAATGGGAGTAACTCTTCGGTTACGTGACTACATTCCCTCGGGCATTTCTTACAAGGAAAACCCGAATTGCCGCTTACTATATCCAAGACAATTTTAAAATCAACAAGCATAAGACTCTGCTAATAAACCTAATTTCTTATGCGCTGCAATAGGCATTGCGAAACTTCGTAGGCTCATGTCACTCTTAGGTGATAACAATAAAAAGCAGATTCTTAGGAGAACACGATGAAAATCATTTCATCTCTTGTCGCAATCGGCGCCTTAATGCTGAGTACTTGGTCATTTGCTGAACGTTCACCGGATATTGAGCGTGAATTGCGTATGAAGGCAGAAATTGTCGATGCCATCATGGACGGCGAGCCTATTGAGCTAGAAGCGGATAACCACACATTCATGGGTATCTTTACCGAGGCTGATGAGCCAAAAGGTACGGTTGTGATTGCACACGGTCGTGGATTTCATCCAGATTGGCCAACGGTTGTTCAGCCTTTGCGTGTAGGTTTAGTAGAGCGTGGTTGGAATACGTTGAGTATTCAGATGCCGGTACTCGAAAAGTCAGCCAAATATTTTGATTATGTCGAGATCTTTGATGCCGCCGGTCCTCGCATAGAAGCCGCTATTGCGTATGCCAAAGAAAATGGTGGCGATAATGTGGTGTTGTTTGCTCACAGCTGTGGATCCCATATGGCCCAGCGTTGGATATTAAATAAAGGTGAAGAGGCTACTCAGCAATTCTCGGCCTATGTCGGCATGGGTATGGGTGCAACTGATTACAAACAACCGATGGTTGAGCCATTCCAGTTGAATAAGATGAAGATGCCGATTTTGGATCTGTATGGCGAGGATGATTATCCAGCGGTGGTTCGTATCGCGCCGGAGCGCGACATGATGATTGCTGAAGCGGGTAACCCAAAGTCAAAGCAGATTAGCGTGAAGGGTGCGACGCATTACTTTGTGGACAAAGGTGATGTGTTGGTGAAAACCGTCGCCGATTGGCTGGATACCTTGTAATTAACGTTTAGTGGTCGGGTCCACCCAGACCTGACCGTCTTCTACTTTCACTTTATAAGAGCAAATAGGCTCATCTGCCGGCTCGTCATCGGGTGCGCCTGTAGCCAAGTCAAAATAGCTGCCATGCAACGAGCATTTGATTCGGTTGCCCTTAATGCAGCCGAGAGCCAGTGAATAGTCTTCGTGAGTGCACATTTCGTCCACCACATAGAATTCACCGTTTGCATTAACCAGTAATAAACGACGACCTTCGTGCTCAAAGGCTTTCATCTCATTGGCATGCAGTTCGTCTGCAGTCGCGATGGCAATGAAGTGACTCATTAGCGAACTCGCTCAGCCGCTTTGCCTGAATCTAAGATGCCACGGAGTTGATCTGCCGCTGCTTTCAATGAATCGGCTTTACCCAGCTGGCTCATGATGATCGCTCCGGTATACACCAGCGAGTCGTAGGTCGCGCCTTTCTCGCCACGTAGTGCCGCCATGCCCATCTCAGCTGCGCGTTGCGCGCCAATCTTGATGTCGGTCACGGTAATTGCACCTTCGCCTTTGGCAGTTTGTGGCACATCCTCAGGAATGGGTACACAGCGTGCTTCTTGGGTAATGCCAATCTCTTCTGGATTGGTATCCACGCCAACTTCTTCACCGAGATTTTCATAGGCAAAATATTTACCTGCCTGACGCAGAGAAGGAACAACACCGCCTTCAACACCGCGAATGATGATCGCGTTATCAAAGTTAGCGAGACGCGCGAGATCGCAATACACCGGTGGGTAAGGCTTATGCACATAGCCGGTGACAAAGTGGGTTTTGTTTTTGCCGCGGATTGGATTGGCAAGTACTTCGACTGTGGTGATGACCTGACGCTTAATGATCTTTTGGCGCAGTTCCATCATGCTGTGTAGCTTGTTGTTGAAACTGGCCTGATCGACATAGGCCCAACCCAGTGATGGGTCGCTTAAACGCTTAGCGGCTTCCGCTGAGCTTAAATTCACATCGACACCAGCAGCTTCGAGCACATGACGGAAGGTGATGCCGTATTTAGGTCCCACTTTATCTAGACCATGGCTCACAAGATGCAAGCCAGCTTCTGCAAGCAGTGGACCTAAAAAGGGTGATGCAGGAATCGTACGGTTATAGCCATCGTAAGGGTCAGCCAGTTCGATGACCTCATCGACATCGGCTGTTACTCGGTCGGTGGTGTCCAAAATTGCTTGTAGGATGCCGCGGTTTTCTTCGCGAGACTCGCGTTTCATACGTAGGGCAATTAAAAAGATCGCCGCACGAACAGGATCCACAGCATCTTCGAGTAGTCCCAACATGCCAAGGCGTGCCTCATCAAAGTCGATATCTTTCGACAGGTCAGGGCCAGTGGCGATGCGCTGGATGATCGAGACCATGGTCTGATCGAGCTCGTCGCGGTTGAGATCTACTGCTGTGTTCATTCGGTAACTCCTTGAATTCAGACGCGGTCTGAATGAATAGGAATGGAGTATAAGGAAACTCTGATGAAAAATAACCGGATAAAACGCCTTTTATCCGGCAAATCGACGATCGTTTTGGACGCGATGTCGCTAAATCAGTCGATAAAGCGTTTTGTAATCTCGTTGTAGCTATCGATGCGACGGTCACGCAGGAAAGGCCAAATGCGACGAACATCCTCACTGCGCCTCAAGGAGACCTCGGCCGTAAGTACGGTGGCATCGATATCCGCTTTAGCCAGCAGTTCGCCTTGTGGGCCGGCAATGAAAGAATTGCCCCAAAATTCGATGCCTGGATCATCTTTCGTTGGTGAAGCTTCGTATCCAACACGGTTACACACAAGAACAGGTAAACCATTAGCAACCGCATGTCCGCGCTGAACAAGCTGCCATGCGCCAAGCTGACGTTGTTGTTCATCTTCATTGTCAGTGCGGTCCCAGCCAATCGCAGTGGGATAAATCAATAGCTCAGCACCTGCAAGCGCCATCAAGCGAGCCGCCTCTGGATACCATTGGTCCCAACAGACGAGCACACCTAGCTTGCCAACTGAAGTCTGAATGGGGGTGAAGCCAAGATCACCGGGGGTGAAGTAAAACTTCTCATAGAACCCTGGGTCATCGGGGATATGCATCTTGCGATACTTACCAGCAATGCTGCCATCACTATCAATGACAACGGCGGTGTTGTGATACAGGCCTGCTGCTCGGCGTTCAAACAAAGAGGTGACGATGACAAGCTTATGTTTTTTAGCTAACTCAGAAAAGAAGTTGGTGCTTGGACCTGGGATCGTTTCGGCTAGATCAAACGCATTGGTATCTTCGCTTTGACAGAAATAATGCGCGTTGTGGAGTTCTTGCAGAACGATAAGCTGAGCGCCATTACCTGCATGCGTGATGATTTGTTCGGCGATGTACGCTTGATTCTCAAGTGCGCCACCTTGGTTGGCGTGTTGAATCAGGGCAACGTTGATCGAGTGGCTCATCGTGACAATCTCTAAAAGTGATATCTAATTATAGAGCGAGTTGAGCGGGGTATTGCATGGTTAAACAATGCAAGCTGCCATTTTGCTCGATGATGCGTCGACAGTTGATCGGAATGATCTCTCGATCGGGAAATAGATCGTTAAGCACCTTGATGGCTTTTTCATCGGCATCGACACCATATACGGGTAATAAAACTGCGCCGTTGATAATTAAAAAGTTAGCGTAACTGGCTGAGAGACGACGGCCATCTTCGTCGAAAAGTTCACCAGCCGGTGGCAGTGCATGTAAGCGATAGGGTGCACCTTCCATATTGGTAAACGCTTGCAGCTCTTTTTGCATAGCATGTAATGGCCAGTAGTCTTCATCACTGGTGTCCGCTGTGGTGAACACAATGTCGTTAGATGAGGTGAAGCGCGCCAAGACATCGATATGCGCATCGGTGTCATCACCGGTCATCTCGCCTTCGCTTAGCCAAAGATAACGCTTAAAGCCAAAGCGTTGCGTTAACTCAGCCTCCATGGCTTCTTGAGATAAGTCGCCATTGCGGTTGGTATTCAAAATGCTCGAACGTGTGGCTAGCAAGGTGCCTTGGCCATCGGTTTCGATTGCACCACCTTCAAGCACCAGAGGTGAGGGTAAATGCGTGCCGTTGAGTACCTGTTGATCGATTAAGGCTTGGGTGATTTGCGTATCGAGCTCGGCGGGATATTTATTCCCCCAGCCATTGAAGATAAAGTCGTTAATGATCGGCTGCTCGTTCTCATCGATAGCGGTTAGCGCCCCATGATCTCTTGCCCAGGTGTCATTACAGGGGGCTTGTGCAAAGCGGGCCATCGTTAGATCGGCACCCGCATCCAAGAGAAGCTGTTTCACCTGCTCAGCGTGTGCATCGTTATTCACAACACAAAGTAACGTCTCGAAGCGCGTTATCGCTGCGCCAATTTGTGCAAATACCGGCAAGGTGTCAGCAAGGTTATCTGCCCAATCGGTGCCTTCATGTGGCCAGGTGAGTTGAACAGCAGATTGTTCTTCCCATTCAGCCGGTAATCGAGGTGTAGTCATCAAAACATCTCTAATAATTGATGCGCGCAGTCTATGGCAAAAAGCCAACCTCGGGAATGATTCGCGATCACTTAGGTCAGATAAAACATCTGAGGCTGAATATGATGTAATGCCGCCATGTTTAAACCCTTATCTCTGTTTGTTGGTCTGCGCTACACACGTTCGCGCCGTCGCAATCATTTCATCTCCTTTATCTCGGGCTTTTCAGCGCTTGGTATTGCGTTAGGTGTGATTGCGTTGATCACGGTCCTCTCGGTGATGAATGGTTTCCACAAAGAGATTCAAACTCGCATTCTGGGTATGGCGTCTCATGGGGACATCAAAGGTTATGAAGGGAATCTAACCGACTGGCAACTGGCGTTACAGAAAGCCAAAGAGCATCCGCGTGTTTTAGCAGCGGCACCCTATATCGAAGCTCAAGCCATGCTTAACAGTGGGGGAGATGTCTCTGGTGCTATGGTGCGTGGCGTCAATCCTGCGCTTGAGAAAGATGTCATCGATGTTGCGCAGCACATGAAGTTTGGCTCCTTAGATGATCTTGCGTCGACGCGTTGGGGCATTATTTTGGGTGCTGAGCTGGCAGCTAAATTAGGCGTCAGTATTGGTAGTGAGCTAACCATGGTGGTGCCGCAGATGACGGTCACGATTGCGGGCAGCGTACCGCGCATGAAGGCCTTTACCGTGGTAGGTATCTTTGAAGTCGGCATGAACGAATACGATCGCGGTGTCGCGCTAATTCATCTACCTGATGCTGCCAAGTTGCTGCGTATGAAAGACGATGTCTCTGGCGTGCGCATTCGTATTGATGATGTTTGGGATGCACGCGAAGTGTCATTGGAATTGGCAAACTCATTGCCTGGTCGTTATCGCGTACTTAACTGGACGGACTATCACCGTAACTTCTTTGCGGCGCTCAAAATGGAAAAGCGCATGATGGGCTTGTTGCTATTTTTAGTTGTGGTGATTGCAGCGTTCAACATCATCTCAACGCTTGTGATGATGGTGGTGGATAAACAAGCTGATATCGCGATTTTAAAAACCTTTGGTGCAAGCCCTGGCTTTATCTTGCGCGTGTTTGTGGTGCAGGGCGCTGCTTTGGGCTTCTTCGGTACTTTAGTTGGCACCTTCTTAGGGGTGTTGCTCGCTGCCAATGTGGATTCTGCAGTGGCCTGGGTGGAGCAAGCTTTTGGTTTGCATTTCATTGATCCAAATGTGTATTACATCAGTCAGCTGCCTTCGGATGTGCAACTACCCGATGTCTTGTTAGTGTCGATCGGTTCCTTCCTGCTTTCATTGTTGATGACGCTCTATCCCGCTTGGAAGGCGTATAAAACTCAGCCAGCAGAGGCATTGCGTTATGAGTGATTTGATTCTGCAAGCAAAGGGATTATCCAAACACTTCGCTTTGGGTGAGCAACAGGTCGACGTGTTGCGCGATATCAATCTAGAGATTCATCGTGGTGAACATGTGGCGATTGTGGGTAGCTCTGGCTCAGGGAAAAGTACCTTGCTGCATTGTCTAGGTGGCTTGGATGCACCAAGTGCAGGCTCAGTATCGTTATTGAATCGTCCGTTTGATGATCTACCCGAGGTACAACGAAGTGCTGTACGTAACCGCCATCTCGGGTTCATTTATCAGTTCCATCATTTACTGCCGGAGTTCACAGCACTCGAGAATGTCTCGATGCCGCTATTAATTCGCGGTGATTCTGTACAAGCAGCTACGGCAAAAGCAATGGCATTACTTGAGCGTGTTGGTTTATCTGGACGTACAGCACACAAGCCGTCTGAGCTATCAGGTGGTGAGCGTCAGCGTGTGGCGATTGCGCGTGCTTTAGTACTCAATCCAAGTTGTGTATTAGCCGATGAGCCAACCGGTAATTTGGATAGCGTAACCGCAGAGTCAATTACTCAGTTATTGCTCGAGATGAGTCGCGAGATTGGAACTAGCTTTATTATCGTGACGCATGATCAGGGGTTGGCACAGCGTTGCGATCGCACTTTACATCTTAAAGATGGTGCTTTAAGTCTCTGATTAACGCCAGCTACGAGAGCGGTGCTTTTTAACGATGTAATAGCGCCAATACCAGCGGATACCAAAGTAACCAATTAACCCTGAGATAACGCCAACAACAAAGCTACCAAAGTAAAGGTGGTACCAGTTGTTCTCAGCGAGGGTAACCAACCATTCGAGACTGGCTTCAAATGCCGGTGAATTTTCAGGCTCACCTAAGATCCATGTGCCAACAAGATAGTTGAAATAGAACATCGGTGGCATGGTGAGCGGATTGGTAATCCATACTAAGGCAACCGAGATGGGTAGATTAATTCCACGGATCAGTAATGCCGTAATGGTGGCAGCCACCATTTGAACTGGCATCGGAATCATTGCCCAAAAAAGTCCAGACAAGAACGCATTCGCAACTGAGCG
>ERZ1089241.89-NODE-89-length-13425-cov-4.923261_pt1 | contig 13425 bp, 14 predicted proteins | sample MGYA00383548_ERZ1089241 | MGnify/ENA primary metagenome ERZ1089241 (study PRJEB34543, sample SAMEA5968658) | marine metagenome | biome: water | collected 2014-06-21 | depth 0 m | study: Ocean Sampling Day (OSD) data from North Adriatic Sea | reverse complement strand
GCGCACCAATTTTGAAATTGTTCGCAGTGATAGCATGGCAAAAAGTCTTCTTGAAAATCTCTCCATGGTCACCAAGGGGGCGTTCATCATTGGGGCCATCACCTTGTTGGGTGCCTCTATTGCACTGATGAATATTATGCTCGTGTCCGTCACAGAGCGCACGAAGGAAATTGGCACCCGCAAAGCCATCGGTGCAACGCGTCAGAGCATTGTCGTACAATTTCTTGGAGAAGCCGTCGTCATTACCCAATTGGGAGGATGGACTGGAATTATCATCGGCATTGTCATCGGAAACGTGGTGGCAAAAATGATTGGCACTAGTTTCTTTATCCCGTGGGTCTGGATTGCCGTGGCCTTTGTTTTAAGTGTGGCCGTGGGCCTGTTGGCAGGCTGGTACCCAGCGAACAAGGCCGCTGGATTGGACCCCGTGGAAGCCCTGCGCTACGAATAGCTTTTATCCTTTTCGTGCGAGGGTAGATCCCAAGCCAGCGCCCACTGCTGTTCCCAGGGCGACCCACAATCCTACGTTGTGTCGCAGCACGCCGATAAGTACACCTGCCACCACACCCAGTGCGAGGTATTTTTGGAAGGTGGCTCCTTTTTCTATTTCTTGATCACTCATTCGATATGGGTATAAAAAAAGCCATCCCTTTGGAGGATGGCTTTTATAAAGTTAAAAGTGGTGCAGCGCGTTAGGCTTCTGCAACTACTTCAAATTCAAATGCAACCACAACTTCGCGGTGCAATCTCACGTTGGCAGTGTAACGACCCAAGGCCTTCACAGAACCTCCAACGATAGAGATGTATTTTTTGTCTAGAATGACACCGTGCTTTTCGAGCGACTCTGCCAAGTGGTGGTTGGTGATCGCACCGAACAACTTGTTGCCCTGACCCAATTTAGCAGCCATTTTGAGTTCAACAGCGTTCAGACGCTCAGCTGCAGATTTTGCTTCTGCAATTGCTTGAGCTTCTTTGTGTGCGCGTTGACGCAAGTTTTCTGCCAATACTTTTTTGGCGCTAGAAGTAGCCAAAACAGCGTACCCTTGGGGGATGAGGTAGTTGCGACCGTATCCATCTTTCACAGTAACCACATCGTCTGCAAAGCCCAAGTTATCTACATCTTTCTTTAGAATAATTTCCATGGTACAATGTCTTATTTGAGGTTATCTGCTACGTAAGGCATCAAGGCAATGTGACGGGCGCGTTTGATCGCGACAGCCAATTTGCGCTGGTACTTCAAAGAGGTTCCAGTAAGGCGTCTAGGTAGAATTTTACCTTGTGGGTTCACGAAACGCAACAAGTATTCTGGATCCTTGTAGTCAATGTATTTAATTCCTGCTTTTTTGAAGCGGCAGTATTTCTTTTGGTTGCCACTCTCTACGTTGATGGGCTGCAAATAACGCACATCGCCCTTTCCTTTTGCTGACATACTATAATGTGTTTACGCGTTCACTTTAGCACGACGCTTTGCAGCGTATTCGATGCCGTATTTGTCCATTTTCACGGTCAAGAAACGCATAATGCGCTCGTCGCGTTTGAATTCTACTTCGAGGGGAGCAATAGCTTCGCCTGGAGCAGAGAATTCTATAAAGTGGTAAAAGCCACTTTTCTTCTTTTGGATGGGGTAGGCCATTTTGCGCAAGCCCCAGTTCTCTTTGTTGATAATGCTCGCGCCATGCTCTTTCATGATGCCGACGAACTTATCTACCGCTTCCTTTACCTGATCTTCAGATAAAACGGGATTCAAAATGAAAACGGTTTCGTACTGATTCATAATTAATTGAACTAAAAATTTAAGGAGTGCAAATGTAGTAGCTTTTTCTTATACCACCAACCTATTGCGGGTTCTTCTCTGCCGGCGGTTGAAAACAACTTTTTATACCCGGTTCAATGCGTGTATCTTTGAACCCATGGAGCAATTTGTAGTATCGGCACGCAAATATAGACCGCAAGACTTTGAAGCGGTCGTAGGTCAGAAGCACATCACAGACACGCTGCTAAAAAGTGTGGAGAGCGATCACCTCGCTCAGGCCTTGCTTTTCTGCGGTCCGCGCGGTGTTGGAAAAACTTCCTGCGCCCGCATTCTGGCCAAAGTGATCAACAGAGACGCCCAACTCACGGACGAGGAACTGGCGCTCAACATCTTCGAACTCGATGCGGCCTCGAACAACTCCGTGGACGACATTCGACGTCTGATCGACCAGGTGCGCTTTGCTCCTCAAACAGGCAAGTTCAAAGTCTATATCATAGACGAGGTCCACATGCTCAGCCAGCAGGCCTTTAACGCCTTTCTCAAAACCTTGGAGGAACCGCCGGCCCACGCCATTTTCATCTTGGCGACCACCGAGAAGCACAAGATTATTCCCACCATTTTGTCGCGTTGTCAAATCTTTGACTTCAAGCGCATCACCATTGGCGACATTGCTGAGCACTTGGCATTTGTCGCCGAGAAAGAAGGTGTGACCGCGGAACCCGAAGCGCTGCACCTCATTGCCGAAAAAGCCGACGGCGCCTTGCGCGATGCCCTGTCGCTGTTTGACCGCATGGTTAGTTTTTCGGGAAACAGCCTCACGTACGACCAGGTGGTCGACGTGCTGGACATACTCGATTATACCTACTTCTTCCGCACCGTCGACCTGGCCAACGCCGTCAATTACCCGGACCTGATGCTCCTCTACAACGAGGTGCTCGAAAAGGGCTTCAGCGGGCACGAATACGTGAACGGCATGGCCAAGCACTTCCGCGATTTATTGGTTTCGCGCGAGCCCAAGACCATTAGTTTACTGGAGGTCGGCCCCAGTGTGAAGGAGCGCTACTTGCAGCAGAGCAAAGCCAGTTCCACGCGTTTCTTATTGCACGGCCTCAAAGTCTTCAACGAACTGGATGGCCAGTACAAACTCGCCAGTCAGCCACGCATTCTCGTGGAATTGGGACTACTCAAACTCGTGGAATTTATTTCCCAAGAAAAAAAAAAGTCGCAACCCAGCGTAAAGCCGAATAGCACCGACCAGTATTTGCCCACCGCTATTCCGGTGCCAGAAACTTCACAGGTCGCTGCCGATCCAAGCGCGCCGCAAACGTCCCCTGCCCCAACTTCGCCCGCCAATGAGGCAGCAGCTTCGCACGTAGGAAGCGCGACGCAACCGTCGAGCGCGTTTGAACAACCCCATTCGCCTGCCTCCGCTCAGACCGCTTCTCCAGGATCACCCGCAGCGCCGGCACCACAAACCGCACACGGAACAAGCGCAACTGCAGGATCTCCCGCAGCGCCGGCGAGCAGCCCCGCATCAACACCGGGCCAACAGACGCCCAAGCCGGGCGGCGGCCCCACCACACGCAGGGCAGTGGCGCCGAGAGGCGCGGTTAAAAATGCACCTTCGAGCACGGGGCTTGGCGGGTTGAGTTTGACCGACGCCCTCAAGGAGGTGGGTGGCGACATGAACTCTGCGGCCACAGAAAGTGCCGAAGATTTGCTTCCACCGCCGCCGAGCAGCAGCGGCCCACAGGAATCATTCTCTGCCGAAGCGCTCAGCAAGGCGCTCAACGAATACGCGAAGCAGCGGAGTGTGGGGCGCCAATTGCGCAGTATTTTACAGAATCAGACCGTAAAAATAGAAGCGGACAACGTGCTTCGAATTCAAGTGGCGAACAACATACAACAGTCCATTTTCAACGAAGGGCAAAAATTGTTGGTCCCTTACCTGCGCGACACGCTCAAGAACAGAAGCATCAAATTTGAGGTGGAGATGGTCGAGCACGAGAACGTGAAAATCCCCTACCTGCCGGAGGAAAAATTTGAAAGTATGGTGCAGCGCAACCCGGCGATCGCGTACTTGAGAAGTAAATTAAACACAGATATTCAATGAGTTGCCGCGCTTTTTGTGGAGTTTTTTTCGGTCTCATTCTCTCCCTCCACAGCACCGACCTCAGCGCACAATACCAATGGTGGAACACGGCCCAACAATGGGATGGCGTGACCCCGTGGACAGAATATATGGTCTATTCGCATGCCTTTTTTGGTCCAAATGCGCTGCCCATTCCTTCGACAGAGATCAGCCCCTCCTACTTCAAGACGTCCTCCCAACTGAGCTTGCGGTCCGACGATCGGTTTGTCACTTGGCACAACGAGTTGCACTGGAATAGGTCACACACGCAAATTCACCTCACGCACCAAAGCGTGGAGGCTTATGCCACTACTCTTGAGGTGCGCGACGAGCGCGCGTCCCGCGAAGAGGATGCACGCGGTGTGCTCGCCGGCGATGTGCTGGTCGACATAAGCACCAGGCTTTGGAACGGCGAGCGCCACCAGCTCTTCTTCGCATTTCACACCAAAACCGCCGCGGGCTCACTCGCTCAGGCAAGGTTCACCGACGCGCCCGGCTATGCCTTTTACTTTTCACACCACTACCAAAGTCTGCCATTGGAAGGTCGCCTCTTTGACCATTGGTCGGCGGCGGTTGAAGCGGGCTTTCAAGTCTACCAAACCCACTGGATTGCCTATCCTCAAAACGACGGTTTTTTGGGCAATGTCCGATGGAGTCTCCAAGGACCGCGCTGGGAATGGCACACCGGCGTGCGAAGTTTTACAGGCTATTTTCGACAAGGTGACTGGGCTCGTATTGTCGACTTGCAGCTGGACCGCAAGTGGGACACCGGCCACAGAACACGACTCGGGTGGACGTTCGGGTGGAACGACTTCCCCTTCTCCTTCCTAACGCTTAGCCAGCAATGGTCGCTCGAAGGCGGCTCGGGGCGCTGATCTAGACCAGCCAGCGCAATTTCCAGCGCAAGCTTCGCGGCAACTCCAAATTTCGGGCGGCCTGCAACGCCTTTCGCTTCCATATTTTTTGCCCCTCCGTATCCCCTCTTTTTTTAAAAGTTCGGGCCAATTCGTACGCCTTCCTTACCACGTACCATCGGTACTGCACCGACTCGAGGTGCCCTCGTTCCAAGGCTTGTTCCACCGCGCGCATCACCTTGTCGTGGTGGTCTTCCACCTGCGCGGTCATGCCAAAATCCAGCCGGTATTTGGTGGTTCGGGCCTGCTGCATGGTAGGAAAATGGCCTTGAGCAAAGAGTGCGAGGTAGGCGCCGACATCCTCTTGAAGCTGCCTGTTCTCTTCCCAGAGAAACGGCAATGAGGCGTCCATGACCACGGTGCTCGGAACAATGGGGTTGTAGGTTAGAAAGTCCTCCAAGGTGCGCACTTGGTCGCAGCTGCGCGGTCTGAGGCGCCCTGTTTGGGTGCTCCATTCGAAAATAGGCGTATACAACCAGCGGCACTGGGTCCTCTCAAATGTCCTTTCCGCCTCGGCGAGTTTGTTCCATGACCACAGGTCGTCGGCATCCAAGAAGGCCCAATGCGTCCCCGTGGCCGCGCGCATCCCTGCATTGCGCGCCGCACCCAAGCCAGCGTTGGCCTGGTTGAGAACGGTGAGCGGCAGGTCATTCTCAAACGCGCGTGCCACGCGTTCGGTGGCGTCGGTGCTGCCGTCGTTGACGACAATCACTTCGAACGGACGGCATTGTTGCCCGACGACACTCGCCAAACATTCGGCCAAGGTCGCCTCAGCGTTGTAAGCTGGAATGATCACGCTGGTCTTCATGAATTAATGGGCAAAGAAGGTTTTGGGAAAAAGACGGGCGGCCCATTTTTTAAGCAACGGCTTGAGCCCAATAAACTCGGCCGCTTGCCCCACGAGCTTGATGAAACCGTTGAAGAGCACCGGCGGAAGCAAATTCTTCTTGTATTGTGAAAATTCTTTGTACAAACGAATGTTGTTGCGCAGCGTGTCCCTGTTCCACTTCATAGAGAAGACATTGCCGGCCCACCAAGTCGCCACCTTCCCTTTGGCCGCGCGCAGCACCTCCGGATCTACCCAACCCTCGCGTTCAAAGATGTCGTACATCGCCAGAATCTCGTCAAAGGCCTTGTAGCTGGCGATGGCGCGAGAGCGTTGAGTTTGGGTATGGAATCGGAAAAAGTTTCGCGGTTGGGCGAAGAACACTAGGTCACCGTGCTGCAACATCCGCGCATAGAACAACCAATCGCCGTTCAACCGCCAGGTGGTTTCCGGCGCGCCGACTCGGTCGAAAACCTCCTTGCGAAACAACACACCGCTTGCGTTGGGTAAGTGTTCGAGTGCACCAGGTAGTTCGCAACCTCTTGGGGGCCGTTCGCCGTGAAATCGTGGCTCCATCGGGCAGCATTCCCAAAGATGAACGCATAGTCGTCGCGGAAATCGCGCAAAAACTCGCTTCGTTCATCGACCAAGTGGCTGTGGCTGTAGGCCATGACCGCACGCTCATTGCTCTCCAGCGCTTGCACGTGGAGCGCCAAGAGGTCGGGCGCGGCATAGTCGTCACTTTCTGCGATCCAGAGGTATTTGCCTCGGGCCCAACGAGCGCCCCGCTGCCATTGGGCAAAGGGACTTCCGCTGTTTTCCGCGTTGAACATCAAGGTGATGCGCTCGTCTTTCTCGGCCCAACTCCGCAACACATCGCGGCTGTGGTCGGGACTCAAATCGTCCATGAGCAGCACCTCTATATTTTGATACGTTTGGTTTAAAATACTGGTAATGCGCTCGTCCAAATAGGGCGCATGGTTGTAGTTCGGCACAATGACGCTCACGAGCGGTCCGTGGGTCGGCAAAGGTGAAACGGGGTCTTTTACAGCGTCTGCACTCACGGTTTCTTTCTCTTTTACGGTCTCATTCTTCGGCGAAAAACCCTCCAACCGCCCCGGCCGAACCCCACAAAATTGGTACAGCGCATACCAGGTCATGCGCTGCAAGGCCACGTCGCTCGAGGTGAGGTCTTCGTAGCGCACCGTCATCACGGGGCAGCCCAAATTGCGCACATGTTCCCCTGCCCGATCGTTGTAGGTTCGCACCAACGCCCGCGCCAGTTCCGGCGTCAAGTGGCTCTTCGCCTCATCCCGCTTTCCCTGGCGTCGGAGCAGACTGTTCACAACTGCCTCCTCGTCCCGCAGCACCCAAATGACCTTGGCCTCCGGAAAAACGCGGTACCACCAGGGCAGGGTGAGACACAGGCGCGGATCTTTGATCAACCAAGGGCCGTTCCAATGCATTCGCTGCCGCCAAACCCTTCCAGACGGGTGCTTGAGGTGAGTGCCAAAGATGCCAGCCGCATCGAGGTCCTGGGCGGCCTCGGTCAGTACTTTTTGCAGGACTTGCGCTTCGGGCGGTTGCCACCATGAGCCTGCGGCCTCGCGCAAAAAGAACTCGTTTAGATACACCGCATACAGCGCTTCCTCGTTGTGGTCGCACACCGCACCGCTGTACACGCCGGCGGCATTCATGGCCCGAGCGACCATGGACGTTCCTGAGCGGTGCATGCCCATGATAAAAACCGGCGGATGTACTTTATTTGTGATCACTTAAATTGAGGCCCCGATGGCACGACCAAAGAAACTTGTTTTTATCCACATCCCAAAGACCGCAGGCACTTCGCTCAAAAATCTGCTCGAAAGCAACTATGCCGAAGACGAGCGCTTGGCGATCTACAACCGGGAAAACCTCGATGAAAAGCTCGCCGCCGCACTCAAAGACCCCAAAATACGGTGCATCTACGGCCATTTTCCCCTGCGACCTGTGGTGGTTGAAAGCGATGCTGTGGTGGTCACGCTGTTTCGTGAGCCGGTGGCGAGAACAATAAGCCACTACAATCATTACAAACGCGGGCTCAACGAAGAACACCGCCGCATTATGGAAGGCGTGAACAGTCCTGAAGATTTCGCAAAACTGCCGCAAGGCAACAACCGTCAAACTGCATTCATCTCCGGCCACCTAAAAAACGCCGATTTCTTTGCAGACCCCCATGCGCTAGAACGCGCCATGCAAAATCTTCAGCGCATCGACTTTGCCGGATTCACCGAGCACTTCAATGCCTCTATTGCCCTGTTCAAGAAAGAACTGGGATGGAAATATGCTTGGAGCGAGCACAGCAATTCGGGGAGCAAGAAGAACGAAGCCGACCTTGAAACCTGGCGGTCGCTGAACGAGCTGGATCTTCCGTTGGTGGATGCCGCTTGGGATATTTTTTATCCCGCGGTGCAGGTTTACGAGGGCAAGAAAATCAATTCGCGCCCCGGCGACCCGACCCTACTCGAAAAAATAAAGTATCACTTGCGCGTTCTGAGCTCGAAGTTTCGGCCCAAGTAGACGCGACGAACCTGCTCGTCCGCGGCCAATTCCTCGGCTGTACCGCTTTTGAGAATGCGCCCTTCGAACATGAGGTATGTTCGGTCGGTGATGGCTAAGGTCTCTTGAACGTTGTGGTCTGTGATCAAGATGCCTATGTTTTTCTGCTTGAGTCCCGCCACGATGCTTTGAATGTCTTCCACCGCAATGGGGTCCACGCCCGCAAAGGGCTCATCGAGCAAAATGAACTTGGGCGATGTGGCCAGTGCGCGTGCTATTTCGGTTCGGCGGCGCTCCCCGCCAGAGAGCAAATCGCCGCGTGTGGTGCGGATGTGCTGCAATCCAAATTCATCGAGCAGCTCTTCCAACTTGGCCGCCCGCGCCTCTTTGGAGAGGTCGGTCAACTCGAGTACTCCCATGATGTTGTCCTCCACGCTCAACTTTCGAAAGACGCTGGCCTCTTGGGCGAGGTAGCCAATACCGAGCTGCGCGCGCTTGTACATGGGGAGTTTCTCGATGGGTGTTCCGTCGAGTAGGATGGTGCCGCTGTAGGGTCGAATGAGACCAACGACCGTATAAAAACTGGTGGTTTTACCCGCGCCATTGGGCCCTAAAAGGCCCACAATTTCGCCTTGATTGACCTCAAAACTCACCTTGTCCACCACAGTGCGTGAACGGTAAATTTTGACAATGTCCTTGGCTTCTAACTTCATGCGGTCTCGGTCTTATTTCGCTTGACGATGCGACGACTCACCAAAATGGAAATTTGATAGAGAATCAAAACTGGCAGGGTTACCAAGATTTGCGAGGCGATATCGGGCGGGGTGATGATCGCGCTGACCAATAATATAACTACGATGGCGTGTTTGCGGTAGGTTTTGAGCAACTCCGGTGTTACCAGGCCGAGTTTGCTTAGGAAGTAGACGGCGATGGGAAGCTGGAACAAAAGTCCGGTAGCGAGCGTTACGCTGCTGATCATCGAGATGTAGGAGGTGAGGTCGATGCGGTTGACCACTTCTAAACTCACCACATATCCCCCGAGAAATTGCACCGAGAGCGGCACAATAATGTAGTATCCGAACAAGACACCGAGCATAAAAAGCAGGGTGATGTAGAAGATAATGCCACGGCTGCTGTGCTGTTCTTTGGCGTGCAATCCGGGTTTGATAAATCGCCATATTTCCCAAAACACATAGGGGAATGCGAGGATGAGACCGCCGATCAAACTCACCCACAAGTGCATTTGGAACTGGCCGCTCATGCGCATGTTCAAGACCTCGAAGGGCACCTCGTCAAAGCAAAACACCTCGGTGTTCAGGTAGGACGACAGCTTGCAGAACGCTTGGTAGGTGGGGAATTCGGGTTGTATGGGACCGAAGATGAGCTGGTCAAACAAAAAACCTTTGGCCGAGAATGCGATACCAGCGCTAATTACCAAGGCAATAGAAGCGCGCATCAAGTGCCAACGCAATTCTCCCAGGTGTTGCAGGAAACTCATTTGATTCGCATCTTTCGCCATAGATCTCAGAAATACGGAGCAAAAGTCGCAAAACAAAAGTTACTTCCCGACAATTCCGGACAATTTCACTAACTTGAAAACAATACTAGTCCAAGACAGCATGCAACAGCAATGGGAGGACCTCCTGTCCAAGTTCTTTGGTTTCAATAAGTTCAAAGGGCACCAAAAAGCAATTATCGAGAGCATTAGTTCGGGTAAAGACACTTTTGTGATCATGCCTACCGGCGGCGGGAAGAGTATGTGCTACCAATTGCCCGCGCTCGCTCAAGACGGAGTCGCTATTGTGGTGAGCCCATTGATTGCGTTGATGAAGAACCAGGTCGACGCCATTCGCGGCCACAGCACCGAAGACGGCATAGCGCACGTGCTCAACAGTTCGCTCAGCAAACGCGACTTGGACCGCGTACACGAAGACCTTCTTGCCGGTAAGACGAAGCTCTTGTTCGTGGCTCCTGAGAGTCTGAATAAGCCCGCCAACATAGAATTGCTTCAGCAGGTTTCCATCGCCTTTTATGCAATTGACGAAGCACATTGCATCTCGGAATGGGGCCATGACTTCAGACCCGACTACCGCACCATCAAAGAGAGCATCGAAGCGCTCGGTCGAAAGCCCATCATCGCGCTCACGGCCACGGCCACTCCTAAAGTCCAGCACGACATTATCAAGACGTTGGGAATGGAAGACCCTTCCATTTTCCTTTCTAGCTTCAACCGCCCCAACCTCTATTACGAGGTGCGACCGAAGCGAGACATTGACCATGATATTATCAAACTGCTTTCTGAGAACAAGGGAAAAAGCGCCATCATCTATTGTTTATCCCGCCAAAAAGTAGAGGACCTCGCGGAACAACTCGTGGTCAACGGTATCAATGCACTCCCCTACCACGCCGGGCTGGAACAGGGAAAACGAGTAAAACACCAAGATGCCTTCCTCAATGAAGATTGCGACGTGATCGTTGCCACCATCGCTTTTGGAATGGGCATCGACAAACCGGACGTTCGTTTCGTGCTTCACTACGACATGCCCAAGAGTTTGGAAAGCTATTACCAAGAGACCGGACGTGCAGGGCGGGACGGCGGCGACGGAACGTGCATCACCTACTTCGATATTAAGGACATTGAACGACTCGAGAAATTCTTGAGTAAGAAGACGGTGAGCGAGCAGGAAATAGGCCGTCAGTTGCTCGAAGAAGCCACCGGTTATGCGGAGAGTGCTACGTGCCGCCGCCGTGTTTTATTGCAATATTTTGGAGAGCCCTTCGAACCAAAAGACTGCCACGAAATGTGCGACAACTGCCGCCACCCGCGCGAGCAAGTCGACGCCAGTGCAGAGTTTGTGAACGTGCTCGAATGTGTTATCGCCAGTAGCGGCAAACTCAAGACTACCCCGCTGATCAATTCTTTGTTGGGCAATATGACCGCCGTCTTGGCACAAAACGACGCCCAAAACTTCCCCACCTGGGGAGCCCAAAAAGACAAGAGCCCCCAGCATTTGCGGGCTGTGATTCGACAAGGGGTCATTCGCGGCTACTTGAAAAAAGACATTGAAACTTACGGAACGCTGCGAATTACCCCCAAAGGCGAGAAATACCTGCTCGCACCCAAGGTGTTTAAAGTGGCCAAAGAGCTGGACTACAATCAACTCAACAATAGCACAACGACGAAGAAAGCGCTGGCGCTGGACGATGCGCTTTTTGCGCTCCTTAAAGATGTTCGAAAGAAAATCGCCCAGCGAAGAAAAGTACCTCCCTACGCCGTGTTTAGCGAGAGCAGCTTGAGTGAAATGGCGACCAATTACCCTTGCACGTTGGACGAATTGACGACCATCAACGGGGTGGGCGAAGGAAAGGCCCGGAAATTCGGAGCTGCGATTGTGGAGGTCATTGCCCAGTATGTAGAAGAAAACGGAATCGAACGCCCGTCCGACCTCGTGATCAAGGGAGTTGCAAACAAAAGTGCGCTCAAGGTCTACATCATTAAATCGACCGACCGCAAGCTTCCGCTCGAAGACATCGCCAGTGCCAAAGGCTTAAAAATGGCCGAGCTCTTGGAAGAAATGGATCGAATTGTACAGAGCGGAACCAAGCTGGATATCAACTACTACCTCGAAGATCTCATGGATGAAGACAGTATTGATGAAGTGTTCGATTTCTTAAACGACGAAAGCGAAACCGGAAGTCTCGCGGAACTGGTCGAAGAATTTGGCGACGATTACGACGAAAGCGAATTGCAAATGCTCCGCATCAAGTACTTCTGCGAGGTTGCTAACTAATCTTAAACGCGTCCTCAGGAGACGAAATAGTACTTTACCGAACTAAAAAAAGGTTGGCTCAAAGTGAGCCAACCTTTTTTAGTTCATGACTTCCCATCAATCGCTCCGGCGCCGTGGCGCAAGAACCTGAGGTGCGGACGGGTCAATTGGCAGAGGCCAATTCGTACGGGCTCCCTATCAAGGCCTCGGCAGCCACCGGCTGCAAAGATGCACTGTAGTTGAGAAGGAACTGAATGCTTTCCTCGGAAGCCCCTACGGCTTCGCGAGAGTTGGGTAGAGTTTTGTGCATAAGCTTCGTTCGTTTACTTGAGAAAGTAACGAAGCCTGTCACAGTTTTAGTATCTACCTCTGAAAATTAGGTTCAAGCTTGCAGAGAGATCCCGTGTTCGTTCATCATGCGCTGAATGTTTTTTACGGCATAGCGCATGCGACCCAAGGCGGTATTGATGCTCACGTTGGTTTCCTCAGCAATCTCTTTGAAAGAGTAATTACAGAACATACGGAGCTCCACCACCTGCCGTTGGTCGGAGGGCAGTTGGGCGATGAGCGCGTGCAAATCTTGGTGAATTTGGTGATTGACCAAGTCTTCTTCAATGGAACGGTCTAATTCCCCGTAGGTATCAAACACGGTGAATTCGCCTTGGCTATTGATTTCCTTGCTGCGCTTCTCTCTTCGGAAGTAGTCCATCGTTGCGTTGTTCGCCACGCGCAATACCCAGGGAAGAAATTTACCTTCTTCGTTGTACGTCGTGCTCTTGAGCGAGCGAATGACTTTGATGAACGTCTCTTGGAATAGATCGTCCGCTACTAAACTGTCTTGTACTTTGGCAAGGATTTGACCAAAAACACGCTCTTGGTGTCTTCGAATTAACACGTTCAAGGCTTGCTCATTTCCGCTACGGTACAAGGCAACCAACTGGTGGTCTTCTTGGGTTCCTAAGTTCATAAGATAAGGATTTAGCGTAGCGGTCTCTCGATAAGCAAAAAGTGTTTTTGTTTGAATTGTAAATATAGACGAAGTTTTTAATTATCCTCTAATTGTGGGAGAAAGTCACAACATTTTGCTTGGTGCAGTAGTTAAATTTGCCGTTCACTAAGACTTCCCATGGGATCATCCATTGAAATAAAAGGCGCTGCTGTTCACAACCTCAAAGAGGTAAGCGTATCTATACCGAGGAACAAACTCACAGTTATTACCGGTGTTTCCGGATCGGGGAAGAGTTCCTTGGCCTTTGATACGCTATTTGCAGAGGGCCAACGCCGTTACGTGGAAAGTCTTAGCTCATACGCCCGGCAGTTTTTGGGAAAATTAGACAAGCCCAAGGTCGATTCGATCAAGGGCATTCCACCTGCGGTGGCCATCCAACAAAAGGTGAGCAGTCGCAATCCGCGGTCTACAGTCGGGACCACTACAGAAATTTACGACTACCTCAAGTTGCTCTATGCGCGGATCGGTCGCACCTATTCTCCCG
>ERZ1089241.88-NODE-88-length-13655-cov-5.297426_pt1 | contig 13655 bp, 10 predicted proteins | sample MGYA00383548_ERZ1089241 | MGnify/ENA primary metagenome ERZ1089241 (study PRJEB34543, sample SAMEA5968658) | marine metagenome | biome: water | collected 2014-06-21 | depth 0 m | study: Ocean Sampling Day (OSD) data from North Adriatic Sea | reverse complement strand
GGAAACCCGAGCCCTTTAATGCAATACCTTGGTTCTGGTCCGATCAAGGTGACTTCAAACTGTGGGAGGCAGCAATAGGTACAAGAACAGCAGGGCCAAGGCGGGCAGCAAAAACCATTGAAATTGGTCTTGGTAGTCGATTTGAACTTCCTCCTCAAGGAGCGCTTTTTCACTGCCTTCGATCCGTTGAACGATCGCTTCGAGTGTGGCGTCCGTGCGGTTTCCGTCCGCGTAGGTGCTTTCGAGTTCGGCCGCGAGGCTGTTTAAAGTGCTTTGGTCGCGGCGGGTAATGACCACCTCGCCCGCTTGGTCCTTTTTGTACTGAACACCCGTGCTCAACTTCCGCACAGGAATGGGCCCGCCTTTGGAAGTGCCCAGCCCGACGAGCAAGGTGTTTACGCTAAAGTTGGGCAAGATGGAACTGCCCAGCCCTTCGTGGTCTTCTCCGTCTGTGAGCACGATAATGGTGCGTCCGGCGGGACTTTCTGGATTGAAGTAGTCGTAGGCATATTCCAAGGCAGCGGCCAAGTTGGTTCCTTGCGAGGGCATTTGTCCCGGGGAGATGCCGTTCAGCGCCATCTTCGCCGCGGCGTAGTCGGTTGTGATGGGCAGCGCTGGATAGGGGCTGCCCGCGTAGGCAATAATGCCAATGCGGTCCCCGCCCAGGCCGTCAATGGTTCTTGAGATGAGCATTTTCGCCTTCTCCAGGCGGTTGGGCGCAATGTCTTCTGCGAGCATGGAGAGACTCGCGTCCAACACAAAGACCACATCGGATCCTTGGCGTTCCACGGTCTGCTTTTGCGTTCCCATCTGCAGGTTGGCCAGTGCCAAGCCCACAAAGAGCAACGCGCTGGCCAAGAGCGCATGACGGGTAAACAACCGTGCGGTGCCCAACGGGGCTTCGCTCAGCTCGCTGCCCTGGGTGTCCACACCCAAGAGGCGCCAAATGCTGCGCCGCCAGCGGTGGAAGAACACCGTCGCCAGCAGCACCGCAAAAAAGAGTGCGGGACCAATCCAAAGGTATTCGGGGTGTTGCCAGGTAAATTCCATGCTAGAAAGCGGTTTTTACGATCACAAAATTCAGCAGCAATTCAAGGGCAATGAGACCCAATGCTGCAAAGACAAACCAGTGATAATGTTCGGTGTAGCGGTAGAATTTATAGCCCTCTATCTCGCTTTTTTCCAATTGGTCGATCAGGCCGTAAATGGCGTCCAGACTTTCGTTGTCCGTCGCACGGAAGTACTGACCGCCCGTGGTTTGAGCGATGCGTTGAAGCAGCTCCTCGTCGATGCGCACTTGTTGAGGTCGGTACACCAATTGGTTGTTTTGGTCGTAGCCTACCGGGGTCGGCGCCACGCCGTTGGTGCCCAGGCCAATAGTGTACACTTTGACGCCGGTGCTTTTCGCCAGGTCGGCTGCTTGCGTTGGGTCGATGAGGCCGGCGTTGTTTTCACCGTCGGTGAGCAAAATGACGACTTTGCTTTTGGCGGTGCTGTTTTGCAATCGATTCACCGCGGTCGCCAAGCCCATGCCAATCGCAGTGCCCTGCTCCAACAGGTCGTAGCGCAGCGATTCTATTTGTTTGTTGAGCAGCCGGTGGTCCGTGGTAAGCGGCACGGGGCTGTAGGCCTCTCCGGCGTAGATGACCAATCCCAATCGGTCGGTGGTGCGGCGGTTCACAAAGCGGGTGGCTACCTCCTTAAGTGCTTCCAATCTGTTGGGCTTCAGGTCTTTTGCGAGCATGGACGCCGAGATGTCCACGGCCAGTACCATGTCAATTCCCAAATTTTGACTCGCTCGTTGCACCACGGTGGACGATTGCGGACGTGCCATCGCGGTAAGTAGCATGCCGAGGGCCGCCCATGCCAACACAAAGGTGGCACTGCGCACCTTGCCCAGGCCCGACGACGGCAACGATTGCAGGGAGCTGTAGCCGTAGTGGTTGGAGCGGCGACGGGCGAAATAGAGTTGCAGGGCAGCGCCCAGCACAACCACAGCCCAGCCCCACAGCCACTCGAGTTGGGCAAACGTCCAGGTAAGCCATGTGCTATTCTCCAACCAGTCCATCTTCGTTCGGTTGAGGTTTAAAGTCTTCGATCAGCTGTTCGGCGCGGTCCAAACAGCTCAAGTGGTCGCTCACATCCATGGTGCCTTTGGCAAACTTGACCACGTCGGCACGCGTGAGTATGAAGCGGTAGTCTTCGATTTGCGCTCCTGTCCACCGATGCTGTACGCGCGCAATGGCTTCGTCGGTGGTGAGCTCGGCAAGCGGCAGCCCCGTTTGGCCTTCGAGGTACAAGCGAACCAAGTCGCCGAGGTCCACATAAAACGCCTTCGCATCTTCTTGCCACGGCGCACTGGAGCGCAGGGCACGCAAACGACGCATTGCTTCCTCATAGGGATCCACCCGCACTTCCGCCGGAGCGCTGGGTTGAGGTTGACGGCGTCGGCGTATCCACAAGTAGCGGCCGAGCCAGGCCAAGGCCAAGAGCAAAATGAGACCGCCGAGCAGGTAAAGACCGTAGGCTTGCAGCCACCAACTCAAGTGGAAGGGAACGTCGCGGGTAGGGCGCGTGTCGGCCAATTCCACGCCTTCCGCCTCCGGCAACAAACCAACACGGACCGATTGCGGCTCGGTGCGGTAGTGCTCGTCGGAGCGGTGCGCGTGGAGTGCGGGCAGCCAAAACTGCCCGGTGTCCAACGCCATAAGTTGAAAGGTGTAGGCCGTCGAGGCGTCTTCTTGAACGGTGTCCCCTTGGAGCAACAGGAACGAGGGAAGGCTGTCTGCGGACCACTGCCATTGAAGATCGGCTGCCGCCCGAACGGTCCATTCTACGGTGCCGCCCACGGGTACGCTGTCGGGGCGAAGGTGGGAACTAAAAATTTCAGCGTTTAGACTCGCGGGTGTCTCTTGGGCGTGGAGTGTGCCGAACGACAATACGCCTGCGAGCCACCAGCCGTAAAGTCCGAGGAGGGTGGGGTGTTTTTTCAAGGTGCTGTTCATCGTCCCTTCGATTTCATGAATTGAAGCAGCGGGGGAACAAAGTCGGCGGTGCTGTCCAAGGGAATAAAACCCGCTCCGGCCACCTTGGACCATTGTTCAAGTTGCGCCAAATGTTGTCCCTGCCTTTTGGCAAGCTCGCGCTCGAACCGGCCGCTGGAGGTGTTGACCCATTGCACGCGACCGCTTTCGAGGTCTTTCATGGGGAGGAGTCCCACCTTGGGAAGCGTCCATTCTTTTTGATCGTAGAGAGCGAGGGTGCACAAATCGTAGCGCTTGGCGGCGATTCTGTAATTCTTGTCGGGAGCGGTGTTTAAAAAATCGGACAAGACAAATACAATGGAATGGCGCTTCTGAACCTTGAGAAGGTGGTTCATCGCGGCTTCGACATTGCTGCCGGGATGCGTGGCCTCGGTCTCCAAAATGGTTTTGATGATCCGCATCACGTGGCGTCGGCCCTTGCCCGGGGGGATGACCTTTTCAACGTCTCCGGCAAAGAGCACGAGCCCAATTTTGTCGTTGTTGCCCACCGCGCTAAAGGCCAATGTGGCCGCAATTTCGGCCAATTGTTCTGCCTTGGTGCGCTCGGCTGTTCCAAAGCGCATGCTCGTGCTGATGTCCACAACCAGGTTGAGCGTGAGTTCGCGCTCTTCTTCAAAGACCTTGATGTACGGGGCGCGTTTGCGCGCGGTCACATTCCAATCGATGCTGCGCACCTCGTCGCCGCTTTGGTAGGGACGCACCTCGGCAAAGCTCATACCCCGCCCTTTGAACGAGCTGTGGTATTCGCCCGCAAAGAGTTGGTCGCTCAAACGACGCGTTTTAATCTCGATGCGGCGTACTTTTTCTATGATGCTCTTCGCGTCCTGCATGGGTTAGGGCACCATTAGGGTGCTCAAAATGCGGTCGACAATGTGTTCTGTGGTCAGCTCTTCGGCCTCGGCTTCGTAGGTCAGGCCAATGCGGTGGCGCAGGACGGCGGGTGCCACGGCACGCACATCTTCGGGCGTGACAAAGCCGCGGTGGCGCAGGAAGGCGTGGCACTTGGCTGCTTTTGCGAGGGCAATGGACCCGCGCGGGGAGCTTCCAAAACTCATCTTGTTGCGCAGTTCGCCCAGTTTGTATTCCTCGGGTCGGCGCGTGGCGAAGACAATGTCCAAGATGTAATGCTCTATTTTCTCATCCATGTAGATGGTGTCGATCACCTCGCGGGCTTTGACAATTTGCTCCATGGAGACGACGGCCTTGAGCGCGTGGTGTTCGCCTTTGAGCTGGGAGCGCATGATGACAAGCTCGTCTTGTTTGTTGGGGTAGGTGAGGACGACCTTGAGGAGGAATCGGTCCATTTGGGCCTCTGGCAAGGGATAGGTGCCCTCTTGCTCCACCGGGTTTTGAGTCGCGAGCACTAAAAACGGGCTGGGCAGCGGGAAGGAAGTGTCGCCAATGGTAATTTGTCGCTCCTGCATGGCTTCGAGCAACGCGCTCTGCACCTTGGCGGGCGCGCGGTTGATCTCATCGGCCAAGACAAAATTGCTAAAGACAGGGCCTTTTTTGGTTTCAAAGGTGTGCTCCTGCATGTTGTAAATCTGCGTTCCTATGACATCGGAAGGCAAAAGGTCGGGTGTGAACTGCACGCGGCTAAAGCTGCCGCCGAGTACCTTGCTCAAGCTGTTGATGGCAAGCGTTTTGGCCAGTCCGGGCACGCCTTCGAGAAGGATGTGTCCGTCGGCGAGGAGGCCGATGAGCAGCCCTTCTACCATGTCTTTCTGGCCGATAATTACTTTGCGTAATTCGCTTTGAATGAGGTCGATAAAGGCACTTTCTTCCTTAATTCGCTCGTTGAGTTGTAGAATATCTGGTGCACTTTCCATAGTCGAATTTTTTGGTGCGGTAAAACAAAAAAAGTTGGCCGGACAAGTCCGTTAAAAACCGGTTAAAAATAGCGGCTCACATGCCATCGTTCAGGGCGAAGACCTGACCGTCCACGAGGCCGTAGTACGATCCCGGTTCTTTCAACACGTGGTGGCCCGTGAAGGTTCCAAAGGGCGGTAGGACTGTGAGCCAATGGTTGAAAAAAAAGGCGGGTATGCGTGCGCGACCTTTGCCTGCTCCGCGCAGTAAGACCGCGGGGTGGAGGTGTCCCGCGATCACTCTTGTTCCTCTGGCGGTCTCATTCCCCCCGTCCTCCCCATTTGGCTCCGCAAAAGGCACCTGGCGGTCGAAATCGCATCCCGGTGGCTCGTGGCGCAGTTCGATGCGCTCGTCGAGCTGCACCTGTTCGCAAAATGCCAAGCAGTCCCACGGCGGCAAGTCGCGGTCGTGGTTGCCCAAGACCAAGGTGCAGCGGTGCTCAGGGTAGTCTTCCAGGAGCGAGCGCAGCCGGTAGTTCTCGCTGTTCTGGGTGCTGTGAAAGAGGTCGCCCAAGAAGAACACTCGGCTGTTCGGATGCCGCTCCAGGGCGGCGCGGAGGCGTTGCTCGTTCGAGGTCACGATGCCCTGAGGGGTAGGTATGCCGGCCTTGCGAAAGTGGGTGGCTTTGCCCCAATGCAGGTCGGCCAAGAGCAAGCTGTGCTGGTCGGGCAGGTACAAGCTGCCATCACCGTTCAAGACAAAGCGCGCTTCCCCGTGGCAGACCTCCAGGGAAGTAGGCATTAGTCGATGTGGAATTGCACGCGGCGCTGGAAGGCAAAGAGCAGTCCGATGCCGGTAGAGATGGCCGTGTCGGCGATGTTGAAGATGGGTCTAAAGAAGGTAAAGTGATTCCCGCCCCAAAAGGGGATCCAGTCGGGCAAGGTATTGTCGTAGAGCGGGAAGTACAGCATGTCCACGACACGGCCTTGGAGGAACGGGGCATAGCCGCCGCCTTCGGGGAACCAGGTGGCCACACGGCCGAGGCTGTCGCTAAAAATGAGACCGTAGAAAAGACTGTCTAACACATTGCCAATGGCGCCGGCAAGGATCAAGCTCACGCCCCACAGGGTAATGGTGTTTAGTTGACCGTTCTTATAGAGCTTGTACAGCCAGCGGATAATGAACACAATGGCGACGATGCGTCCCAAGGTGAGCGCGTATTTTCCCGCGACACCGCCCAAGGTAAGCCCCCAGGCCATGCCGGGGTTTTCGGTAAAATGGATGTAGAACCAGGAGGTAATTTGGTGGCTTTCCCCCATGAACATCGTGCTCTTGACCCACAGCTTGGACGCTTGGTCGATCAGGAGTACCGCAAAGACAATGAACCAGGCTTTTCTCAACGCTGTTTTAGTTTCGCCTCCATACTCAATGTGGCGTGAGGTACTAGACGAAGGCGGTTTGCGTCGATGAGCTTGCCCGTCTCGCGGCAAATGCCGTAGGTCTTGTTTTCAATGCGCACCAAGGCGTTTCTCAAATCGCGAATGAATTTTTCTTGACGTGAGGCCAATTGGCTGTTGCTTTCCTTGGACATGACCATGGAGCCTTCTTCAAAAGATTTGAATTGGGGCGAGGTGTCGTCGGTGCCGTTGTTCTGGTCGTTCGCGAACTGCTCGCGCAGAATCGCCAAGTCTTTTTCGGCCTTTTCTATTTTGGCCAAGATGAGCTCTTTGAATTCCTGCAACTCGGGGTCGCTGTATTTAGTCTTTTGATTTTCAGACATTTTCTGAACTATTAAAGGGTCAACACTAAGGTAGCTGGCGTGTGAAGGCGTCCGAAATTAGCGTTATTTTTTGTGAAGCGAAACAGAAACTTTTACACCGTCCAAATCGAGCTCTTCGCCTGCTGCAGCGCCAAATTCGATGGAATCGGCCAATACCTCGCCACAGATATAAGGTTCAAAGGGCGCAATTTGTTGTGCAAACTGCTCATTTGCTTCAATGGTCAATGCGATGCGGTCCGTGACAGCGAGTCCGCTTTGCTTTCTCAAATTTTGCAGTCGGTTCACCAATTCTCTGGCCAAGCCCTCATTGCGCAGGGCATCGGTGAGTTCAGCGTCCAGGGCCACGGTAAGGCCTTCCGAGGATGCAACCAGCATTCCCGGGATGTCTTCCGTCACAATTTCCACGTCTTCACGTTCCACCACCACGGTCTCGCCTTGGTCCTCTAAGCGGATTGCACCGGTTTGTTCGAAAGCATCGATGTCCGCCGCAGTGAGACCGTCCATAAACGACTTCACCGCCTTCATGTGCCGACCGACTTTGGGTCCAAGGGCTTTGAAGTTGGGCTTCACCTTCTTGACAAAGAGACCGGCATCGGGCGAGATGAGCTCGAGGTTCTTCACGTTGACTTCGGCCAAGAGCAGGTCTTTGATGCTTTCAAGCACCTCTTTCTCTGCCTCGTTGAGCACAGGTACCAAAATTCTCGACAGCGGCTGGCGAACTTTGAGGTTCTCCTTTTTGCGTATGCTGAGCACGAGCGAGGTGAGCTTGCGCGCCGTATTGATCTTGTGCTCCAAGGCGGGTTTGATCAGCGCGGGGTCCGATTTCGGGAACGACGTAAGGTGTACGCTGCTCATTCCTTCCACCTCGACCCCTAGGTGCAAGTCGAGGTACAACTGGTCTGCATAGAACGGCGCAAGCGGCGCCATCAAGCGGCTCAGTGTTTCCAAGCAGGTCCAAAGGGTTTGGTAGGCCGCAATTTTATCTTGGGCATAGTCGCCTTTCCAGAAGCGACGACGGCCCAAACGCACATACCAGTTGGACAAGCGTTCGGTGGTAAATTCTTGAATGGGTCGGAACGCACGCGTCGGCTCGAACGCTTCCATGCCCTCTTCTACCTTGGCGATGAGCGTGTTGAGTTCGGATAAAATCCACTGGTCCATTTCCGGGCGTTGGTCCACGGGGATGGCGGCTTCGGAAAACTTGAATCCGTCCACGTTTGCGTACAGTGCAAAGAAGGCGTAGGTATTGTGCAGCGTTCCGAAGAATTTGCGTCGAACCTCTTCCAATCCCTCCTTGTCAAAGCGCAAATTGTCCCAAGGCGAGGCGTTGGTGAGCATGTACCAGCGCAGCGCATCTGCGCCGTACTTGTCCATGGTTTCAAACGGATCAACGGCATTTTTCAACCGTTTGGACATCTTCATGCCCACCTTGTCCAAGACCAGGCCGTTCGAGATGACATTCTTAAAGGCGACCTTGTCAAATACCATGGATGAAATGGCGTGCAAGGTGAAGAACCAACCGCGCGTTTGATCGACGCCCTCAGCGATGAAGTTCGCAGGAAAGGCGCCGCCGCCGTCAATTTTATCTTTGTTTTCAAAGGGGTAATGCCACTGGGCATAGGGCATGGAGCCGCTATCAAACCAAACGTCAATCAAGTCGCTTTCCCGCTTCATGGGCTGGCCCGCATCGCTGGTAAGCACCACGCGGTCCATCAGGTGGCGGTGAAGGTCAATTTGAGCGTAGTTTTCTTCGCTCATGTTGCCGGGTTCAAAGCCCGCGAGCGGGTTGCTTTCCATGTGGCCTGCAGCAATTGACTTTTCAATTTCGGACTTCAACTGCTCGACGCTTTCAATGCAAATATGTTCTGCGCCGTCCTCCGTACTCCAGATGGGAAGTGGGATGCCCCAGAACCGCGAGCGACTCAGGTTCCAATCGTTGAGGTTTTCCAACCAGTTTCCAAAGCGGCCCGTCCCGGTGGAGGCGGGTTTCCATTGTATGGTCTTATTCAACTCGATCATGCGTTCTTTCTTCGCCGTGCTCTTGATGAACCAAGAGTCGAGCGGGTAGTACAGCACGGGCTTGTCGGTGCGCCAGCAGTGTGGGTAGCTGTGCTCGTATTTTTCAATCTTAAAGGCCTTGTTCTCCAGCTTGAGCTTGAGGGCGAGACGTTCGTCCACGCTGAGGTAGGCCTTTAGATCGGGAATAATGCTTTTGAGTTGTTCGCGTTGCGCCTGCCACGCCGCTTCGGTCTCTTCTTCGCTCAGGTATTCTGCCTTGATGTACTCTCCGGCGAATCCAAACAAGTCGTCCTGAACTTCCGAGCGGAAGCGGCCTTGGAGGTCCACCAACGGCACTAAATTTCCGTCGGAGTCTTCCACCAATAAGGGAGGGACGCCCGCCTCTGCGGCCACCTTGGCATCGTCGGCACCAAAAGTTGGGGCGGTGTGCACGATCCCAGTACCGTCCTCCGTGGTGACAAAGTCGCCGGGGATGATGCGGAAGGCGTCTTCGGGGCGTTCGTGGGGAAGGGCATAGGGCAGGAGTTGCTCGTAGCGCAGCCCCAACAGCTGGGCTCCTGTGAACGTTCCTTCAATTTGGTAGGGGATGTTCTTCTGACCGGCCGTGTACTCGGACAGGTCGCCCTCGCTAAACTTCTTGCCAAACAACTTGGGCAAAAGGGCCGTTGCTGCCACGATGCGAACGGGTTCGTGGGTGTATTGGTTGTAGGTGGCGACCAAGCTGTACTCGATGCGCTCGCCCACTGTCAAGGCCGTGTTCGAGGGCAAGGTCCACGGGGTGGTGGTCCAAGCGAGGAAGTGCACGTCTGCGTCTCCAAAAAGTGCCTCACTTTGCCCATTTTTTATCATTTTGAACTGAGCGACCACGGTGTTGTCCTTGACATCGCGGTAGCATCCGGGCTGGTTAAGCTCGTGAGAGGACAGTCCGGTACCCGCTTTTGGGCTGTACGGCTGAATGGTGTACCCCTTGTAGATGAGACCGTTTTTATAGAGTTGAGCCAACAGCCACCACACGCTTTCCATGTATTTGGGGTCGTAGGTGACATAAGGCTGGTCCATGTCCACCCAGTAGCCCATTTGGTCGGTCAAATTCTTCCAAATACCGGTGTAGCGCATGACTGCCTCGCGGCACGCGTTGTTGTATTCTTCTACGCTGAGCTTGGTGCCTATGTCTTCTTTGGTGATGCCCAATTCTTTCTCAACGCCCAATTCTACTGGGAGTCCGTGCGTATCCCAACCGGCTTTGCGGTCTACTCGATAGCCCTGTTGCGTCTTGTATCGGCAAAACAAGTCTTTGAGCGACCGACCCATGACGTGGTGAATGCCAGGCAATCCGTTGGCGCTGGGCGGTCCTTCGAAAAAGATCCACGGCTCGGCGTCTTTGCGCGCTTCGAGCGTTTGTTCAAACACGTGGTCGGCCTTCCAGCGTTCGAGAACGGCTTTGTGTATGCCTGCAAGGTCCAGTTGTTGGTATTCAGGAAATGTTTTCATGGTCTTATTCTACGGTCGCGATGCACTTGAGTTCTATGGCAATGGGCGTGGGCAAACTGTTGATCTCCACGGTAGTGCGACAAGGCTGGTTGCTTTGAAAGTACTCTGCATAGAGACGGTTGAAGGTCTTGAAGTCGCGCTTCATGTCCACAAGGAAAACGGTGACATCCACGAGCTGCTCCCAAGAGGAACCGCTGTCTTCCAAGATGGCTTTGACATTTTGGAACACGCTGTGCACCTGGGCTTCAAAATCGAACTCTGCAAAATTGCCGTTGTGATCCAAAACCAATCCGGGCACGCCGCTGTCGTTGGCATCGGAGCCGGCCGTTCTCGGGCCTACGCCGCTCAAGAATAGCAGGTTGCCCACCTTGCGTGCATGCGGGTACAAGCCTACTGGCTTGGGTGCGTTGTTGGTTGAAAACTGATCTTGGCCCATAAGCGTCGTTTTTTGATAGAGCGCAAAAATAGGATAAAGCCGTTGGAACGCTGCCGACCGCCGGCATCTAAAAAAAATAGTTAGTGTTATTTGGACACTAAGGGTATTTCATTATCTTTGCCCTGTATGTAAAGATTGGTGGTTCTTTCTTTTCATGCTTCTGTGATAGGTTCTAGGGGTTATTTGGACGAATTTTCTTCGTTTTCTGAGCCGACTTCGAGATCGAGAAAATCCTTCCGAATTCCCCTTTTTTACTTCCTATCTACCTTCCTCCTTACATTTCAGTGCTCCTTCGACGCCCTTTCTTCCGGGCCCCATTGGCTTTGTGATGGCCTCGTTTTCCTGGGGTTTTCGTCCCAAGCTTCGCTCTATCCGAGCGCCTAAAATGGCCGTGCAGGTCCTGCGTCGGGGTATTTTGAGTTTTATTGCGATTTATCCTGCGCTCTTTTCCCTATCCCCTTATTTTTGTGCACTATTCATAAGAGAATCTGCACAAGATGCTGAAATTCGTTTCCAAACTACTCGGTTCCAAAAGTGACCGCGATCTCAAGGCTTTGCGCCCTTACGTGGATCAGGTCAACGCCATAGCTCCTTCCATCGCCGCACTTTCCAACGATGAGTTGCGCGCCAAAACTGCCAAGTTCAAGGCGATGGTACTGCAATCCACTTCTGAACAACGCGAAGAAATCGCCCAAATCCAAGAGCAGATTGCCGCGACGCACGACTACGATGCACGCGAGCCACTGTACGAGAAGATCGAGGAGCTGCAAGGCATCGAGGTGGCTCGCATTGAAAGCCTGCTCGAAACCGTCATGGCGGAGGCCTTTGCGGTGGTTCGCGAGACGGCGAAGCGATTCGCGGCGGGCCCTGTGCGCGCTACCGCCACCGACTTAGACAGAACGCTGGCGGCCAAACACGCCCATATTTCAATCGAAGGAGACGAGGTCGTCTACCAGAATTCCTGGAAAGCCGCGGGTGTAGATGTAGTTTGGAACATGGTGCACTACGATGTTCAGCTCATTGGTGGGGCCGTGCTCCACAACGGGAAAATTGCTGAAATGGCGACGGGTGAAGGAAAGACCTTGGTCGCGACCTTGCCAGTCTACCTCAATGCTTTGGCCGGCAAAGGCGTTCACGTGGTTACTGTGAACGACTACCTCGCCAAACGCGATAGCGAATGGATGGCGCCCGTCTTCAATTTCCACGGGCTCACCATTGACTGTATTGACAAGCACCAGCCCAACAGCGAGGACCGCCGCGCGGCCTACTACGCCGACATCACCTACGGAACCAACAACGAGTTTGGTTTTGATTACCTGCGCGACAACATGGCGCGCCAGCAAGAAGACCGCGTTCAAGACCGCGGCCACCACTACGCCATCGTGGATGAGGTGGACAGCGTTTTGATTGACGACGCGCGTACGCCGCTTATCATTTCCGGGCCGACTGCGCGCGGAGGACAGCAGCAATTCACCGACCTCAAGCCCTTTGTCGAGTCTGTGGTAACGGCGCAAAAGCAATTGGTTCAAAAAGAATTGAATGAGGCCAAGCGCCTCATCGCAGAAGGCAACACCGAAGAAGGCGGGGTAAAATTGCTTCGCGCCTACCGCGGTTTGCCCAAGTCCAAGCCCATCATCAAGTTCTTAAGCCAAGATGGCATCAAGTCGCTGCTGCAAAAAACAGAGGCGAACTACCTGCAAGAACAAGGCAAGCGCATGAAGCTCATCGATGAAGAGCTCTACTTTACCATCGAGGAGAAGAACAATCAAATTGACCTGACCGGCAAGGGAATTGACCTGATCTCTAAGAATACGGCAAAAGACTTCTTTGTGATGCCCGACATCGCGGCAGAGTTGAGCGCGTTGGAGCAGTTTGAAGGTACGGCCGAAGAAAAATCAGCCCGTAAAGAGACCTTGATGCGCGACTACTCGATCAAGAGCGAGCGCATTCACACGGTCAACCAATTGCTCAAGGCCTACGCCATGTTCGAAAAAGACACCGAGTATGTCATTATGGACAACAAGGTGAAAATTGTCGACGAGCAAACGGGACGTATCATGGAAGGTCGCCGCTATTCGGACGGCTTGCACCAGGCCATTGAAGCCAAGGAAAATGTGAAAATTGAGGCGGCCACTCAAACGTATGCCACCATCACCCTGCAGAACTACTTCCGCATGTACCACAAGCTCTCGGGCATGACGGGAACGGCGGAAACCGAAGCAGGAGAATTCTGGGAAATCTACAAACTGGAGGTGGTCGTGATCCCCACCAACCGTCCCATCTCGCGCGACGACCGCGAGGACATGGTCTTCAAGACCAACCGAGAAAAGTACAATGCGGTCATCGAAGAGATTGCCCAGTTGCGCGAGGCAGGTCGTCCGGTGCTCGTGGGAACCACGTCGGTCGAAATTTCGGAGCTCATCAGCCGCGCTTTGAAAATTAGAAAAGTGCCGCACCAGGTACTGAACGCCAAATTGCACCAGAAGGAAGCGGAAATTGTCGCCGAAGCGGGCAAGCCGGGAACGGTTACCATTGCCACCAACATGGCCGGTCGCGGTACGGATATCAAATTGACTCCAGAGTCGCTCGCTGCGGGCGGTTTGGCCATCATTGGTACCGAACGTCACGACAGCCGTCGCGTAGACCGCCAGTTGCGCGGGCGTGCCGGTCGCCAAGGCGATGTGGGCTCTTCGCAATTCTTTGTCTCCTTAGAAGACAAGCTCATGCGCTTGTTCAACTCCGAGCGAATCGCGGGTCTCATGGACCGCTTGGGTCTAGAAGAAGGCGAGGTCATTCAGCACAGCATGGTGACCAAGTCCATTGAGCGTGCCCAGCGCAAAGTCGAAGAAAACAACTTTGGTACGCGGAAGCGCCTGTTGGAATACGACGACGTCATGAACAACCAGCGCCAGGTCATCTACAAACGCCGCGCACACGCCTTGAGCGGACAGCGCCTCAAGGTGGACATCGCGAACATGATCTACGACACCGTGGGCAATTTGATCGAGTCCTACCAACCTGTCAAGGACTACGAAGGGTTCCGACTCGACTACTTCCGAACCTTCGCGCTCGATCC
>ERZ1089241.78-NODE-78-length-15394-cov-11.914206_pt1 | contig 15394 bp, 15 predicted proteins | sample MGYA00383548_ERZ1089241 | MGnify/ENA primary metagenome ERZ1089241 (study PRJEB34543, sample SAMEA5968658) | marine metagenome | biome: water | collected 2014-06-21 | depth 0 m | study: Ocean Sampling Day (OSD) data from North Adriatic Sea | reverse complement strand
GGCATCGAAAAGCATTGCACCTTTTTGGTCTTGAGCGAATCTTGGTCGGCGATATTCCAAAGGGCCCTTGCTTGATTGTTTCGAACCATCTGTCATGGATTGATATTTTGGTCATCGGTTCATTGATGAATGTTCGTTTCTTGTCGAAAGCTGAAGTTGCGAGCTGGCCCATCGTGGGCAAGTTAGCGAAAGGTGCCGGTACATTATTTGTCCATCGCGGTGATCGGCATTCAGCTGAAATAGCACTTCAAGACATTGAGACCGCTTTAAAGCAGGGCGATCAAGTCGTCGTGTTCCCTGAAGGTACTTCCACACGTGGTCCGATGCCGATTAAATTCAGAAGTCGTTTAATTGAAGCTGCGCGTCGTGCGGGCGTCCCAATCATCCCTATGGCATTGAGTTATCACGGACCAGGTAAATCGTTTGCATCGTATGCGGGTGATGATGACTTTGTCTCTCACATGACTCGATTGAGTCAAGCGCCGTTTATTCGAGGTCGAGTTGCGGTTGGCTCAGCCATCGAGCCGACAGAGCCTGCCGCTGTCATCGCGCGCCAGGCACAGCTAAATGTCGAATCGATGCTAGAAATGGTGGTTTGTGAAGAGCGAGAGATCCAGTCAGTTGGATCGGTCGCCGATCTAGCAACTACGGCGAACTGAGATAGCGCCGACAGTCTCTCCACGTGCAGTGGTGACTGACGGCGTTCTCACATGTTCCGGAAGACGAGCCACTATCGACTCTTCGCCGATCGCTCGTAAGACTTCGATTACCAAGGCTTCTTGGCCTCTGAGAGAACCGTCTTCGCACTTTAACGCAAACCCAATCTCTCGATCGGCAATGGCCCCAAGATACACACCCTCAGCACCCATTTTGACTTGAAGTCGACCTTGGCCTGCTTCTAATAGGAGCGTATCCAGACGCTCCGATCCTGCAACCATAAACGGAGCGTTGGCCTGGGCTTGTCGGAGTCGTAAGGCCGCCTGATTGATTGCATCTGAAAATCGTCCCGCACCAAGTTTCGCATAGCCAAGTGCCATGGTGTCTAGGGGCATTGCGTACGTTGGAACCGAACAACCGTCAGATGCATAGTCCAGCGAATCGGCATCAATATCAAAAATGGTGCTGATATGCCCGCGGATCGCAACCTGAAGGGGGTGTTCATATTGGGTGTAACCGAGAGTTGGCCAACCGACGTGGGCACAGACTGACAGCATGCCGGTATGTTTTCCGGAGCAACAGTGGTGGAGTTGGGTGGCTGTCACATGATCATGACTGAGTTGTAACCGTACCGCTTCTGTGAACGGTAAAGTTACTCCACATTCGAGATCCTCAGTATCAAGGCCAATCTGCTTAAGCCATTGGGTGACTAGAGTGACATGCTCGTGTTCACCATTATGCGATGCGCAGGCGATGGCCAATTGCTCATCTGAAAGATTAAGAGCATCTGCTGCTCCGCTCAGGATGAGTTCAAGCCCTTGAATCCATTTAGCTGCAGACCGGGGAAAGGTTTCTCGATTTATATCACCGAAAGACAAAATGGTTTCGCCGTCGGCATTCATCACAATCCCGTGACCAAGCGATGAGCTCTCGACACGAGAGCCACGAGTAATTTCGACAATCCAAGGATTCATTTCTGCACCACGTTGTTTTCAGGCTTTAAGAATTGCTGAACATAGGGGGTTAACGCAAGCGGCTTTGTCGACTAAAGCTCGGTCTTAAGAATTCCATTTGGTCTGATCGGATTCGATGCGAATTAATCAAGGCAAGATATTCCGCGTGATTTGGAGTGTAGGGAAGCGCAAGTAACTCCATGCTGGTTTCATCGAGTAACTTATTGCCTTTGAATTGATTACAGCGCCGGCACGCGGACACGACATTCATCCATGTGTCCTCACCACCTTTTGAGATGGGAATCACATGGTCGCGGGTCAGTTCTCGTTCTTGGAAGTGTTTGCCACAGTAGAGGCAGAGTTGTTGGTCGCGTCGGAAAAGAGAGGTGTTGGTCAGATTTGGGATTCGGCTTGCAAGATCAAATACGCGACCTTCACAAGCCATGATCGAGTGCAGCACCAAGGTTGACTGCGTTCCGGTGATCCTCGATCGACCTCCTCGTACGGTCATACAGGGAGAGCCGAGCGTCCAAGCCACCATCCCGCGGGCTTGTAGGGTCACGGCATCTTCCCAGTTCAGCCATTCGACTGGGGAGCCGGCGATATTTAAACGCAGGATCCTTTCGTGCATGAGCTCTCCTCTAAAGGAAACCTACATGTTTTTTATGACAATTCAACCCTCATTGAAAGATCAATTGCGCGAATATCTTTGGTGAGAGTTCCGAGTGAAATCCGATCGACGCCTGTTGCGCCGATTTCCGCAAGATTTTGCTCGGTAATTCCGCCTGACGCTTCAAATTCAATCTGCGTGAGACCTGAGTCTGATCGCTGTTGAATCGCTTGCCGGAGAGCTTCGATGTCAAAATTATCGAGCATAATGATGTCGGGTTGAGCAGCTAATGCCTCGGTAAGTTCAGTAAAGGTTTCGACTTCGACTTGGACTTTGATTGTTGGGTGCATCTGTCGCGCCACTTGAATTGCTTGAGTGATGCTACCCGCGGCCGCAATGTGATTTTCTTTGATTAATATTTGATCAAAGAGTCCGATTCGATGATTTTCGCCTCCACCCACTTTGACCGCATATTTCTGTGCATCGCGGAGTCCCGGAATCGTTTTTCGGGTATCAAATAGTTTGGCATCAGTGCCGTGTAAAAGCGTTGCCAAATTATGTGTTCGTGTGGCGACTGCTGATAGTAACTGGATAAAGTTGAGAGCCGTACGTTCGCCCGTCAGAAGAGCTCTTGCAGGACCCTTCAATGTTGCGAGCTTGGTATTTGCGTCAATAAGCTCACCTTCTTTGACATGCCAGTCGATGCGCACTTTGGCATCCACTTGAGTGAATACCTCGTTTGCATAAGGAATCCCAGCCATGACCATAGCATCTCGCGTAATTAGCGACGCATGTCCTTGAGTGCTCTCTGGTATGAGATCGGCTGTGACATCACCAGACCGGATATCTTCGTCGAGTGCACGACGGACATCGGCTCCAACTGTAGTAGGGATTTTGATCATTAAGGCATTCCGAGTGGACGGCCACCATCCAGAGGGAGCACGGACCCTGTGGTGTAGCGATTTGTTTGAAGATAACGGATGGCCTCAATAGCCACATCAAATCCAGGTACGATTTTTAGCGCACTCTTGTCGCGTGCGCGTTCACGATAGGCAGCGTCATCCTCGTCTCGAAATTCAAGCAGTGCGGGACAGAGCGCGTTCACGCGTATATTGGGTGCGTATTTTTTTGCCTGACTTTTTGTCAGGTTCAACATCGCGGCTTTGGACGCAGCATAGGCCATGTGTTCATCACTTCCGCGATTGGCCACATGGTCCGACACATTAATCACTGACGGATTGTCCGATTTGAGAAGTGCATCAGAGAGTATTTCTGTAAGAACCATTGATGCGCCCACATGGATTCGCATCATGAGCGCCAGATTATCTAAATCCTTAGTACCGCCGGGATCTGTAAACCAGCTTGATGCATTGTGGACGATGGACTGAAGCCTTGGGCATTGCGCTTTTAACTGCTCGGCAGCCTCGTAGATTCCGATATCGGTTGAGAAATCAGCGCGCAAACAGACAGCACCCTTTTTGGTCAGTTCTTGCACTTCTGGCCGGTCAGTCCGATACGTGATCACGACGGGTTGGCCGGAATCCAGATAATATTCAGCGAGCGCAAAGCCTAAGCGCGTTGCGCCACCTGTAATCAGTATCGGGTCAGTCATGCTGTGAAATTATCCGGCCGAATCGGGTCTTCCATTTGAAAGAAGGCGTGAGAAAGTTGCAAGGGGGACGGCCAATAATTTCGTTCTTGGCGCCAATACTGTTCTGCTTCTTTACACAGCGCATCAAATGCTTGGTTGTATGGATGATGCGGATCCATTGGATCTCCGTCTGCCAGTTGATCCAGTCCGAGCTCATGTTGACGTCGACTAAACCACTCAAGTAATACTTGATATTCACGGGCATGCCGGCTGGTATTTTCAGGCTCTGTAAGAATGTTATACATCAGAGCGCATTCATTTTCGGGCCCAAAGGGACACGCGTCACAGAGTCCGTCATCCAACTGTCTCGGTAATCACCACCGATTTGCCTGGATAAAGACCAAAGATAGCCTGCAATCTCTCCGTTGGCACCAACGACCATCAGAGGGATTGATACGACGTTATTTCCAGAAAATTCAGGGTCTCCCAGCGTGCGGCTCGTATGGTTGAGAAGTGGTGCATAGGCCGGCTGTTCCACGATTGCTTTGAAATGCCAAAACGGTCCAGTTGATCGCTTGTTGGAGGGGCTCGCAAACTGGAAAGCCTGCTGAATTCCGGCATCTGGTGTCGGGTTATCGTTGTTCGCCATCCCCCCTAAGACGATTTCAACCACGTCTTTGGGTGATAAATCCGGAGAAGGAGTTCGGTCGTAACCTAATGCAACGGATGAGAACCCAAATGTTAAAACGGCTAGCCAACGCATAATGGACCTCCACTTTTTAAATTTCATGGGGACTAATTTGTTGGAGGCAATACATGGTCGTTAATGATTGGAAAGCAGCGCGCATCCTTTGGTTGATAACGAGGCCCACCTGAAAATCCAGTGAATGCGGGTAGAAGTAGCACTCGTTGATATTTGATAGCGAAACAAGGGCAGACCAAATGATCAGATGCTGTCTTGAATTCAACCTGTGGATGAATATGCCCAGCTATACGAAAGGCCGATCCGTCGTCAGGATGATGGGCCAATTCGATGTCGTTCCAACGCGTTGGCTCAGGTTCGATAGAGAAACCCAGAGCGGACGCAAAAGGTTCTGCTTGTCGATCGTGATTGCCTAGAATTACCTTGAATTCAGTGCCGAGAGACAGAAGTGTGCTTTGCCAACGCTTCATTTGTGTTTCGGTGATTGAGCGCGGTTCGTGAAATAGATCACCGAGAACCCAAACAGTTGTGGCTTGTGTCTCTATGATCGCTTTGACGAAGCGTTCCAAATCGGAGGTCTCGCTCGCCTCAGGAACTGGAATGCCAGCCTGCCTAAAATGCGCTCCTTTACCCAGGTGAAGATCGCTTAAAAAAAGGGTCTGCGTTTCTTGATGCCATAGGGTTCGATCAGCTCGTGCGATGAATTCCAACGGGCCAAATTCAAGATGCTGCATCAAAACTCCGAGTCATTCGTTCCATTCGTTGCGCAATGGTTTCAGTTGATAGCCGTGAACTCAGTCGATCGATCACGAGCGGTAGTGCAAGTGGCGAAGGTTGCGCGATTTCTTTCACTTGCACAGGTTGTTGCTCAAGTGATTGCAGAACCTCCAAGAGCCTCTCAATATCAAATTCGTCGCGAAGGACATCATTCTTGGCTTGACCCAATAGCACGTGATTAGGGTCGTATTGACTCAAGACATCGTACAAGAGCCCTGCGGATGTTTGCAGCATGCGAAGCGATTTTTGCCGGCCCGGATAGCCTTCAAAAATCAATCCAGAGATTCGTGCTGTGGCACGGAATTGACGTCGCACAAGTTCTGACAAATTGAGAGCTTTCTCAAGATCGTGTTGTAATTCTCTGGGCTGAACGATCGATGACCATTGCTCGGTGCAGATATCCAATGGACCTGCTTCTGGGCTTAAAAGCTCAATACCATAATCATTCACAGTGACAGTTAAGGTCGCAGGAGTCAGTTTGGCGATCCGGCTTGCCATGAGTGGACCGAGTGCCTGATGGACGAGCCAACCTGCAAATGGATAGATGCATAGATGATGACCATCACGCGTTTTAAATCGTTCTGCGATCGTTACCTCAGTCTCCGGACATTGACTGATCCGTGCCTGAATCTCAGCCGTTTCTTTCAAGGCTCGGGCGAGCCACTGACTGTTTTGAATCCGCTGAGAAAGAGGGTTGCTTCTTTGAAAATCTGCAACCACTCGGGTCGCCAAAGTTTCAGATAAAGGCAGGCGGCCTCCCGTCCATCGCGGAATTTCACTCGCCTTTCGAGAACCTGCCGGTTTGACGGTTAGTTCCCCATCCGAAAATCGCACGACCTCTAATCGTTTACCTGAAAATCGAAAAACGTCTCCAGGTTGAAGGCGGCCGGCAAATGATTCTTCGACTTCCCCCAAGCTTTTACCGCGTCTCATTTTGACCCGCACATGTGCGTGAGAAACGATAGTGCCGATACTCATGCGGTGTCGTCTTGCTGCTTGGTTGGATACAAGAATAAATCGACCGTCTTCGCGTTCCTCAAGTCTTCGGTATTCGGGATACTCTTTAAGAGAATCAGAGCCTTTGGTAAGCACTGTTAAGAGTCGCTCAAATGTTTCGCGTGTCATGTGACGATAAGCCCAGGCTTGAGTCACTTCCTCGAACATATCATCTGGTTTCCAGGGCCCTTGTAATGCCATTGTGACCAAATGTTGGATTAAGACATCGAGACAATGTTCTGGTGGACGGATCGGTTCGAGCGATTCGGTATCGAGGGCATCGGCAAGTGCTGCATATTCATTCAAGTGAAGGCGATTGGTTGGAACTAAAAGAACATCTGTTCCCTCACCTGGGCGATGACTCGCACGGCCAGCTCTCTGGATTAATCGGCTGACTGAACGTGGTGAGCCAATTTGGATGATCCGTTCGACAGCCTGAAAATCGACGCCGAGATCGAGCGCGCTGGTCGCAACAACGCAGTCAATCTCGCCAGTTTTGAGCTTGGTTTCCACATCCTGTCGTGTCGCGCTTGCAAGCGAACCATGATGGAGCGCGATCGATAAATCCATCCGTACAATGCTGAGTGCTTGAAACCATTGTTCGGCTTGATTGCGGGTATTGGTGAACAACAGGGTGGTTTGTCCTTTGATCAGTGTTTGGCTGACCGGTTTCAGAAGGCTGAGTCCAAGGTGGCCTGCCCAAGGAAGGCGTGCATCATCGGTTGACTCGCAAATTGTCAGCGCGACGACTCGATCAATATGTGCTTGGGTCAGTTGTCCTGTCTCGCCATTTGGAAGTAGTACGTTGAGAGCCATGTGCGGATCTTTGAGGGTGGCCGAGATCCCTGTGATGGTCGCTTTCTTGCTGAGCTTCAGAAGACGCTGTAAGCAGAGGCTCATTTGCACGCCGCGCTTTGTTGCCATCAAATCGTGCCATTCATCGACAACGATCAGTTCAAGCTGTGCAAATAGTTCTTTCGATTTTGGTGACGACAAAATGACAGATAACGACTCTGGAGTGGTCATCAAAATCTGTGGATGTTTTCGAAATAAACTTGCGCGGTCTTTGGCTGAGGTATCCCCATTACGAGCCAAGACTGTGATGTTGGTGCTAGACAGGGGATCTTTTAACGCCAGTTCGAGATCTTTCGTCATGGCACGAAGCGGGGTGACGTAGAGTAACCGCAGTCCTTTACTGTTCGGGGCTGCTAAGAGTTGATCGATCATGGCGCCGGTTGCGGCTAAGGTCTTGCCAGAACCGGTGGGGCATTGGATCAGTTGATGATGACCCGACACAGTGCGCTTCCAAGCTTCAAGTTGAAATGGAAACGGCTGAAACCCTTTGTTCTCAAAATAAGCGGTGATGTGTTCAAACGGCATTGGAATCGCTCATCAAGGTTTCAAAGTGTGATAAGTGATCCGCGTCCTGCGGTCCAACGTCCTGGCGCCAGCGCAGGATACGAGGGAATCTCAATGCGATCCCGCTTTTATGTCGAGTCGATCGCGCAATCCCCTCAAAGCCAATCTCAAAGACTTGGACAGCTTCCACTTGCCTGACTGGACCGAATTTTTGGAGGGTGTGTTTGCGTATCCATTGATCCATTGCTTTTAATTCAGCATCTGTGAGTCCTGAGTAAGCTTTTGCGACCGGAACGAGCTCATTGTTTTGATTCCAACATGCCAGTGTGTAGTCACTATGCAGACTTGCTCTGCGTCCATGACCGGCTTGTGCGTAGATCAACACGCAATCTGCAGTCATCGGATCCAGTTTCCATTTCCACCAATGGCCTGTTTTCCGACCACCCACATAGGTGCTTTGTCGATCTTTGATCATAATGCCTTCAGCCCCTTCAATTCGCGCTTTTAGTCGCATGTCTTGGATGTCTTGATGAGCTGCTGGGTAGATGACTTGGCTTTGAATGACGTTGATTTTACTTAATATATTTTTGCGAACTGTAAGAGGTTGTGTCCGCATATCCTCACCATCAAATCGCAAGAGATCATAGGCTTTAAAAAACGCAGGGTTTGTTTTCAACAGATTTTGGGTGATGCGTTTACGATTCAGGCGGGTTTGGAGGTCATTGAAGGTTTGAAGTTGCTCTGGCGATCCAGCGAGAATTTCGCCATCGAGAATGAGTTGCGAGGGCAGCGTAGTTGCTGCTTCGATAATGTCTGGAAACTGCTCAGTGATATCTTGATCACCGCGTGACCACAACCTAATGGTTTCATGTGTTTTGATTAATTGTGCGCGGATCCCGTCCCATTTGTATTCAACGGCCACATGGTTCGGATCGAGCTCGAGTACATCTGATTCAGATAATGGATTGGCAAGTAAAAATGGAAGTGGTCGAGCATCTAATTCATGCTGCGTGACTGGTTCTTTGAGTCGATGGAGCCAATCTTCGTCCGGAATAAACGCGCCCATCATTCGCTCTTCAATCACTGCGCGATCCATATCGATCGCGCGGGCGATGGCATCGTGAACGAGTCCTTTGCTAACACCGACCCTGAACCCGCCTGATGAAAGCTTTAAAAACAAAAATGCTTCGTCGCGTGACATCACGCTGAGTAAACCGAGAAGGTCACTCGTTAATGCATCAGGTTCTTTCTTAGAAAGTTCACGTTGGCATGCCTGCCATTGGGCGAGAACAGGATCTTCCGTTTGTGAGACAGCTTCTTGGTTGGCTAACAAGATTGCCAAGGTTTCAGAGAGATCTCCGACTGCCGCATAGCATTCTTCGAATAACCAACTCTCATCAGCAAATGCTTGATAGGCGGCTTGTTTGAGAAGGCTTGGTTTGAGTTGCCTGCGTTCGCGACGACCGGTGAGTGCTTCGACGGCAAGGGCGCTTTCGAGAGGGTGCGCTGTCTCGATAAATTCAACCAAGGCACTGCGTTTGGCGTTGGTCGATTGATTTGTATCGAGCATCTGAAACAGGTGAACGAAGTTCATTGGTCGATTCCGTCTTCGATTCCGAATGCTGTTTCTAACCGCTCAGCTGATATTCCTAAATGATCATTCAGATACCGAGTGAGCACCCGTGTTTCGCCATGGGTGGCGAAGACCTCTATTGCTTCACTTTGTTTGACAGTTTTGATCAGGCTGTTCCAGTCGGCGTGATCGCTGACAACGAATCCTTGGTGAATCGCCGATCGGCGGCGGACTCCTCGTACTTGCATCCATCCGGAGGCCATGGCCAGCTCGGTCGGATGAAAGCGCTTAAGAAACGATGACCCGGCGACTTGCGGTGGCGCAATGATCAAGTCGGTCGACACGCCTTTGTCTGATTCACTGGCGCGTTGCCAAGGACACAATTGAACGCCTTGTTTTTCATATTCGATATTGAGGTTGGCTACAGCGCCATGGACTTGAACTGATCGATCGGAGCGCTGTTTGATTTCTGCCATGATCCGCTGCGCTTTGCCGAGTGAATAACACAAGAGGACGGGTGTTCGTTGATTCCTTATGTGATGGTCCCACCAACCAAACAACTGATCCATGACCTGATCCATCGAAGGCCAGCGATAGATCGGAAGTGCAAATGTCGCCTCAGTAATGAGGACATCGCAGAGTATCGGCTCAAAGGGTTGGCATGTTGGGTCCAAATCGCGCTTGTAGTCGCCTGTAATGACCCACACCGATTCGCCATCATCAAGACGAATCTGAGCAGATCCTAGGACATGCCCTGCTGGATGAAAGCTAATTTGTACATCACCGAGCGAAAAGGGTTCGCCGTACGAGTGAGGTTCGATGATGTGGTCACCAAGCCGTTTTGCGAGCAAGCCCTCACCGCCACGGGCGCAATGATAGTGCTTGGAACCAGCGCGCGCATGGTCCGCGTGAGCATGCGTGATCAAGGCACAATCAACAGGGCGCCAAGGATCGATATGCGCCCGTGCTTTGGGGCAATAGAGTCCTTCGGGTGTTCTGATAATCAAAGGGTCACGGTGACGGCGTTTTTTCGATACCATGGTGTCTTTATTACGTAATGAAGCGAACTTGCGCCCCATGTTCAGACCATTCCATGTCGTCTTTGTCGTCCTGATAGCACTCAGTATTACTGAGATTGCGTCTGCACGCGAGAAAACTGGTTTGGTTTTATCGGGTGGTGGAGCACGTGGTTTCGCGCATGTTGCCGTTCTTGAAGCGCTTGAGGCAAACAATGTGCAAATCGATTTCATTGCTGGAACTTCGATGGGTGCGGTCGTTGGTGCTTTATATGCGTCGGGACTGAGTGCGTCTGAGGTTCGTGACAAGTTATTGTCGGTGGATTGGAATTCCACGCTTCGCGATGTGACAGATCGTAATGAGCGTAGTTTTCGAAACAAAAGTTTTGAGGGTCGCAACTTTTTAGGCCTCGACCTGGGTGTTGCCCCCGGCGATGTCCGTTTACCTTTGGCAGCCCTTCGTGGTCAAAAATTGGCGCTGGCATTGAACTCGCTGACGTTAGAAACAGCGACAGTGACTGACTTTGATGCGTTACCCATTCCATTTCGAGCGATGGCGACGGATTTGGCGACAGGGGATGCGATGGTGTTGGGTAGTGGGTCGTTAGCGACTGCGCTGCGTGCATCCATGGCTGTGCCTGTTGTGTATTCACCTGTTGAAATCGATGGTCGACTCTATGTCGATGGAGGCGTTGCCAATAACCTTCCGGTCGATGTGGCGCGTGATATGGGTGCGGATCGGGTGATTGTGGTCGATACCTCATCGCTCAGATATTCCACCAATGAACTGACGTCAGTCGTTACTGTTGTTGATCAGTTGACGAACCTACTGACGCGTCGAAACACTGAAGCTCAGCTTGAAAAGTTAACAGATCAGGATTTACTCATTGAGATCTTCCCTGAGGGGATCGCGACTGCCGACTTCGATAAAGCTGAGGATGCGCTAGCCATCGGCAGAAAATCCTTGGCTGCTGTCCCTGATATGTTTGATGCATTTCGAGTTGATCCCGCGGCTTATCAAGCCTGGAATGCAAAACGCCTTAATCGGAGTGAGCCGCCAACGCTTGCGTTTGTTGAAGTGATCAGTGATGCACCAAGAACTTCGAGTAAAACGATTGCTAATCGATTAACAGTTCGGCCGGGCCAGCCGCTGGATAATGAGCGACTGAAATCGGATCTCGGAAAGATCTATGCACTTGAAACAATTGACCAGGTTGAGGTTTCAGTTGTTGAGAAAGATGATCAAGTCGGATTGTCATTAGAAACCAAAGAAAAAGCGTGGGGACCTGATTATCTCGATCTCGGATTTACGCTTGAAGATAGTCTTGATGGGCGCGCTTCCTACAATTTAAATGGAGTGATTCGAGCAACCAACATTAACCCGCTCGGCGGTGAATGGCGGACTGAATTAACCCTTGGCGATAAGACTCGCGTCACCTCTGAACTGTATCAGCCTATTGATTATGGTTCGGATTGGTTCGCTTCAGCGATCGTCGGGTTCGTCCGTGAAGATCGTGCATTATATGAAGAGGGAACACTGACATCGACCTATTCGACCGAGACACGTGAGTACGGGTTTGATGCGGGATATTCGCTCGATACCCGCGGGGAATTTCGGGTTGGCTTCCGTCAAGCCGATATCAAAAACAATAAATTGTTGGGTACCGATTCCTTAAGTACCAAGGTCGATGATTCGCGTTATTTTGCTCGTGCTGGCTTCGATACATTGGATTCATTTGGATTTCCGACTGAAGGAATACGGGTGCTTGGTGAGTATTCGATTTACGATGCCAAACTGGGTGCGACCCGTCAGTACGATGGTGTGACCCTTGATATCTTGTATCCGTTCTATCACAGCAATGGGACAACTCTTGTTGGGCAAGGGTATTTCGGATACTTGTTTGAGACCGCAGTCACAGACGTAACACCACGGTACAGTTTAGGTGGTTTTACTCGATTATCAGGATATAGCCCCGATGAGATTTCTGGTCGTCATGCAGGGCTTCTCTCGTTTATGGGATATCAGCGTTTGAATGAGCGTGCAGTGTTTCCAATTGATCAACCATTATTCATCGGATTTTCATTAGAAGCAGGTAACGTCTTCCAAGACCGTGATGAAATCCGTTGGGGGAACACATTGTCTGGTGGATCATTATTTATCGGAGCTGATACAGCAGTAGGTCCGGGCTATCTTTCATTTGGGCGCACAGAAGGCGGTCGTCAGTCGGTGACATTGTCAGTGGGTCGACCGTTTGCGGAGCGTGACTGATGCGATTTGAACGCCGGTTATACTCAGCGAAGCCTGCGGAGGAAACCCTCCGTTTGATTGCCGATTTTCGAAACCTCAAATCCTGGGATGATTCAGTTGAGTCTGTGAAGCCTCGCAGTGAGGTCTTCTCTGAAGGTGCTGAGTACGACGTACGCGTGCTGTTCAGTGGCAATCCGATTGATATGGTGTACACCGTCAGCGTTTATGAGCCTGGGGTGCGAGCGGTGTTAACCGGTGTTGCTCCAAAGGCGACCGCAGTCGATATTATTGAGGTGACCTCAACAGAAAAGGGCACAGCGATTGATTACACGGCAGAGATTCAGTTGGCCTTCCCATACAGTTTGCTCGATCCAATCTTTGCGATTGGATTTAAAAAAACAGTCGATCACGCGGTCGAGGGCTTAGGCCGATTTTTGTCCGCGTAACACAGCCATTGCCACCAGTTTACTGAACCAGCTATCAGGCAATATTTTTCTGAGAAAGAGTAGTGATCCGCTGTGTTTGCCAGCGTTGTAGCGAAGCTGGTTTGTTCTATCGAATAGAGCGCTGATGATGACCTTGGCGACGTCTTCTGGCGGCGTGGCTGTTGTGCCTTCTTTCATCGACTTCGCAAGCCAAGCTAATCCTTGCTCGTGATGAGGGCTATTCTCTCCTGACATCTGCATGCCATGAGTCGCAAATTGCGTCTGTGTAAATCCCGGTTCAATGATTTTGATTCGTATCGCTGAATTGAGGCACTCGTACCATAGCGCTTCGTAAGATGCCTCAAGGGCATGCTTGGTGGCGTTGTAATATCCAAAGTAAGGGAAAGCCATGCGGCCACCGATGGATGTATTTACCATCAGCACTCCCTGATCGTGCTGTCTGAAATGCTCCATCGCTTTTTGTGTAACTGCCATGGTGCCAAAATAATTGGCTTCAAATTGCTGCCGGATGGCTTCTGTTGATGCAGATTCGATTGGTGCAATGAGGCCAAAACCTGCGTTGTTAAAAATGGCATCGATAGGTTTGTTCCAGGCGGCGCTGTCGCAGAAGGACTGCACGCTCTCTGCTTGGCTGAGATCAAGAGTAAACCACTCGACTGGGCCCTCGTTCGGCTGATGGTGTCGAGATGTTCCAATCACCTCATGCCCCAAATCGATGAGTTGCCTGATGACAGCGTGTCCGATCCCTGCTGTACCACCGGTGACGAGTATCCGAGCCATTTAAATTCCGCAGTGGCCAAGGCCACGCTTGTCGAGATAATGCTGGTGATAGTCTTCAGCCGGCCAAAATGTGTCCGCAGTTTCGATTGTCGTTGCAATTGGTTGGCTGTAGTAACCGGACTGATTAAGTTGATCGATTTTGTTTTCTGCTTCGATCCGTTGCTCTTTGTTTTGCGGGAAAATAGCAGATCGATACTGGGTGCCAATATCAGGCCCTTGTCGGTTCACTTGGGTTGGATCGTGCCATTCGAAAAAACATGATATGAGCGTCGTGAAGTCGACTTGGGCTTGATCGTACTCGACTTCGACGACTTCAGCATGACCGGTTTGGCCGGTACAGACAGATCGATAATCCGGGGCGTCCGTTGTGCCACCCATGTATCCGACCGTGGTGTTTGTTACTCCGGGTAATTTAGAGAAGCGCTGCTGGACTCCCCAAAAACATCCGGCTGCAAAATAGGCAGTAGCCATGTATTCACCTCAATTGCCTCGACTGACTGATAAATCTGCGAGTCCGATAAGCCCTTCTTTGAACTGGGAGTCAGGCACTACGCGAAGTGCTTTTTTGGCTTTCTCCACCGCGGACAGCGCGCGCTCCTTTGTATAAGTAAGTCCGCTTGTCTTGGTTACAATTGCGGCGATCGCAGAAAATTGATCGCGATCACCGAATGTAATGGCTTGCGTGATGATCTCAGCCTCTTCTTTTGAGACTTCTTCAAGCGCCTTAATTAGAGGTAGTGTGCATTTTCCATCAGCAAGGTCATCGCCTAAATTTTTCCCAAGGCTTTCGGCATCGCCGGCATAATCGAGGTAGTCATCGATTAACTGAAATGCAAAACCAAGTTCTAGTCCATATGTTTTTAGAGCGTTAATTACGTCTTCGGGTTGTTCTGTCACGAGACCTGCGCACGCTGCGGCCGCCTCAAATAACACTGCGGTCTTACGTGTGATGACTTGATCATATTCTGCTTCGGACACATCAGCACGATGTTGGTTCTTCAGTTGCCACACTTCACCTTCAGAAATTTGGTTTGTGGTATCCGCGAGAAGCTTCAGTACATCCATGCGTCCGACTGAGACCATCATTTGAAAAGCCCGTGAATAAACAAAGTCACCAACTAAGATGCTGGCACTGTTACCGAAGGCAGCATTCGCACTGGGTTGCCCGCGTCGCGCATCTGAGCTATCGACGACGTCATCGTGAAATAGTGTTGCTGTGTGCAGACACTCAATTGAGGCCGCAAGCGGGATGTGGTGATCATTGTTTGTATTGAGCGCACGTGCGGTCATTAACGTAACGAGTGGACGAACGCGTTTACCGCCTGATTGAATCAAATATTGACTTACTTCCTCGATCAGATCGATATCGGATCCAAGTTGAGAAATTAGTAACTCATTTAACGCATCAAAATCAGGTCGGATAAGGTCAATTAGTTGGTCGGCAGTCGGCATGAATTCGTCCGGTATCAATTAAGCCTGTATTCTAACGATTATTCAGTTGAGAAAAAGCGAAATTAGGACTTGTCTTCTGTTTTGGAACTCCCTATTATTACGCGCCTTTCGGGTGGCATATGCCGCCGAGATTTGAAAACGGAGTTAGAACATGTACGCGGTCATTGAAACAGGCGGCAAACAGCATCGCGTTGTTGAAGGCGAGCTCATCAAGGTCGAGAAAATCGAAGCCG
>ERZ1089241.67-NODE-67-length-16619-cov-6.063149_pt1 | contig 16619 bp, 8 predicted proteins | sample MGYA00383548_ERZ1089241 | MGnify/ENA primary metagenome ERZ1089241 (study PRJEB34543, sample SAMEA5968658) | marine metagenome | biome: water | collected 2014-06-21 | depth 0 m | study: Ocean Sampling Day (OSD) data from North Adriatic Sea | reverse complement strand
CGAAAGTGACTACCCTGAATACAGATTCAATGTATCTAAAATTGATTTGTATGACCGAAATACAATCAGCTTGCCCTTGGCTCCCTACTGACTAGTAGTCCGCCGGCCCACCGCCTTGTACTTCTGAGTTTGGGTGGGCGCCGCTGGGGAAGAACCCGATGGCAAAAAAATACCCCCCAGCGGCCGCTGAGAGGTACTTGCTTTCAACCCAAAAAGGGCTGTATTTTAAGTAGACGGGCTTATTTCGCAGCAGCGAACTTCTCTGCTACCACAGTCCAGTTCACCACATTCCAGAAAGCGTTGATGTAGTCGGGACGTCTGTTTTGGTAGTTGAGGTAGTAGGCGTGCTCCCAAACATCCAAGCCCAAAATGGGGTGGCCACCGCAGCCCACACCGGGCATCAATGGGTTGTCTTGGTTGGCAGAGGAGCAAATTTCCAATTTGCCGTCATTGACGCACAACCAGGCCCAGCCAGAGCCGAAGCGAGTGGCGGCGGCTGCGTCAAATTGTTCTTTGAACGCGTCGAATGAGCCAAAAGAAGCATCCATAGCCGCAGCCAAGTCACCTGTAGGTGCACCGCCTGCATTGGGAGCCATGGTTTCCCAGAACAAATTGTGGTTCCAAAAACCACCGCCGTTGTTGCGAATAGCGCCATTGTCAGAATGGTGAGCCAACAAGTCTTCGATGCTCTTGCCTTCGAGTTCCGTACCTTCCACTGCGGCGTTCAATTTTGCAGTGTATGCAGCGTGGTGCTTGGTATGGTGAATCTCCATGGTTCTCGCATCAATGTGCGGTTCTAGAGCGTCGTAAGCGTAGTTTAATTGTGGTAATTCAAATGCCATGATGTATCGTTTTAATGTTGTGACACGAAGTTAACGCAAAATTGCCCGCGTAGTTTTAAATTACCCCTATAAGCCCATACCCTTTTCCTATGAGTCGTTTGTTCGATGCCCCAGATACTTCCAAGTTCCTCGTACTCGATGCCTCTGCGGGATCGGGCAAAACCTACACGTTGGTGCAACACATTTTGCTCAAGGTGTTGAGCCACGCGGACATGCCCAATGCGTATCAGAAAGTATTGGCAATGACCTTTACGAACAACGCGGCGAGTGAGATGAAGCAGCGATTGCTCAAACACTTGCTGGACTTTTCTGCGGCCGACGACCCGGCGAAGGACGGTTTTTTTAAGCCCTTGTGGGAAAAGCTGCAATGCACACCCGAAGAATTGCAGCGACGCGCGCACGCCTCGAGCCAGCACATGTTGCACCATTACAGCACGCTCCGAGTGGGAACCATTGACCAGTTTACCCACCAATTGGTGCGCACCTTTACCCGCGACCTCAACATGAGTGACAATTTCGAGGTGCGACTCGATTTGGAAGCAATGATCGCGGAGGCGTTGGACCTGCTCTACAGCACCTTGCACGAACGTCCGCAGCTGAGCAAGATGTGGGTGGACTGGGTGCACGAGCGCATGAAATCGGAAAAGAGCCACAACCCGGACCGAGAACTCAAAAAGGAGGGCAAGCAGCACATGAACGAGCAGGATTGGCTCATGATGAAGCAGCTGCCCTCGGCCGAACGGCTGGTGGAGATTGAGAAGGAGCTCAGAGCAGAATTGGACACCATCGTTCAAAAAGGCCGCGACTTCTCTGACGAAGTGATTGACTTTATCAAAACGCGCGGCTACGATCCCGGCTCGCTCAAATATTACAAGGATGTCAAAAAACACCTGCTGACTGACTGGCGTAACTTGCTGAAAAACAAGCTCTACGACAAGTCGCAGCTCTGGAAGGCAGAGCCCAAAGGCAGCCCCGACGCAGACTGGGAAGACCTTTTGACGCGTTGCAAGGCGTTCAACGACAGCTATTTACTTCGACTGGACCTCCTCAAGCAAGCCAAAGACAAGTTGCAGAGTTTGGCCGCGGCGAGCAGCTTGATGGAAGCGTTCCAACAATTGGAAGAGGAGCAAAATGTCAAGGCCCTGTCTGCCTTTAATAAAATCATTCACGAGCAGCTTCAAAAGGAGCCGGCCGCATTCATCTATGAGCGCCTCGGGGAGCGCTACTGGTACTTTTATATTGACGAGTTTCAAGACACGTCCGAGGTGCAGTTCTACAACATGCACCCCCTCATAGAGCACTACCTGACCAAGAACGACCAACCCAACACCGCCCTCATTGTTGGGGACGCCAAGCAGAGTATTTACCGTTGGCGGGGTGGAAATGCCGAACTCTTCATTGGCTTGGTTCAAAATCAAAACCCTGTCAATCGCTTGGGCCGTGCGCCGGAGGGACATGCCTTGTACGAGCGGCAAACCATTCGAATGGAAGACAATTGGCGCTCGAACCAAGTCATTGTTGACTTTAACAACCAACTGTTTCCGCACCTCGCAGCATCCCTTACCTCTGAACAACACAAGGAGACCTACAGCGCGCAGAGTGTGCACCAGAATCCGCGAATGGGCGAAGAGGGTGAGGGCTTTGTAGAAATTGACTACCTCCATTTCGACGGGGACCAAGAGGAAACCTACGACGAGGTCGCTTGCAATAAGACCTTGGAACTCATTCGCGAACTCAAAACGCGCTACCAAGAGATCGGTGTGGAGGCGTCCAACAAACGCATCGCACTCCTGGTGCGGAGAAATAAAGACGCGGAAACCATCTCCAACTTTTTAGTGCGCGAGGGAGTGCCTGTGTTGAGTGCGGACAGTGTCATTCTGGGGTCGTCCTTTGAAGGCCGCATCCTCGCCGCCACCGCAGCCTTGTACCTCAATCCCGAGGACAAGGAAGCGCGGTTCGAGTTGGCCTATTCGTTGGAGAAACTGCACCTGCTGCCCGAGGGAATGGAGGCGTTTGTCTTTCACCGGGCCATTGTCCAAGAGGGACTTCGGGCGCTGGAACCCTATTTCCCCCAGTGGGGCGCGTTGCGGCAAACCTTCAACAGCATGTACCACTTCGGCGCCACGGTATTTCATGTCTTTGGCCTTTTGCAGCGCTCCAATGCCATGGTAGACGCTGGTCTTGACCTCCTTTATACCTATCAAATTAGAGGTGGCTCATTCGCCAACCTGCCTTCATGGTGGGCAGCAGAAGCCCCCAAGAAAAGTGTCATCACACCAGAATCGACCGATGCCGTTCGAGTGATGACCATACACAAGGCAAAGGGCTTGGAATTTGACCATGTCATTGTCCCATTTACCATGCAGGTCGATGTTCCAGGGCCAGAGGAACATTGGAGTCCTGTCCAAGGCGCCCCATTGCACGAAGAAATTCCCGTCTTTCCATTGCGCAAGCGCAACGACAGCAAAGAACTCTTCCCCAGCCACCGATGGGATGAGATTGAGAACCAAAAACTTTTTGACTTTCTCAATGTCATCTATGTAGCATTTACTCGACCCGTGAAAAGTTTGCACATCCTCTTCAATGCCGTTAAACCAGACAGCCTCGCGCGCTCGATGCGGGACTTTCTCGAACTTGGCGACGACTTGCACTTCGAAAGAGGGCAGCTGGCCTTTGAGGCGGACCCCGAGCAGGACCGTACCGCGGGGAAAGTGGCCGTCGCGTCCTATCCGTTTAAGACAGTGCAGCCGGCCCACCTGCGCATGGCGAAAAGTGCGCCGAAGGGTTGGGAGACTGGCGAGGTCGATTTGCGCAAATACGGAACGGCACTGCACCGAATACTCCAACTGCCTGAAAGTCTTCAATTTTCAGCGCTGGATCGGCTCTACCGAACAGGGCAATTCCCAGAACGGCTCAAGGACCAAACCAGCACTAACTTGACTGCCTTGAGAAAAGCCCCTGCAGAATACGGCGTTCCTGCGGACGCTCAATGGTTTGCAGAGCGGGCCTTCCTGACCAGTGATGGGGAATATGTTCGACCGGACCTCATCGCTGTCTCTGGCGACGAACGTTGGGTGTTTGACTACAAAACCGGCACAGAGCGCGGCGCCGACGTCGATCAATTGGATCGCTATGTGAGCGAACTGACCGCCTTTTGGGGCGAAACCTCTGGACACCTACTTTACCTCATGAACCACGAATGATGAAAAAAATTGCTTTCTCTCTTTTGGCTGCGGCCACCTTTGCCCAGTGCACTACGGACAACAGCTTAGACAAGTATGGCGAGAATGCCTGCGGTACCGCGGCCGTCTCTTACAGTGAGGACATTGCTCCCTTGTTAAATGCCCAGTGTACCGCGTGCCATGGAAACGGTTTGGCTACTGCGAACTTTAACATAGAGGGACATGCTGCCGCGGCGGCGGCCGGGCTCAGCGGTCAACTCCTCAACCGAGTCGATCGCGCCTTGGGCGACCCCATGCTCATGCCGCCAGACGGCCCGCTTGATTCCTGCAGCATAGAAAAGATTCGCGCTTGGATCGCCAACGGCGCGCCCAATAACTAACCATAAACATGTAAGAAATGAGACCATTGCTACTTGCCGCTCTATTCCTACCCACCTTCGTATCTGCCCAGCAGTGGATGACGCGGGAAGGAAGCATCACCTTCGATGCCACCACCCCCATGGAAGATATCTCTGCGTTGAGCGAAAGTGCTTCCGCTGTGTTCGACGAGGAAACCGGACAACTCGGTGTTCAGGTACTCGTGACCTCGTTTGAATTTCGACGGGCGCTGATGCAGGAACATTTCAATGAGAGTTATTTGGAAAGCGACCGCTACCCCACGGCCCTCTTCAAAGGCCGCTACGACCAAGGGAGAGCAAAGGGAACCCTCACCCTTCACGGCGTGAGCAGGGAGGTCGATGTCCCCGCAACGCTGGTGATGGACAACGGATCTTGGCAGCTCAACACCACGTTCACCATCGCGGTCGCCGATTACAACATTGCCATTCCTGTTCCTGTCAAGGACAAGGTCGCCTCCGAAGTGCGCATAGAGGTAGACTGCAAACTGCGTCCCCGCAAGTAACGAACACTTACCCACTGTATGAAAATGGACACTAAACGACTCCTACGCACCCTTCGGTCTGCTTCAATGCTGCTCCTGTGCGCCCACCCTGTACTGGCTCAGGAGGACATCTTTGACCTGCTCGACACAGAGCCGACCCCCAGCGAGCAGCTCGTGACGGCAACGTTCAAAGGCACTAAAATTATCAACCAACAGAGCACGAAGCTCACCGCCAAAGGCGAGTTTCAATACATCATCTCCCACCGGTTTGGCGCGTTGAGCGACGATTATCTGTATCAATTCTTTGGTTTGGACAACGCCCAAATTCGCATGCAAATGGACTACGGTCTCACCGACCGAATCAACCTCGGTGCCGGCAGAAGTTCGGATCTCAAGGTGTTTGACACCTTTGCCAAGGTGGCCCTTCTCCAGCAACGTCGCGGTCCTTCTCCCATTCCAGTGAGTTTGACATGGCACAGCAGTGTCAATTATCGGAACCAACGATACACCGACGGAATTGAGCACGAGTGGACCGATCGACTTTCCTACGTTCACCAACTATTGGCCGCGAGAAAGATGACGTCGCAATGGAGTCTACAGATGAGTGCGGGCGTGAGTCATTTTAACTTGGTCCCAGGGCCAGAAGACGCGAACACCATGCTTCAAATTGGTGGCGCTACGAGGTATAAAATTACCAACCGACTCGCCCTCACTGGGGAGTACATGTGGAGTCCGAAAAACGAGTGGAGCGATGGGTCAAAATTCTACCGTCCGCTTTCGTTGGGCATGGATGCCGAGACCGGAGGACACATTTTTCAGTTCCACATTGGCAATGTGAGAAGCCTAAGCGATCCTTATTGGATGTCTCAAAACCCCTATCGGTGGAATATAGGACAACTGTTTTTCGGGTTTAACATCTCCAGAGTGTTTTCCCCTTGACACCGGACTGAACCCACACAAAGGAATTGAAATTCCGCGCTGCGCCTGGCTTGAAGTTGTAACCAACGGAAAGTCAGGCGTTTCTTTTTGCAAAATACACGGGCAAAAAAAAAAGAGCCTTGAGTTTCCTCAAGGCTCCAAACCAAACCAATAAACCTAAGCTACTCTTAAGTTGGGTGCAATGTAAGGTCAAAAACCATTACCAACAAAACATTCTTTGATATTAAATTTTATGAAGGTTTGTGAAACGAGGGGACTTCCCTTTTTTTATCGGGGTTTGACCTTGATTTAACTCGTTCGCACACTTTTTTGATTAGGAAAGTACGAGTGCCCCTCTTACCGCAGGGTGGCGCAAGCATCAAGGCGACACATAACACACTATCTTACAATTATTTACATATGTTTTTAAAAAATTTAACGAACGTTTAAACCAATTAAGTGTCTTTTTGACACTATTCAAGAAACTTTATTAAACTTGTGGTCTAATCGTTAACACTTTAAATCATGAATCGAAAATTACGTCGTGTGATCTCATCGTCGTTGGTGTGGTGCACTGTTGCGTTGTTTGGAATCCAAGCCAATGCACAGGTATCTGGTTCAGTTTCTGACGCGTCCTCGGGAGAGTTGCTTCCAGGTGTTTCAGTCACTATTCAAGGTACTTCAACAGGTACTGTGACCGACATGATGGGTAAGTATTCCATCAATGCAGCCGAAGGGCAGACATTGATGTTCTCTCTGTTTGGCTACCAAACAGCCGCCCAAGCTGTTTCTGGCAAAACAATGGACATGCAACTCAAGGCCGATCGTCAACAACTTGAAGAAGTGGTTGTCATTGGTTACGGTACTCAGAAGAAGAAAGACCTTACCGGTTCTTCTGCTCAGGTAAGCGCCGAGGACTTCAACGGTGGTGTGGTTACTTCACCCGAGATGTTGATCCAAGGGAAAGCTGCCGGTATCACTATTACTCCTACCAACGGTGAGCCCGGTGGTGGTGTGAGCGTTCGCGTTCGCGGTGGTACTTCTATTTCATCTTCAAACGAACCACTTTACATCATTGATGGTATGCCCGTTCAAAACGGTAGCACACTTCCTGGTGGTGAAGGAGAGACTGCTGGTTCTCAGCGTAACCCCCTCTCTCGTTTGAACCCGAACGACATCGAGTCAATCACTGTATTGAAAGACGCTTCTGCTACCGCTATCTACGGTGCTCGTGGTGCGAACGGTGTTGTTTTGATTACCACCAAAAGAGGTGCTGCTGGTCGTATGAGCGTTGATTACAACTACCAAATTGCTGCTTCTACCCTTCCCAAAAAACTTCCTTTGTTGAACGCTGCCGAATACAAAGAGCAAGTAGCTCGTTTTGGCTTGGGCAACGTATTGGGCGATGCAGATACCGATTGGCAAGACGAAATGTTCCAAACTGGTATCGCTACTCAGCACAACTTGAGCTTGAACGGCGGAACTGAGGCTGGTTCTTACCGCTTGTCTTTGGGTTACCTCGACCAAGACGGTATCGTAATCAACTCTGGAACAAGCCGTTTGACAAGCCGTTTGAGCATGACTCAAAAAACACTTGACGGCAAGTTGACTCTTTCTGGTAACGTGAACGTTTCTCAACAGGACGACAACCTTACTCCTTACCAACAAGTTGGTGGTTTTACCGGTGGTATCTTCACTAACATGTTGAAAATGAACCCAACTCTACCAGTAAAACAAGCAGACGGTTCTTACACCTTGGTATCAAACGCCATTCGCAACCCAGTTGAGGCTGCCTTGGAAATTGACGACGTTGCTCGCACAGTAGGTGTGACTATGAACGGTTCTGCTCGTTTGGATCTTGGTGACTTCGTTGAAGGCTTGAGCGCTACTGCCAACGGTGGTTACGACCAATACGGAACCGTACGTAAAACCTACCTGCCTAAGTCTACTCCTTACGGTGTTACTGAAAACGGTGTTGCTGCTCAGAAATACGGTCAAATCAACTCCAAAGTATTGGAAACCTACTTGAACTACGACCACGAAGTGGCTGGCAACATGATGAACTTGACCGCAGGTTACTCTTGGCAAGAAAACAACTACGAAGGTTTCGGTGCTCGCGCTAAAAACTTCGTAACTGACAACTACAGCTACAACAACCTTGACGGTGGTGGTGTTGCAGAACTTGGTGACAAGTACTCTTACCGCGGTATGTCTCGCTTGATCTCATTCTTTGGTCGTGCCAACTACGACATCGATGGCAAATTGATGTTGACTGGTACCGTTCGTCGTGACGGTTCTTCTAAATTCGGTGCAGATAACAAGTGGGGTGTATTCCCTTCGTTCGCAGCTGCTTTGCGCTTGAGCGAATTTGACTTCGTACCTGAGACGTTCTCAGATTTGAAACTTCGCGCAGGTTGGGGTGTTGTTGGTAACGAAGCCATTGGTGAGTACCAAAGCATCGCTCGTATCGGTACCGGTTCTAACGCCGTGATCGGTGGAACTAACACCTCTGGTACTGGTTACTTGAACCCTGCAAACCCAGGTTTGCGTTGGGAATCTACCTCTTCTACCAACGTCGGTATCGACTGGGAAATGAACGACGGTAAATTCTACGGTTCTGTTGATGTCTTCTCTAAGAACACTTCTGACCTTTTGTTGACTGTTCCTGCTCCCGCTCCTTCTGTAGCTCCAACCTTGTTGGCCAACGTAGGTGCTACTTCCAACGCAGGGGTTGACGTGATGTTGAACTACAGCTTGGTGAGCAATTCTGACTTCGGTTGGGACATCGGTGTGAACGTATCTCGCTCTCGCTTGATCGTTCAAGACCTAGGTACCAACGAGCAAATCCTCACCGGTCCTATCGGTGGTGCTGGTCAATCAGGTGCTTACTCTCAGAAATTGGTGGTAGGACAAGCCTACGGTACGTTCTACGGTCTCGTATACGAAGGTGAAGACCTTTACAGCGAAGAAGCACAAATCATCGGTATCGCTCAGCCAGACTTCACTTACGGTGTATTGAACACCTTCCGTTACGGCAAATTTAACGCTAGCGTGTTCTTCCGCGGACAGCAAGGCGGCGACGTGTTCAACAACACTGCTATGGAATACACCACTTTGGATAACCTCAACACCAACATCAACTTGTTGAAGCCTGCTACCGAGTTCAGCGACGCTATGTTGACTTCTACTCCAACCTACTCTTCTCAGTGGATCGAAGACGCTTCTTTCTTGCGTCTAGACAACTTGAACATTTCTTACAATGTTGATGTTGAAGGTATTGACTGGTTGAACTCTGCAGTAGTTGGATTGAGCGGTCAGAACTTGATGTTGTTGACTGGTTACTCTGGCTACGATCCTGAAGTAAACACTGACGCTTCTGCCAACGGTGCTCCTTCTATCGGAGTTGACTACATGAACTACCCACGCGCTCGCACCATTGCGTTGAACGTGAAATTCAATTTGAAATAATAATAACAGATCACTACAATGAAAAGATTCTCAAAAATCGCATTGATTGCAGCGGCCGCAGTATCAACTGTGACTTTCCAGAGCTGTACTGATCTAGAAGAAACTATCTACGAGGACATCACCTCAGATAACTTCTTCTCAAGTGAAACCGATTACTACTCAGTACTCGTGAACGCTTACGGAAACCTACGTCCTTGGTTGTGGAACTACTACAACATCTCTCAAGTTTCCTCAGACGAAACCATTGTGCCTACTCGCGGTGGTGACTGGGGTGACGGAGGTGTATGGCGCGAATTGCACCAGCACAACTGGACGCCTACCAACGGTCACGTGGTTGGTATGTGGAACGACATCAACAAAGGGTTGGCTCAAACCAACCAATTCATCTACGACCTTGAAAATGCAGATGCAAGCATCTTCTCTGTATACGACAAGGACGTGATGATGGCAGAAGCCCGCACTTTGCGCGCATACTACTATTTCATGTTGATGGATATGTTCGGTGATGCGGTCATCCTAGATGCAGCTTCTATCGACCCTGCCAACCTTCCTTCACGTTCTTCACGCGCAGACGTGTTCAACTTCATCGAGTCTGAACTCAACGCTGCAATTCCGAACTTGAAAGCCTCTCACGATGCTGGCGAGTACGGTCGCGTGACCAAGTACGCTGCTCACGGTCTTTTGGTGCGCATGTACATGAACGCAGAAGAGTTCACTGGTACCGCTCGTTTTGCCGATGCTTCTTCACATGCTGATGCGATCATCAACTCTGGTGCTTTTGAGCTCGAAGGCAACTTCCACGATAACTTCAAAGTGGACAATGCGGGTTCTACTGAAACTGTATTCGCTATTCCAAACACCCAAGCCGGTGGTATGGGATGGACTTTGAACATGCGTACACTTCACTACAACCAAATTCCTGCCTCACCATGGAACGGGTTCTGTACACTTGCTGACTTCTACAACAGCTTTGATACTGTGAACGATGTTCGTTCAGAGATCTTCTTGGAAGGACAGCAGTACGACTTCGTAACTGGCGATGCATTGACAGACCGTCAAGGCAACCCACTTTCGTTCACCACTGACCTTCCTGGCATCACCGGTGCTTCTGAAGTGAACGGTGTTCGTGTGATGAAATGGGAAGTTGACCAAAACAACGTGGGCGGCGAAGCCGGTAACGACGTTGCAGTGGTTCGCTACGCTGACATCATGTTGCACAAAGCAGAGTGCGAGCTCCGCGCCGGCAACGATGCTGCAGCCCTTGCAATTGTGAATGATATTCGCAACCGCGCAGGCGCTACCCCATTGACTTCACTTACCCTGGACGACATCCTCGCTGAGCGCGGGTTTGAATTGGCATGGGAAGGTGTACGTCGCTTGGATTTGATTCGTCACGGCAAATTCCTCAACGCTTGGGAATTCAAAGACGCTGGCGATGCGCACCTCAAATTGTTCCCTATTCCAACAGAGGCCATTGGTGCAAACCCCAACCTCGTACAAAACCCCGGTTACTAAAAACCGACCATACGTTTAGACGTTGTTAGCATGAAAGCCCGTACTCTAAGTGCGGGCTTTCTTTTTTACATTAGACCTCCTATTTCCACACCGCATGTTGAACACTTCCTTCCGTATCACTGGGATTTTCTCCTTGATCCTTGTCATGACGTCTTGCCAAAAAAATGAGACCGTACAGACGCTTTTTACCCAAATGGACAATGAGCAGTTAGGGGTCTCATTCCTCAATGAACTCACCTACGACAAGGACTTTAATGTGTTCAACTACCGCAACTTTTACAACGGTGGAGGGGTCGCAGTTGGAGACGTCAACGGAGACGGTCTGGTCGATCTCTACCTCACCGCGAACATGAAGGCCAACCGGCTGTATATCAACAAAGGCAATTGGCAATTTGAGGACATCACCGACCAAGCCGGTGTGGCCGGAAACCAGCGATGGTCGACCGGTGTGGCCATGGCCGATGTCAACGGGGACGGACACCTCGATATCTACGTGTGCAATTCGGGCGACATCCAAGGCGACAGCCGGGCCAATGAATTGTTTCTCAACAAGGGGGACGGCACTTTTGAAGAAGTGGCCGAAGAATGGGGCGTGGCCGACCAAGGCTTGAGCACGCACGGCGTATTCTTCGACTACGACAGGGACGGCGATTTGGACTTGTATGTTTTGAACAACTCTTACCGCGCCATCGGCAGTTTTAACCTAGAAAAGAGCTCGCGCGCTGTTCGCGATGCAGAAGGCGGCGACAAACTCTACAGAAACGACGGCGGCCATTTTACTGATGTGAGCGAAGAAGCGAGCATCCTTGGCTCCGAAATAGGCTTTGGCCTGGGTACCACAGTGGGCGATGTCAATGGAGACCACTGGCCGGACATCTACATATCTAATGACTTTTTTGAAAAAGACTACCTCTACATCAACAACGGCGACGGTACGTTTAGCGAAGAGCTTGAGCAGCGACTTAGACACACCTCGTTTGCGTCTATGGGCGCGGATATGGCCGACATTAACAACGATGCGTCTCCCGATATTTTTGTGACTGACATGTTGCCCGAGGGGGTTCGCAGGTTGAATGAGACCACCACCTTTGAAAACTGGGACGTCTACCAGGGAAAGATCAACTGGGGCTACTACCACCAGTTTAACCGCAACATGCTCCATTTGAACACGACAGAGGGGCAATTCTCGGAGATTGGACAGCTCAGCGGCGTCGAAGCCACCGACTGGAGCTGGGGCGCCCTCATGGCCGATTTGGACAACGACGGGTGGCGCGACCTCTACATTAGCAATGGCATTACCCACGACCTGACCAACCAAGACTACATCAATTACATCTCCAACGAGGAGGTCATGCGCACCATTGTGACCGAAGAAGGCGTCAACTTCAAGGAACTCATCGACCGCATGCCCTCAACGCGTATACCCAATTACGCCTATAAGAACACCCGCCAAGGACTTCGATTTGAGAACAAAGCTGCGGAATGGGGACTTTCCGTGCCCAGCCACAGCAACGGCGCCGCCTATGCGGACTTGGACAACGACGGCGACCTCGACCTAGTTGTGAACAACGTAAACCAGGCTCCGTTCTTTTGGCGCAACAATTCGGAGACCTTGTATCCGGAACGACACAGCGTGCAATTCCACTTGATCGAAAACGACCGTTCCAGCACGTTTAACGCGAAAATTTACGCCTACGCAGACTCTTCCCTGTTTTATGCCGAAAACGTGCCTATGAAGGGCTTTCAGAGCTCCGTGGATCCGCGCGTACACCTCGGGCTGGGAACACACGACCTTTTGGACAGCGTGCGCATCGTTTGGTCCCCTGAGCAAAGCACCCTCCTGCTCCATGTTAAAGCCGACTCGATGTATACCCTCTCGCCAGAACCGGGTTTCACAGAGCCCCCGTTCACATCGAAAACGCCCGAAACACTGCTCGCCTACCACTCCAGCTACGGAGGCAGAACAGAAGACCGCTACAGCCAGTTCAACGAGGAGCGATTGCTGCCCCAAATGACCACGACCGAGGGAGCGCGACTCGCGGTAGGCGATGTCAACGGAGACGGCTACACAGACCTCTACCAGTGTGGGGCGGCTGGACAAGCGGGCAAGCTTTTCTACGGAAGCGATTGGTACGGATTTGAAGAAAGCCTCACCACCGCCTTTGAGGCCCACGCCGACCACGAGGATACCGATGCCGCGTTTTTTGACTTGGACAACGACGGTGACCTCGATTTGTATGTGGCCAGCGGTACGATACAATTTCAACCGAACGACGAGCGCCTGATTGACCGCTGCTACCTCAACGACGGCAAGGGCAACTTTACCTACGACCCCAATGCGTTGCCCAGTTTGAGCCTGCACACGTCCAGCATCGCAGTGGCCGATTTTGACGGCGACGGCTTCGAAGATGTCTTCGTGGCACAACGCGCGGTCAAAGGAAGGTACGGTATGCCTCCGAGTCACTTGTATTTGAAAAACAACGGCGACGGCACGCTGCGGAACGAGCGACTTGTGACCCGCACTTTTAGCAGAACGGGAATGATCACCGACTGCGCCGCCGGAGACCTGGACGGCGACGGCGATCCGGACCTCGTAACGGTGGGCGATTGGTCCGGCATCCGTTTTTGGCAGAACGAATCGGGCCAGTTCCTAGAGCAAACGCTCGAAAAGGGATTGGACCACAGCCAAGGCTTGTGGTACAGCGTTGAACTCGAAGATTTAGACGGCGACGGAGCGCTGGACATCATTGCTGGTAACTTAGGCGAAAACTGCCGTTTGGAGGCCAGCCCACAGAAACCCATGGTGCTCTTTGTCAACGACTTTGACCAAAATGGCGCCACCGACCCCATCTTGTGTTCGTACTGGGGAGATACATTGTTCCCTCGCATCCTGCGCCACAACCTCATAAGCCAATTGCCCATCCTCAAAAAGGAAAATCTCCACTACGAGGACTACGCCGGAAAGAGCGTCTTTGAAGTGTTCGATACTGTGAGCCTGGAGCGAAGCGCGCTTCATCAGGTTCAGACACTCAAGACAACGGTATTTTTTAACGACGGAGAGCGCGGGTTTTCACACCACCCCCTTCCCACCGAAGCACAAATTGCGCCCGTGTACGGCATCTGCCCTGTCGATGTGAACGGAGACGGCTACCTCGACCTGGTCCTCGGGGGCAACTTGCACGAGGTACAGCCCGAATGGGGCAGCTACGATGCATCGAGAGGCACCCTGCTTTTGGGGAGCAAGAACCGCACATTTACCGCGGTGCCGCAACGTCAAAGCGGCCTCAATTTGGACGGCGAGGTGCGCGGCATTGTTCACCACCAGCGCGACGGCCAGGAGTTCATTGTTGTTAGCCGCCTCAATGGGCCGATGGAAGAATACTTGGTGAAACCATGAAGCCGCTACTGATCCTTTTTTCCGGCCTTGCCTTGTGGTCCTGTTCCGAACCGGCAGCGCCCACGCTGTTCGAGGAGCGCGCCCTCACATCGGGCATTGACTTTCGAAACGATCTAGAGGAGAATGAGGAACAGAATATTGTAGACTACCTCTACTTCTACAACGGCGCCGGTGTCGCAGTTGCCGACTTTAACCAGGACGGATTTGAGGACATCTATTTCGTTAAAAACCACGGAAAGAACACCCTGTACTGGAACCGAGGAGAATGGCAGTTCGAAGAAGGCGCGGGCCCCGCGGGCGTGACGGGAGCCGCTGACTTCCAGACCGGCGTGGCCGTTACCGACCTCAACAACGACGGCTTCCCCGACATCTATATAAGCAGCGTTCACTACCTCCAATGGCGCGGCTCCAATGAACTTTACCTCAACAACGGCGACGGCACTTTCTCTGAGCAGGCAGCCGACTTAGGTTTGGATTTCATGGGCTACGGCCAGCAAGCCTACTTCTTCGACGCCGACAACGACGGCGATCAAGATTTGTACTTGCTGCGCCACAGCGTCCACCCTACCGGCGGATTCAACAACGCCTCGCAACGCCAAGTGCCCGATTCCCTCGCCGGCGACTTGTTCTTGTTGAACACAGGAAGCGCCAGCCAACCCCACTTTGAGGACAAAACCGCAGAATTTGGCATTCTAAGCTCGCAAATTGGCTACGGCCTGAGCGCTGCCGTAGAAGACTTTAACGGTGACGGCTATTTGGACCTTTTCGTCGCCAACGACTTTCACGAAAACGACTACCTCTACCTCAACCAAGGCGGAGAGCGCTTTCAGCTGGCCTCTCAACAAGCATTTCGCACCAACAGCAAATTCACGATGGGGTGCGACGCCAAGGACCTCAATGGCGACCAATTGCCCGACCTCTTCACCTTGGACATGAAGCCGTGGGACGAGGTTGAACGCAAGAACGCCTTGGGCCCGGAACCATTTCCCATTCACAAGTACAAGCGTACGCAGGGCTATGTGGAGCAGTTTCCCAAAAACAGCCTTCACCTCAGCGCCGGCGTTTTGGAGCATGCTACGGTCTCATTCCCCGTCTTCGAAGACGTCGCTTCCCGACTTCACATGGAGAGCACCGACTGGAGCTGGGGCATTTTGCTGGAAGATTTCGACGGCGACGACCTTCCCGACGCCTTTATCACCAACGGCATTAAGCGCCGCCCGAACGACCTCGACTACATTCAGTTCTTGAGCAGCGGAGGGGGCGGCTCATTGTCGGACCGAGCCATTTATGAGAAAATGCCCTCCGGTCAAACCGCCAACCGGGCCTTTCAACTCACATGGAAGGACGGGAGCCTTCAAGCCGAAGAGCGTTCCGCACACTGGGGGCTCGATTACCTCGGCACCAGCAACGGAGCCGCCTTTGGCGACTTTGACAACGACGGGAAATGGGACCTCGTGGTCAACAACTTGGACGGCCCGGCTTTGCTCTATCAAAACAAGCTGGGAACGCCTAAAACCACCGTGGATTTTGGAGGTCGATCGGCCACGTACAAGAAGCGCCCCGGGGCCCGGGAGTACCGTTCGCTGGGTACCCGTGGATGGCTCAGCCACAGCAGCACGCGCGCCGCAGTGGATCATTTTGGGGGTTCTATTTTGGTGCGATGGGCCAACGGTCCTTGGGAAGCCTTCACCTTGCTACCCGGGGAGTGCAATAGGCTCCGGCCCGGCGCGGGAGCCCAGGTACCCGTTCCCACCGAACCCCGCCCCACTCCCGCGCTCCCCCGAACCTTCAGCACTCCAGACACCCTTCCCTTCGCCCACCGCGAAGACAGCTATACCAGCTTTGTCAAAACGCCCCTGCTCATCGAAGGAACAGACGAACTGGGTCCGGCGGCCGCATTTTTCCAAGGCAAGCTCTTTGTGGGCGGCAGCTTCCGCGAGGCGCCCATTTGGGCGGACCCCCAGCGGGGTTGGGACACGGCTCTGGTGGTAAAAGACAAAGAATACGAGGACGTCGATGCGGGCGTCATTCGCTTGGGCAACGGCGACTCGGCGCTTGTGGTCGTGACCGGAAGCAGTCAATTGCCCAACAACAGCTGGCGCCAACGCGATCGAATGTATTTGGATGCCCAAACCAGCCAAGAGCTGAGTGCCGAAGGAAGCAACGCAGCGGCGCTGGCCATTTTAGACATGAACGGCGACGGCATTGAGGATCTGTTCATTGGCGAGCGCTGCGTCTGGGACAACTTTGGTGCGCCTCCGGCGCACGCACTTTACTTGGGCTCGCCGAGCGGTGCGCTGGTCAAACAAGCCGCCCCGACTTGGGCCGAACCATTGGGCATGGTCACCGACCTGTGCACGGCCGATCTCAATGGCGACGGGAGCAAAGAACTGTTGGTTGCCACCGACTGGGGTCCC
>ERZ1089241.66-NODE-66-length-16742-cov-11.354048_pt1 | contig 16742 bp, 18 predicted proteins | sample MGYA00383548_ERZ1089241 | MGnify/ENA primary metagenome ERZ1089241 (study PRJEB34543, sample SAMEA5968658) | marine metagenome | biome: water | collected 2014-06-21 | depth 0 m | study: Ocean Sampling Day (OSD) data from North Adriatic Sea | reverse complement strand
CACACATTATCGAGCCTATTAAAGGCCGGAATCCTCAATAATGATGCTGAGCTCAGAGAGGATGAAAACCGTTGGGTTGTTGAAGGCAATCCGATGGAAGCGGCACTTTTATCGGTAGCAATGAAAGCCAACCTTGATCCAATGCATTTACGTCAACTCGAGCCGCGAGTAGATGACATTCCTTTTGATTCAGCACATAAATTTATGGCTACACGCCATGAAATCGCCGATTCAGCTGTCACCTTTGTTAAGGGTGCCCCTGAACGCATCGTTGGGATGTGTGAGCAGGTCCAAACAGCGAACGGCATTGAGTCCATTGATCGATCGTTTTGGGAAGGTGAGCTGGAGAAGCTCGCCGCCCAGGGCAACCGGATTATCGCGATTGCGGTTTTTGAAGGACCCGCTATTTCAGAAAGCCTTGGCATGGATGATATTCAGTCGGGTGGCACCCTTCTCGGTTTTATTGGTCTGGTTGATCCTCCGCGCCCCGAAGCAATCACAGCAATTACTGATTCACATACCGCGGGCATCCGCGTAATTATGATTACCGGTGATCACGCGCTCACAGCGAAAGAGATTGCCCGCCAACTCGGAATTTCCGAGGATCCAGTCGTATGTACTGGTGATCGAGTGGAAGAGGCTAACGACCAAGAACTGCGCCGACTCGTTCACGAAGTTGATGTGTTTGCGCGCACAACGCCTGAGCACAAACTACGCATTGTCACAGCACTTCAGGCTGAAGGTCATATTGCAACGATGACAGGTGACGGAGTGAATGATGCTCCCGCACTGAAGCGAGCGGAAGTCGGAATAGCCATGGGCAAGAAAGGAACAGAGGCGGCCAAAGAAGCTGCTGAAATGGTGCTTGCAGACGATAACTTTGCAACCATTATCCAGGCCATCAAAGAGGGTCGAACTGTCTTTGACAACATTATCAAAGTCATCGCCTGGACACTTCCGACTAATGGTGCGCAGGCCATGACGATCATCACAGCGCTAGTGCTCGGAATGACGCTACCGATTACGCCGATTCAGATTCTGTGGGTCAACATGGTGAGTGCTGTCGCACTTGGGCTGACGCTCGCTTTCGAGCCTCATGAGAAAAATGTGCTCTCGCGCCCTCCGCGACCATCGCAAAGCCCGATCTTAAGTCGACGCCTTATTTGGCAGGTCGCTTTTGTTTCAACGCTGTTTGTTACCGGCACATTTGGCTTATTCCTTTGGGCGTTAGACCAGGGCGCATCGATCGAAGTTGCAAGAACCCTGGGTGTGAATACATTGATTGCGCTTGAGATTGTGTACCTATTCAGCATCCGATATGCCCATAACTCGTCACTGACACTTGAGGGAATGAAAGGCACTCCGGCAGTCTGGATTGGGATTATTTCGATCACGCTCCTTCAAGCGGCCTTCACTTGGATCGGCCCGATGCAATCCATTTTTGGCACCGCTTCACTCTCGAGCGACCAACTTCTCGTCATGACCGGCGTTGCGATAGTGACGTTTTTAATTCTCGAAATTGAGAAACTCGTGAGCTACAAACTCAATCAAAAGCGGTAGGAAAGGCTAGACCCCAAACAAAAACTCTTTTAAATTCTTACCTATAACAAATTTAAAAATCATGAGGAGTTTTCAGTGAGCAACACCAAGTTCATCGTTCCAATCTTTGTCGGGGCAGCAGTCTTGTTGATCGGAGCACGATCAATCTCTTGGGAAACCAATCATCCCCCAGTTGGCGCTTGTACTGGCGAATGCTACGAAGCGTACAAAGTGGAAGATGCGAAACGTCGCGAAGCTGAAGCTGCGATGATGGCAGCTGCAAGCCCGGCTGATCTCGGTAAGAAAATCTACACTGCTTGTGCTGCATGTCACGGACTAAATGGTGAAGGCGGTGTTGGTCCAAAACTTCAAGGCCAGACCAAAGATGCGATCGTCTCAATGCTCACACAATACAAGAACGGTGAAACACGTGGCGCTCAAAGTGCTCTCATGTGGGGTCAGGCCGCAGCCCTATCGCCAGATGACATGGCCAACATTGGCGCCTTCGTCGAAACTCTCTAATCGTTATTTAGTGCTTAGCGTCAGTCCTCTCCATGAATGCCATGGTGAGGCTGGTCGCTAAGAACAACACATGAATCCCTGCAGTAATCCCAATTTCAAGCGGAAAGCTCTGCATCCCCAGCCCATTTTTATACGCCTCTGCAATCTGGAATGCAGTTCCTAGCAGTGCGATCGAGGATAACCCTACGACTGTAGAAATCAGTTTCCCCTTCAGTTGCTGTGGTCGCATCATGCCAAGCTTTTGGATCCCTCGAGACGCTTCTGAATCCATTGACTCAAGATGGTCAATATCATCGACAAAGCTTTGATAGGAGGACAACGCAATGATCGTGATGAGAACTGCAATCAACGCCAAGTCAATCAACTTCAAAAGTAAAATGAAGATCGCTTCCAACGAGCCAGCCGAATCGAATATCAGTGCGACAGCTGCCGATAACTTAACGAGCACGCCGACCTGCGATAGCAAGACAAAAATAAGCCCTGCCATTAACATCACCATCGTGGCTCCGAATAAGAGCAAAAACCCCGCAATGCCCTTTTCTAAAAGCGCTGCGATCTGTGTGTAACCTTTCATTGAATACCTCCGAGCCGAGAGCTTAGCAGGATTTTTTGACAGAACGTGGTCAAAACAGAGTGATTTCTTTTCCGTTCAGTCATGAAACAACAGCAGTTTGCTAACACGCATACAATTTTTGTTGATTTTTTTCTAAAACTGTTGAAATAAAAGGGCTCGAGAAGGCCTTGCAAGATGAACAAGAATCATTACTATAGGTTACGAATCATACGAAAGTTGGATGCATTCAGCATTTGATCAGATATAGGAGATCTTTCGATGAGTGATCGCATTACCCAAGCCACAGTGACGGCTGGATACGGAGTTTCAGAGTCAGCAAGCAAGGTACTGCGCAACACCTACATGTTGCTCTCAATGACTCTATTCTTTAGCGCAGGCATGACTGCGTTAGCAGTTTCACTACAGGCACCGCCAATGCATTGGCTACTGTCCCTAGGTGGAATGATCGGCCTACTCTTTGCTCTACAAGCAATGCGTAACAGCGTATGGGCTCTTCCACTCGTATTCGCATTCACTGGTTTCATGGGCTGGAGCCTTGGACCAATGATTTCGTACTACCTCCAATCGCCAGGCGGCGCGTCTATCGTTGGTAACGCACTGTTTGGTACAGCAGCAGTGTTCTTGTCATTGTCAGCATATGTACTGACCACAAAGAAAGACTTCAGCTTCATGGGCGGATTCTTGTTCACAGGTCTCATCATTGCCCTTCTGGCATCAATTGGTTTGATCTTCTTCCAAGTCCCTGCTCTAAGCCTCGCATTGAGTGCAATGTTGGTTCTTTTGGCAGCTGGCTACATCTTGTTTGACACAAGCCGCATCATCCACGGTGGTGAAACAAACTACGTGATGGCAACCGTCGCTCTCTACGTCGACATCTACATGCTGTTCACCAACCTGCTTACGCTTCTGGGCGTATTCTCTGGCGACGAGTGAAGCAATTCGCCATCTTGTTGGCAGTGTCTCCCGATAGCGGAACACTGCCACTAAGAGCAGTTGATACAATGAAGGCCGCGTTATCCAAAGGACACGCGGTCTTCTGCTTTTTGTATGAAGACGGGGTGTTGTTTGCCGACCGAAATCGTGACATCCCTCAAGGGGAAACAGATCCCTGCCAAGCACTCCAAGACATCATCAGTCTGAACTCTTGTGAAGTGGTCGCATGTATTACCGCAGCCGAACGCCGAGGAATCCGTGAAGGCCAATTAATTGAAGGCGTTCGCTTGGGCGGTCTTGGCGAGTGGACAGAAAAACTCCAGTCTGCTGATCGCGTGGTGCAATTTCGATGAAATCAGTCACCCTGGTGATTCGTTCGGGTCCATCTGACTCATTGGGCACTCGCGAGATGGTTGACATGGCACTAGTCCTCGCAACCTTCGAATGCCCTGTATCTGTCGTTTTACAGGACGCTGGCGTCTCATGGGCGTCTCTACCCACAATGCCCGATGACAGTCCGCTTGCTCTCAGTGGAAAACTAAAAAGCCTCCCCTTGTATGACATTGAACACATCTTGGTGGATCAAGCCAGTTGTAAAGCTCGTGGCTTGCAAATCGCTGAGATGTTTCCAGGCGTTGCTTGCGATCGCGAAACTATCCGCGATTGCCTGAATCACAGCGATGTGGTGTTGGAGGCCTGATGATTCATCTCGTTACCTCAACCAGCGCCCTGCATGATGTGATTGCATGGCTCACTCAAGAGGATGTCCTTGTAATCGCAGGTGATGCTCTGAATTCGGCACATGATCTGAACGGAGTACCGTGTCGAGCGATCACTTTCAGTGAAGACAAAGTGCTTTTCCCACACATTAAGATCGAGACAATCACGACCGATGAATGGATCGATCTACTTGTAGCATCACCCTGCCGTACCTGGAGCTGAGATGTCGCTCCAACTCGATGCGGATGGCTATCTAGAAAATCTCAGCGATTGGAACGAATCAGCAGCGCTCGAGCTCGCACAGCTTGAATCCATTGATCTCAGTCCTGCGCACTGGGAGTTGATTGAACTGGTGCGTCGATACTACGACGAGTTTGACCATGCGCCCGCAATGCGACCGTTGGTCAAGTGGATCAAATTAGAAGCGGGACCTGACAAGGGAAACAGTATCTATCTCCACAAACTGTTTCCGACCAGTCCGGCCAAACAGCTCGCTCGAGTGTCAGGCCTACCAAAACCGACGAAGTGTCTGTGATTAAGGCGTGAGTCGATCCGCTTTAATATAAGGCTTCAACGCCTCAGGCACTGTGATTGAGCCATCTTCGTTCTGATAGTTTTCAACAACTGCAATCAAACAACGCCCAATAGCAACACCTGAACCATTCAGTGTATGGAGGAGCTCAGGCTTACCATTTTCATTTCGATAGCGCGCCTGCATCCGACGTGACTGGAAATCTAAACAATTGGAGCACGAACTGATCTCACGGAACTGATCCTGCCCTGGTAACCAGACTTCAAGGTCATAGGTTTTCGCTGCCGAAAATCCGAGATCACCACCACAGAGATCAACCACGCGATAATGAAGACCTAATCCAGTCAGGACTGCCTCTGCATGAGCACGAAGTGACTCAAGCGCGTCCCAACTCTTCTCGGGATGCGTAATCCAAACCAACTCGACTTTATCGAACTGGTGTTGGCGGAACATACCGCGCACATCGCGCCCATAGGAACCGGCTTCAGCTCGGAAGCATGGCGTATGCGCAACATACTGAAGTGGCAGTGATCCAGCATCCACGATTGAGTCACGGACAAGGTTCGTTAGCGGTACTTCTGCAGTCGGAATTAAAAAACGCTCGCGGCCACCACCATCTTCTGGGGCAATGCGGAATAAATCATCTTTAAACTTCGGTAATTGACCAGTGCCTTCGAGAATCGAGCCATCCACCAACAAAGGCACATAGGTCTCAGAGTACCCATGCTGCTCTGTATGAAGATCCAACATGTATTGGATCAATGCGCGATGTAATTTGGCAAAGGCGCCGTGGATGGTGACAAAGCGACTGCCCGAGAGTTGGGCTGCACGATCAAAATCAAGCCCTGAGAACAACTCACCAATCTCGATATGATCACGAACAGCAAACCCAAAGACCGGCTTTTGACCAACAACAGCAACTTCAACGTTGTCATCTTCGCTCAATCCCTCTGGAACACTCGCATCCGGGAGATTCGGTGTTTCCATCAGAATGCGGTCAAGCTCTGCTTGCACCTCATGAAACTGTGACTCAATGGCAGCCAATGCATCACCAATGCCAGCAATCTCAGCCTTTAACTTCTCAGCCTCGTCCTTCTTGCCGTCTTTCATCAAAAGACCAACAGACTTCGACCCATCCTTTCGCTTGTTTTGTAACGACTCCGTCTCAAGCTGTAATGACTTGCGCTTCGTCTCTAGCGCAAGGTATGCCGATACATCAAACTCAACACCCTTTCGTGCGAGTTGTGCAACGACTGAATCAAGATCATTACGAAGAAGTTTGGGATCAAGCATGAGTCTGTGTATTCCTTAAAAACCGAGTGAACGGCCAGCGAGCAAACCAATAAAACAAGCGGCCAAGCATACCAGAACACTCGCCGCGATATAGAGCCCGGCCTGCGTAAAACGTCCTTGCTCAATCAAAATAAGCGCATCAAGACTGAATGTTGAAAACGTGGTCAATGCGCCTAGAAAGCCAACCTGAATCAGCGGACGCAGTGCGGGATTGATTTCTGTTCGTCCACCGAGCCATGCAACAAAGAGCCCAATTAAAAAGCTCCCAATAACATTGACAGTTAAAGTTGCATAAGGGAATCCAGTCGCGCCAAGTCGAGCAGCACCCAAAGTCACGCCGTATCGAGAGACGGCACCAAACGCACCACCTATGGCGATATACAACCACATCATTACTGCTTCTGGCCTAAGGCGTAAATCACATCAACACCCTCAGGCGGAGTAAACTGAAACAATGCAGCTGAAGGCTGACCATGCATGACAGCCATCAATGTCACAAGCGAGCGATTTCCGAGCGCATCCTCGATCGCAAGATCCAATAATCGACTTCCATCAAATCGAAGCACAATTTGACGCGTCACTTCATCGGCAGCTCTCGGCTCCAGTTGATACACAGCGATTGTTCCGAAGCGCTCTTCGGTCACCTGAAAGCGCGAACCTAACATCTCAAGATCACCGCTTAAAATCGCAGCAGGAGATGCAGACAAAGCATCGTCCAATGGTCGGACTTGAACCTGATACAGATCCTCATCGAAAACCCACAGGACTTCACCGTCAGCAACAATAATCTGCGAAAATGGCGGATGTGTTTTCCAATAAAAAGTGGAGTCTGAGGCAATCGCAAGCTCACCTGTCATCTGATTTATCGGTGAACCTTCAGGGTCGAGCGTGCTTTGTTTGAAATCAGCTGAAAATGCGCGATAAGGCTCTAACAGCCTCGCCAAACTCTCAATCGGTGCCGCGCTGATTGAAAGCGACAACAGCAGACATCCCATCCCAAACAAATAACGCATCAACGTGGTCCTGGCGCCAACACTTCACGGGATCCATTAGAACCCATTTCACTCACCACTCCAGCCGCTTCCATCGCTTCGATCATTCGCGCAGCTCGGTTGTAGCCGATTTTCAATTTTCGCTGAACCGCAGAAATCGATGCACGCCGAGTTTCAGTCACAAACGCGACAGCCTCGTCATATAACGGATCCGCCTCGTCATCACCGTCAAGAAGTGAACCTTGCGCATCACCATCACCGGCAGCCTGTGCATTAAGTATCGCCTCCTCGTAGGCGGGCTGGCCTTGAACCTTCCAGAAATTGACGACGTTGTGCACTTCATGATCATCCACAAAAGCTCCATGCACACGAACAGGAACTGGCTTTCCAGCAGGCAGATACAACATGTCACCATGACCCAGTAACTGCTCTGCCCCACCCTGATCCAAAACAGTGCGTGAGTCGATCTTTGAACTCACTTGGAAGCTGATTCGACTTGGTACGTTGGCCTTAATCAACCCAGTGATGACATCAACAGACGGACGCTGAGTTGCAAGAATGAGGTGAATTCCTGCTGCTCGTGCTTTTTGCGCAAGTCGCGCAATCAACTGATCCACCTTCTTACCCACAATCATCATCATGTCAGCAAACTCATCAATCACCACGACGATAAATGGCATGGTCTTCAGGTTGGGTGCAGCCTCATTTGGATCAAAGCCCGACGGTACAAAGGTTGGATCAACAATTGGCTCGCCACGCTCATCATGCTCACGAATCTTTTGGTTGTAACCTTCAAGATTTCGAACTCCGAGTGCAGCCATCAGTTTGTACCGACGCTCCATTTCGCCAACACACCACCGAAGCGCATTGGCAGCATCCTTCATATCTGTGACCACAGGAGCCAACAAATGCGGAATCCCTTCATAGATCGAGAGCTCCAACATTTTTGGGTCAACCAGGATCAGACGCAAATCCTCAGGCCGCGCTTTGTACAACATCGAAAGCAACATCGCGTTGACACCGACAGACTTACCCGAACCCGTAGTACCCGCCACCAACAAATGAGGCATCTTCGCCAGATTGGCACAGGCAGCTTGACCGGAAATATCGTGGCCTAAGGCCAACGACAACACTGACGGATCTTTAGTGTAGGCATCACTTCCAAGAATCTGTGATAAACGCACCATCTCTCGATGCTGGTTGGGAATCTCAATACCAACCGTGCTCTTCCCCGGGATCACTTCAACCACACGGACACTGATCACGGCTAGGCTTCGGGCGAGATCCTTCGCCAGATTCGTAATGCGAGAGACTTTGACACCAGGGGCTGGATCAATTTCAAAACGCGTCACCACTGGGCCTGGATTAATCGCAACAATCTCGGCTTCAACACCAAATTCCCCAAGACGTCTAACCAGCAAATCGCCCATCTCGGTTAACTCATTTTGAGAGAATCCTTTATCTGACGGCGGATCAGCCGGATCAAGTAATGACAAATCAGGTAACGCCATCTGTCCAGCGACGGCTTTACTCGCTTTCACCACTGGCTTTTTGGGAGCCGGAGTCGGTTCGTCATCGAGCAGTGTCTGCGCTTCATTCAGTGGTGCAATCGTGATATTCCGCTCGACAAGCTCAGGCGCTGAGTCCGCGCCAATCACTGGATCACGACGGCCACTCCCTATTCCATCTAACGCAGACAGATCGAGACGCGGCCCTTCATTGACAGAGGGCTCTTCTAAATTCACTTCCGGCATCGACTCTTCAGGACGATAAATATCCCGAGTTGCTTTCAATCCCAAGAGCTCAGCTTCAATTTGGGCAACGTCTGCTTCAGGCGGTCTTGGCGCAACCTTGGACAACGTATTGCGAACTGTTTTTGGGAGAATGGCGCGGTTAATTGGCGCCAATAAACGACCTAACCATGAGCGTCGGCTTTCGATACTCAACTGCGCTGGCTGACTCTTTCCGCTTAACAGACCAGATATCGATCGACCCGTTTCCATTACCATGTATCCGAGGCCCGCAAGTACATCAGGCCATGACAACGAGAAGACGACAGTCAGCCCCACCAAAGTCAAAACAAGTCCACCAAGGGCCGTTCCGGTGATCCCAAAGTCACCAACCAAGCCCTGACTCAAAACGCCACCCAAAATACCGCCACCGGTTGTTCCGATGGGTAACCAGTGTGAGCCCGCCCCAACATGCAAGCCAAGCACAATACAGAGACCAGGAATCAAGAGCATGAGACCCAGCACTCGTGCGATCCAAATTCGCCCATCTTGGGTACCACGAACAACCCAACGAACGGCAATCATCGGGAGCCATGCAATAGCAAATGCCGTGTAACCAAACCACGACAACAACCAGTCGGAAACAAACGCACCCACTGGACCAATCGCATTATGAACGTCGCTAATCGCACCTTGATACGACCAACCCGGGTCTTTCACATCAAACGACAGCAACGCTAAAAAAATAAAAATCGATAAGGCAACGCCGAAAAGCCACGTGACTTCACGGATTAAGCGGCTGTACCAAAGCTGTGATGTGGATTCGTTCAACCGAACTCCTTGGAGGATGGACTCATGACCTTTAATCTATACGTCTGAAACGACATTCGCGAAGTTTAACAGAGAAGGACACATCAATCGTGCATCATCAACTTATCATTCTTGGGTCAGGTCCTGCCGGATGGACAGCAGCTGTCTACGCGGCTCGAGCAGGCCTTTCTCCTGTCGTGATCACAGGAACACAGGTCGGAGGTCAGCTCACGACAACCACTGAGGTCGAAAACTGGCCAGGTGGTGTTGCTGATTTACAGGGCCCTCAGTTGATGATGGATATGCAAGCCCATGCGGAACGCTTTGATACCGAAGTCATCAACGATCACATTCATACAGCGAACCTTCAACAGAAGCCATTTGAACTTATAGGTGATCAAGGCACTTACACCTGCGACGCGTTAATCATTGCAACTGGTGCAAGTGCTCAGTACCTCGGTCTCGAGTCTGAAGAAGCTTTCAAAGGACGCGGTGTATCAGCATGTGCGACCTGTGATGGATTCTTCTACCGCGGTCGCTCAGTTGCTGTCATTGGCGGAGGTAATACAGCGGTTGAAGAAGCGCTCTACCTCGCGAATCTCGCTGACTCAGTCAAGCTCATCCACCGCCGTGACTCACTACGTGCAGAAAAAATCTTACAAGACCGTTTACTCGCGAAAGACAACATCGAGGTCATTTGGAATCATCAACTCGATGAGGTTATCGGTGATGATGCTGGTGTCACAGGCCTTCGCCTGAAATCAACGCAAGATGACTCAACGCAAGAAATCGATGTACACGGGGTCTTCATCGCAATCGGTCACAAACCCAATACAGACCTATTCGCCGGCCAACTCGATATGAATGGTGGCTATTTGATCGTCCGTTCGGGTCTTGATGGATTTGCAACTGAAACATCGGTCCCTGGTGTATTCGCAGCAGGCGATGTAGCTGATCATATCTATCGTCAGGCGATCACCTCGTCAGGCTTTGGCTGTATGGCTGCGCTCGATGCCGAGCGTTACCTCGACGAGTCTGGACACTGATCCCCTGGATTCCTCCCCACATTCTGGATTTTCCAGATGTGACTGAAGCACTCGACGACCCCAACGGGTTGTTGTGTGCTGGGGGTGACTTGTCACCCGAACGCTTAAAACTCGCCTACTCTCGCGGCATTTTTCCCTGGTTCTCTGAAGGCGAACCGATTCTTTGGTGGAGCCCGGATCCACGACTGGTTCTCGAACCGTCAGCCTTTAAGTTCCGACGAAGCCTCAAACAAGCCATTAAAAAGCAGGGATTTGAGATTCGAATCAATACCGATTTTGAGACGCTGATGCGTTTGTGTGCTTCGACACGTGAAGATCGCGAAGGGACTTGGATCACCGAAGAGATGATCAACGCTTATACCTCTCTAAACCGCCAAGGTTACGCCATCTCATTTGAGACGTATCGCGACAATGAACTCGTTGGTGGGCTCTACGGTGTGAAACTTGGACGCGTGCTGTTTGGTGAGTCGATGGTCTCGCTCATACCCGACGCATCGAAAGCAGCATTGGCTACACTTTGCCAAGAATCTGACCTACATCAGATTGAGCTCATTGATTGCCAGGTCCCGACATCGCATCTTGAGTCACTCGGTGCTAGCCTCATCACTCGCGCTGAATTTATTGAAAGGATCAACGAACTCATATCATGAGTGGTTTTGAAACACTGAAATTTTTTTCCACCGCACCGCACCCGTGCAGTTATCTCGAGGGGCGAGAAGCGACCACTTTGTTCGTAGAGCCAACTACCACCCTCTCTGCAGAGCAGGTCGTGAAACTCGCCGAATCTGGCTTCAGACGCTCGGGTCGCTACACCTACAGGCCACATTGCGCTCAATGCACCGCCTGTATTTCAGTGCGAGTTCCGGTTGAATCGTTCCAGCCAAAGCGACGTCAAATTCGAACACTCAAAAGGAACCAAGATGTAAGCTTCACAGCCCGAACACCGATCTTGGATGAAGAACGCTATGAGTTGTATCGACGATACATCGAGAGACGTCATGCCGATGGTGACATGTATCCACCCTCTCCAGCGCAATATGAGTCCTTTCTCGCATCGAGCTCAGCGCATTCATTTTTCTTGGAAGCCCGAATCAATGACCGGCTCATCGCAGTCACGCTGTTCGATGAAATCCCAGGTAACGGACTGTCTGCCATCTATACATTCTTTGAGCCCGACGCCGAGTTTGATGCCCGTAGCCTGGGGCGTTTAATGGTCTTACAACTCATTGAGGTGGCCCGCGGACTTGAACTGCCATACGTCTATTTGGGCTATTGGATTCGTGATTCAAAGAAAATGGCGTATAAAAACGAATACCGTCCGATTGAGATGCTCATCAACAGCAGGTGGATTCGCGCGGAGTAAGCAGGCATAATCGCGCCTTTCTTACAGTCCGAAGGGAGCCAAATGGCAAAAGAAGATTCAATTGAAATGGAAGGCACGATCGTTGATACGCTGCCAAATACCATGTTCCGCGTCGAACTCGACAATGGTCACGTTGTCACTGCACACATCTCTGGAAAAATGCGTAAGCACTACATTCGTATTTTGACTGGCGACCGTGTCACAGTTGAACTGACACCTTACGATCTGACGAAAGGTCGTATCACATTCCGAGCGCGTTGATCTTTTGCCATCCCGGAATTCCGGGATGACCTAACCTCACGCTGTTTCTTTCGATTTCACCACACGAGCCGTCATTTCGAACGCGAGCTCGTCATTTTTGTCGACTGTCACAAGCACACTGCCGCCGCCAGCTAAATCTCCAAAGAGAATCGCATCAGCTAATGGACGCTTGATTGAATCTTGAATCAAGCGAGCCATCGGACGAGCGCCCATCGCTTTGTCATAGCCACGCTTAGCAAGCCAACGCATCGCTGAATCATCCAATTCAATCGACACTTTCCGATCGTCGAGTTGTGCCTGGAGTTCAGCAATAAACTTGTGAACAACCTGCTCAATCACATCTTCAGGCAATGCACCGAACTGAACAATCGAATCCAAACGATTTCTGAATTCTGGCGTAAAGAGACGCTTAATTGCTTCCATCGCATCTGTCGTCTGATCCTGTTCACTGAACCCGATGCTTCGCTTCGATAGGCTTTCAGCTCCAGCATTCGTCGTCATGATTAACACCACATGGCGGAAGTCTGCTTTTCGACCGTTGTTATCCGTCAATGTGCCGTGATCCATTACCTGCAATAGCAGGTTAAAAACGTCAGGGTGTGCTTTTTCAATCTCATCGAGCAGCAACACACAATGTGGGTTTTTAGTAATCGCTTCGGTTAAGAGACCGCCCTGATCAAATCCAACGTATCCTGGAGGTGCGCCGATCAGACGACTGACTGTGTGACGCTCCATGTATTCAGACATGTCAAATCTGACAAGCTCAATCCCTAATGTTCTCGAGAGTTGTCGACTGACTTCTGTCTTACCAACACCGGTAGGACCCGCAAATAAGAAACATCCGACTGGCTTCCCATCTTGCTTCAATCCCGCTCGAGACAACTTGATCGCCGAGCTCATGCGCTCAATCGCCTCGTTTTGACCGAAAACAGTCAGTTTCAGGTCCCTCTCAAGGTTCTCGAGAACCTCCGTATCTGATTTCGAAATTTGCTTCGGAGGGATTCGGGCAATATTCGCAACTACTGCCTCAATCTCCGGCACACCAATCACCTTTTTGCGACGTGATGGCGGCATCAGACGTTGCATTGCCCCAGCTTCGTCGATAATGTCGATTGCCTTATCTGGCAAATGCCGGTCGCTCATGTATTTCGCAGACAATTCAACAGCTGAGGTCAACGCAGCCTTGGTATATCGAAGCTCATGATGCTCTTCGAAGCGCGACTTCAAACCATTCAAGATTTTGATCGTGTCTTCAATCGAAGGCTCTAATACGTCAACCTTTTGGAAGCGGCGTGCCAGTGCACGATCTTTCTCAAAAATTCCGCGGAATTCCTGGAAGGTGGTTGAACCAATGCACTTCAACTGACCGGATGACAAGAGCGGCTTTAGGAGGTTTGATGCATCCATCACACCACCCGATGCGGCGCCTGCTCCAATGATGGTATGGATTTCATCAATAAACAAAACCGCGTGTTTTTCTTTCTCAAGTTCGCCGAGTAACGCTTTCAGACGCTTCTCAAAATCGCCGCGATACTTGGTGCCAGCTAAGAGTGAGCCGAGGTCCAATGAATAGACCACCGCATCAGCAATGACCTCTGGAACCTGCCCTTCCTCGATTCGGTAAGCCAATCCTTCGGCGATTGCTGTTTTACCAACACCGGCCTCACCAACTAGCAACGGGTTATTCTTCCGACGACGTGACAGCGTCTGAATAACGCGCGACAGCTCTTCATCACGACCGATCAATGGATCAATGCGGCCCTTCTTCACTTCGGAATTGAGGTTGGTGCAATAGCCATCAAGATTGGATGTACGCTCCTCACCTGATGCTGTTTGATTCGTCTGTGATTCAGATTCAGTCTCACCATCACTGCCTGCTTCTTCAGATTTCGCAATCCCATGGCTGATGTAATTCACGACGTCGATCCGCGCAATCTCTTGCTGCTTTAAGAAATACACCGCTTGAGATTCTTGCTCGGAGAAGATAGCGACCAAAACGTTAGCGCCTGTAACTTCTTGCTTTCCTGATGATTGCACATGGAATACCGCACGCTGAAGTACACGCTGAAATCCTAACGTCGGCTGCGTATCGCGCTCAGAATCTTCAGGTAATGCAGGTGTTGTCTGCGTGACAAATTGCTCAAGTTCTTCACGAAGTTTCGATACATCAGAACCGCAGGCGTTGAGAACCTGAACGGCAGATGCGTTATCCAATAACCCCAATAGCAGGTGCTCGACCGTCATGTACTCATGACGGAGCTCCCTGGCGCGCTTAAATGCGCTATTTAGGGTCACTTCAAGATCACGGCTCAACATACAGTTCTCCTTATCAATCCTCTGCGATGTCGACCTGACACATCAAAGGGTGCTGATTTTCTTTTGCATACTCGATCACGTGCTCCGCCTTCGTTTCCGCGATATCTTTGGGATATACCCCACAGACAGCAGCCCCTTTGGAGTGCACGGTCAGCATAATTTGTGTCGCCTTCTCTTGATCCATGTTGAAGAATAATTCCAGAACATGAATCACAAATTCCATAGGCGTATAGTCGTCATTGAGCATGATGACTTTATACATCGGCGGCTTTTTCAGCTCCGGCTTCGCAACCGCTAGCCCGTAGTCATCATCCGGATCAAACCCAGGGATGTCTGGTTCACTCATTGAATCGAAACGTCCTTTGTTACACAGTCACTTTATGGGGACAAAACCGCCTGAGTAAAGAGAAACACATCGGAAAGTTTGATGCCAAGACCCGAAGTACAAAAAAGATTCCATACACCATGATTTATCAATTCAACGTCGCCCAAATGAAATACTCAAAGGATGCACCTGAAATGCAATCCTTCTTCAATGCTGTTCCACAAGTACAAAGACTCGCGGAAGCTTCACCTGGCTTTATCTGGCGAGAACTGAATGAAGACGATCCTGTCATCGGTGAACGACTGGGTCTCGATTTCATTGTGAACCTATCCGCGTGGGAGAGTCTGGATGCGCTTTATGCATTTGTATTTAGTCAGTCACACCGACAAATCATGATGGCGCGTGACCACTGGTTCACTCACGTCGGCAAAGCACTCTCTGTTGCATGGTTTGCGAACGAAGCACCCTACCCGACATGGGATCACGCCATTGATCGCCTTGAAACACTTTGGGAGCAAGGTCCAACGGAAGAGGCTTTTGATTACAGTTGGGCACATCGCGAAGGCCTTGTGACACAAACCTTCCAAATTTAGACAATAAAAAACCCCGGGAGCTTTCGCTGCCGGGGCTTTTACTGAAGCGATGCTTACATGTTCTTGATCATTTCCTGACCAAATTCTGAACACGACATCAGCGTTGCATCATCCATCAAACGTTCGAAGTCATAAGTCACTTTCTTCGACTTAATCGCTCCTTCCATACCTTCGATGATCAGATCAGCCGCTTCGAACCAACCCAAATGGCGGAGCATCATTTCAGCAGACAGAATCAACGAACCTGGGTTCACCTTATCCTGACCCGCATACTTCGGTGCTGTACCGTGAGTTGCTTCGAAAATCGCGACTTCTTCACCGATGTTGGCGCCTGGAGCGATACCAATACCACCCACCTGAGCAGCCAATGCGTCAGAGAGGTAGTCGCCGTTCAAGTTCAAAGTTGCAATCGCACTGTATTCAGCCGGACGCAACAGAATCTGCTGTAGCATCGCATCAGCAATCACATCCTTAACGACGATGTCATTACCCGTCTTAGGATTCTTGATGACACACCAAGGACCGCCATCCAGCAATGTTGCGCCAAACTCTTCACGAGCAAGTTCGTAGCCCCAATCCTTAAATGCACCTTCGGTGAACTTCATGATGTTGCCTTTGTGGACCAACGTCACACTTGGCAAATCATTGTCGATTGCATACTGGAACGTCTTACGAACCAAACGCTGAGTACCTTCCTTCGATACAGGCTTAATACCGATACCGCAATTTTGTGGGAAACGAATCTTGGTTACACCAAATTCGTTGCGAAGAATATCGATCAGCTTGTCAGCTTCTGGCGTTCCCGCTTGGTATTCAACACCCGCATAGATGTCTTCTGAGTTCTCACGGAAGATCACCATGTTGGTCTTTTCTGGCTCTTTCACAGGGCTCGGAACGCCTGTGAAGTAACGAACTGGACGCAGACAGAGGTACAAATCCAACTGCTGACGCAAGGCAACGTTCAATGAACGAATACCGCCACCGACTGGTGTGGTCAGAGGGCCTTTGATACCGACCTTATATTCTTTAAATGCTTCAAGTGTTTCATCTGGAAGCCACTCGTCAGCGCCGTATGTCGCGACAGATTTTTCGCCACAATAAACTTCCATCCATGAAATAGACTTTGAACCGCCGTACGCCTTCTCAACGGCTGCGTTGACAACCTCAATCATTGGCGGGGTGATGTCGACTCC
>ERZ1089241.65-NODE-65-length-16752-cov-11.667246_pt1 | contig 16752 bp, 24 predicted proteins | sample MGYA00383548_ERZ1089241 | MGnify/ENA primary metagenome ERZ1089241 (study PRJEB34543, sample SAMEA5968658) | marine metagenome | biome: water | collected 2014-06-21 | depth 0 m | study: Ocean Sampling Day (OSD) data from North Adriatic Sea | reverse complement strand
AGTTTTCGGGAAAATTATTTTGAGAATGACAACACGCTTTTTGAGCAGTTATCGAGGGAAGGTCAAAAACCCTCGACGTTATTAATTTCATGTTCGGACAGTCGGGTTGATCCTGCCATCTTATTTGGGGTGGAGCCGGGTGATTTATTTATTGTTCGCAACGTGGCCAATCTGGTGCCGCCGTATGAACCAGATGCTCGTCTTCACGGAACAAGCTCTGCGATTGAATTTGCGGTTCGAGATCTTGAGGTGTCACACATTATTATCTTAGGGCACTCAAACTGTGGCGGCATCCACGCACTGTGTCGACATCTTCAAGGGGAACGATTGGAGCGAGATTTTATCGAACGCTGGGTGTCGATCGCAGCGGATGCGGTCAAGCCTTATGTGCGTGATGAACCTTCCTGTTCCGAGCAAGCGGCGATTCGTGCATCGGTTGAAAATCTGAAAACCTTCCCGTGGATTACTGAACGGGTCGAGTCAGGCCGGCTTTCACTGCATGGTTGGTGGTTCGATCTCGACGTCGGCGAACTCACGGTGATCTCTGAGGTCGACGCGCTCAGTGTTTAAATAGACGAAATGGACGCGGACCTCGAAACAGCATCAGCCAGACTGACACCAAGGCAGTCAGCACGTAAAACAGCAGTGTCCATCCGGGAATCGAGAGGGTCAAAAACGTCCACTGCACCTCGGCGCAACTGCCTGAACCCATGAGCATGGTCTGTAAGCTGTCTGCTAAGGGAAACCGCTCAATCATGAAATAAATATCCGGACCGCAAGCCGGCACTTGATCTTCCGGTAATGATTGCAACCACAATTGCCGTGCGGCCAACCAAATTCCCAATCCTGAACTGAGGAACGCAAGACACGCAAAGAGGAGTCGCGATGCATAAAATGGAGCGAGATAGAGAAGGCAAGAGATGCCAATCACAGCAAACATTGCTCGTTGCGCGAGACATAGGGCACAGGGCACTAAGCCTGTGACGAACTCCATGTAATAAGCTGTCGCCAGCAATGCAATGCAGAGCAAGGCCGTCAGGAATGCGATCCGAGAACTGTAAGCAGACATCTGGCCTCCGTTAACGAACCCAAAGTTTAGCCGAGTATTGTCCGCAAAGTCATGAATTCATTCATTAAACGGTGTTCTTCGACGGTGACTATTTCTTTTTGAGCTTTTTCTTATCGACGTCGGGGCCCGAATAGTGGTCCACACCGAGAGTGAGCGCGTAGCAGGCCAGTTCAATTGCTTTTGGAATCGCAAATTTCTCGCCGTTTCGCTCGCCTTTCTCGTAATACTGAATAATCCGAGACTTTAATCCGAGAGCAGACGCCGCTTCCTTTTGCGTTAACTTCATCAGTTTGCGCCATGCCTTGAATTCTGATGGTTTCATTGAGCTTTCCTTTTGCTATGCCAAAGTATACGCACGTCATGCGGATGATCCAACCGGTCAGGTCGATGCGCTCTGTCGATCGTCAATGGCCTGCTTCTTGGTTGATGGCGGGTTCAGGTTGTTCAGCGATTCGTCAATTCGGCAATCGGTGTCAAAAGCGGACTCGACGAATCAAACCCTCGGCCTCACCGAGTCGAGGATCGCGACGACGACAGAGGTGTCGCATTCAGAAGACCCAAGAATCGCGGGCTGTGATCAAAAACGAGCAGGAGTTGACCTGGATTTTGCTGAGTTGAACCCATGAATTCACGGCTTGATGGGTGATTGGACAAGGGCAGGTGTTGCGTCAAGCGGTTCAACACTTTCCACAGGTCAAGAGTCAAGTCGTAGACAACGAAGAGAATAATTAGTTCGAGCTTTTATTTCAAAAGAGAATCAAGTTATATTGATAACGCATTGATTTAATGATGTTTATTTTTAGTGTTTAAAATTTGATCAGACGCATTGTTTGCAGGCGTCACGCGGGCTGTGCGGACTACCTCACTTTTTATCCAAAAAGTTATCCACAGCTTTTTTGGGTAACCATTTTGTCAATACGCGACGCAAAAAAATGGAAAGAATTGAAAGATCATGAACAACCCGCACAATGAACGGCTCAACAAGGAGTGATTTATGCTAGATCTGAAAACAGCCAACCATATTGTGAACCACATCATCGATGCCGCATCGAAGCGTGACGACCTGAAGCCGATGACCGCGGTCGTGATTGATGCCGGCGGCGCGGTGATCAGTGCTCAACGCCAAGACGGAGCATCACCAATTCGCATTGATCTGGCGAAAGGGAAAGCGCATGGAGCGGTAATGATGGGCATCAGCAGCCGTAAGTTGGGTGAGCGCGCAGAGCAGCAGGCATATTTTATTCAGGCTGTGAATGCTTTGTGTGATGGCTCACTGGTTCCTGTCGCAGGTGGCGTCCTCGTCCGCGATTCAGCAGGTGCCATTATTGGAGCAGTCGGTGTGACTGGAGACACGTCAGATCATGATGAAGAGCTCGCCATTGCAGCCATCGAAGCCCAAGGTTTGCAAGCCGACGTTTGAGACCATTCAGCGCGTCAGTGACTGGTCCGCTTGCGGCCGAAGGCGTTACCGCTTGGGCCGCTTTTGGACCAGCGGACCGATCGCTTGCGTCATTGGTCTCAATCCATCGGTTGCCAATGCGCACACTGATGACCCCACGAACCGTCGCCTAATCAGTCTACTCGGCGATCTGGGGTTTGGAGGGTACTGGCTGGTGAATCTCATTGCTGAGTCAACGCCTTATCCGGATCAGTTAGGACGGCGGTCGAGACGCTTATCGATGGTCAATCGACAGGTGATTGAGCAAGCGATTGGTGAGTCCGATCAGACGATTCTGGCGTGGGGTGCAGGAGGCATTCGGTGTGACTTCCGCTTTCGGTTGGTTCGATCCATTCATGAACCTCAATGCTTTGGCTGCACCAAGGCCGGCGAACCAAAACATCCACTCTACCTACCGAAACATTCCACGCTTCATGGTTTTCCTGGATATGCCCATCAGGATGAAGACAAGATCTCGGCCAGGGTGCGTCGTAGAGACTCTTGATACTCGGTTTCGGACGCAAAACCTGAGGCGATCTCATGAAGTTTGGCATTGGGGTAAAGGGTAGCCAAGTGCTGAGCCAAATGCATTGGATGCAGCGCGTCTTGGTGTTGACCGATCACATCAATGCGACCCTTGAACTGTTGGAGATCTGAGGCACTCAAGGTCAAGGCCTCGGATTCAAGCGCATCCATCCAAATCATCAGATCATTGAGTCGTGGATGATCAAGTAATCGTTGGTAGGTCTCTTGGTTCCGTGGAGCAGTCGCTTTCAGTGCCTGAAAGCGAGGTTCATCCATTAATTCAGTGAGCCATTGGGATTGTGGCTGTGTTCGGATAATCGTTTGTAATGCCCGAAAAACAGCGAAGTGATCCGTATTTTGATCGACGCCAAAAGCTGGCCGAGAAAGCACCAGATGCGGGATCGCAATCTGTTGACTGAGCTCCATCACTAACGCGGCGCCGAGCGACGTCCCACCCATGATTTGTGGGTCCTCACCGAGATGGTCGATGAGTTCATGCAGGTCCATCACGGCTCGCTGGAATGACAATTCCTGACTGGGGCCCAGTTCGCTAAAGCCATGCCCGCGAGTCTCAAGACACACCAGACGCGAGTCTTGGAGGTCTGGCCAAGTCTCGAGAATCTGCCGATGGTCCATGGCGAAGCCATGCTGAAAGACCACGAGCCGCCCGTGCCCGTGATCGAAGTAGTGGAGAAGGGTGCCGTCAGATGCTCTAAAGGGTTTGAGCATCGATATCCTTAATACGAGTCAGCTTCCTCAATGGAATCCTGTCCGAGGTAGATCACGCCGGGCGCTTTGTCCGGGATGTCTCCAGATTGATCGTTAATTTGACTCCACCAGTGCGCAAATTCTTCTTTGCTCATTTGATGTGGGTAGAGTGTGCCTGTTTGATTGTGGTTTGTACTCATCACTTACTCCAGATTGCTCGGGTCAGTGACGATCCTTGTCGTTGATTACCACCTTGGTCGAAGTATCCTGCACAGGTTTCTCATCGACTGCAAGTGACGCATAGTCGAATGCAGTCTTTTCGCTATCATGTTTTGGCTATTTTGGTCGATTGATTGTGCACGGAGGAAAGATTGTGCGATTGGTAGGGATTTTATTGAGTTTGAGTTTGAGCTCCGCGGTCTATGCCGAGACTTGGCTGTGCCGTCACGAGAGTCCTGACCATGAAGATCTGACCTTCATGCCGCAATCAGATGGCACCGTCACGTGGCAACATCAAAAACTGGGCACGATGGAGCCTCTCAAGTTGATTGTGAATTCCGATGGATTACTCACGATGGCGACACAACGGCTGAATATTCTCTATTCCCGGTTTTTCCATCTCGATAAATTTAGCGGTCGAATGGGTGAAACCACGTTCCGCGGTTCGACCTTACGTCGACTTGCCGAAAAAGATCCAGAGCTCAACTGGGACATGGTCACGACCTTGTGGCAGTGCGAACAGACGAGTCAGTCAGCGAAGTAACAAGTCGCAGACAATCAAGTCATGATCAGAGATCGTGAGTCCATCACGGCCAATGGCTGGGATTGTTTTCGGGTGTTGCGCGATGAGTTGTTTGACAAAGAACCAGTCAATGCGGCCGAGCGGAGCCTTGGGATAGCCGCGTTCGCGCGGTCTTTGTGTGACGTCCTTTGTATTGCAGGTCCCCCATTGAAACTCGTGGTGATGACAGAGATCAAATAGCGGCTCATAGGCGCAAGGGTTCAAAAAACGATCGGGGTACGCTATCGCCAATTCGGCTCTTTCGCGGAATGGATCTGTGTGTAATCTGGGGTTCAATGTCGATGTATTGAGATCACCACCAAACACGGACGGCAAATGCGTCAATCGACGGTCGAATAACTCCCTTAAGGCGTCTGCTCTCTCTGTTGGTCCTTGATTATTTTCAAGATGGGTCGTGAATATCTCAACTGGTCCAATGGAGGTTTCGAGCGTAGCACCCACTGCAATTCGACCCCCCAGTCTTGGTTCATTAAATCGCCGATGCCACCAGCTTCCGTCACTTTGTGTGAATCGATGAAGCCAAGGTTTGTGTAACGGATATCGGCTGAGAATGGCGTTGCCATGCAGTCCAGCCACGTTGGTGCTCTCTACAGGGCTCGCGATTTCCCAGGGATTGCCGAGCTCGAGCTCGACAAATTCAACTGCAAACAAGCCATGCCAACCAAGCCTCGCTGCCAATTCCTTGGCAGTATGCTGCTGTCCGGATCGACTCATTCCAAGATCCATTTCACTGAGAAACAGGACCTCAATATTCTCCCGCTCGATCAGGTCAGCCGCCCGTTGCCACTCTTTACCACGTTCCAGATTCCAACTTCCAATGCGAATCGAATCCTCGATGACGTGATTGGATTCAACATCCATCACTTGAAGCTCATTGAGGCACGGAAAGAGTTGTGCCCAGTCGCAATAGGGATCCCCGCGATCGACTGCGACGAGAGCGTCAGCACGAAGCTCGATTGAGGGGATGGAGATGTCATTCACTCGTTTTGTCATATAACTCTGGCAAACTCCTCACACGAGGTGATTATGGAATGCATTGCACACCGTGGCTCGGCGCTTCGAGTACCTGAAAACTCGCTCGCTGGCATCAAGTACACGGCAATGATGGATATTAAACAGATCGAATGCGACATTTCTGTGGCATCCGATGATATTGCTGTCATTTTTCATGACGAGTCACTTCGTCGCATGACTGGTGACCCGCGTTCAGTGCTTTCAGTCTCTAGTGAAGAGCTAGTGACGATTCCACTGATCTCTCCATTCAGATCAGCGACTCAATACATCCCCACAGCACTTGATTGGATGCAGGAAGCATCTCGTCACGGCCTGTTTATGCACCTTGAAATCAAAGTTCATGATCAAGAGTTTCGGCGGGCAGTTGATGCCGCGTTAAGGGCTTTTGACGGATCAGGCTTGACGAAGGATCACGTTCGGTTTTCATCATTTTCGTTCGAGGCGCTCCAGTATCTATCGTCGATTCGCCCAGAACTCTCTTTGGGTTTGGCGGTGGCGCAATATTCAGAGATCTCAGATCGATCAATCGAGGAGCTCGATCTGGAGTCGATGCATTTGCAAGTAGAGTTTGTGACTCGTGAACACCTACAGGCGGCTCAAGAACGAGGGCTGACAGTCTGTCTCTACACCGTGAATGAGTTATCGATTCTGGGTGATTTACCCCTGCAGGCCATTGAAGCTGTATTTACGGATGATCCAGTGACGCTGCGGGGCGCAATCGCCGCCCTGAAATTTTGAAATTCAACCCCATATACACGCCAGGAGGTATTGCTCGTGCGGTATTTTGATGTCAACCAGAATCCTGTCATGATCAATCAAGAGGGAAAGGTGTATCGCTTGGAAACGGATAACATGTTGGTTCAAGAATCGGCGAATTATCAGTTGTCTGAGGAAGCAATCGAACTCACCGAAGTGAGTTTTCTGAGACGATTTCATGATCGTCTTGCGCATGCCTTCATACGATCACTGGATCCTCATCCAATCACTCATGCCGACAACGAATAAGGTTGATCTGACCCGATGAATCTAGAAACAGTGCTTTCTGTGCAACACTACTCGGATGCGTTATTTTCCTTCAAAACAACCCGAAGTGAGGATATTCGCGCGTTTAAAGCCGGCCAATTCACAATGATCGGTATGGGCGACAATGATGTCTTGCGCGCCTATAGCATTGCATCTTCACCGGCTGCTGATCACTTGGAATTTCTTTCGATCAAGGTGCCAGGCGGGCCATTGACAGAGCGCCTCAAGGATATTCAAGACGGGGATCAGATCGAGGTTGGCGATCGTCCGACCGGAACCTTGGTTCTCGATAATTTGCTTCCAGGGAAACGGCTTTGGTGCGTGGCAACTGGGACAGGCCTCGCGCCTTACCTGTCAATCATCCGTGACCCGGCGACTTTCGAACGATTTGAGCAAGTGATCGTCACGCATACGGTTCGGACGACCCAGGAGTTGGCCTATCGGGAGCTCCTTGGCTCGCTGCCGATTACCTATTATCCAACCGTGACTCGCGAACCCTTCGCGACTGAAGGCCGAATCACCCAACGGATGGATGATGGCTCACTGTGGGACGATTTAGGGCTCGATCCTTGGAATCAAGCCTGCGACCGCATCATGATTTGTGGATCTCCCGAGTTCAATAACGAATTGAGAAACCGTTTGCAGTCAGAGGGTTTCTCACACGGGACAAATCGAGCTGCTGGTCATTTTGTCCAAGAGCGCGCGTTTGTGATGCAACGGGTTGATTAGCGTTGCTTCAGGCCCTTGAGCCGATCAAAGAGAATCGATGAATCTCGAGAGCCTAACCCATTCTCCATGATCGACTGATATTGCTGGTGGACGAACTCAAGACAAGGAAGCGACAGATGCTGATCAGCCGCCGTGTCGCAAGCGATACCCACATCTTTGGCATGTAAACGCGCCTCAATCCCTGGCTCGAAATCTTCAGCAATCATCTTCGGTGCCATCAGAGACATCATTTGACTGCCCCCCATCCCGTCTTTGATGGCTTCAAATACCGCATTCGGATCAGCACCCAACGTTTTTGCAAAGGTTAAACACTCAGCAACACCTTCAATGGTGATGGTCTGCGCAATCTGATTGCTGAGTTTTGCGATTTGTCCATGGCCAGCATCGCCCACGCGAGTGATTGCTTTGGCATAGCACTCGATGACTTGATTCGCTTGTTCACAGGCCTGAGTGGAACCACCTTGCATCACGATCAATCGAGCTTCCTCAGAGGCCCAAACACCTCCTGAGACGGGAGCGTCGACAAACATCATTCCCATCTCGCCGAGTTGCCTGGCAATGCCCATCGTCCGTGCTGGATCAATCGTTGAGTGATCAATGAATAACGTTCCAGGGTTGGCCGCGCGACCTGCGCCATTGTCACCAAGAAGAACGGCTTCTACATCGGCCGTCCCTGTGACATTGGTGATGATGACATCAACATTCTGTGCGACTTCCGTGAGGCTTAAGCAGGGTGTTGCACCGAGTTCGACAAGGCCTTTGGCCTTACCCTCGAATATCTCAGGCCGTCTCGCATAAAGTTTCACTGCGAAGCCCCGATTGATAATATGACGAGCCATGGGAAGACCCATGGTACCTAGCCCGATAAATCCTACTGTGAGAGTCATGTTTTGCCCTTGAGTCGATGGAAGTCAGCATGAAAAAAATTGCTCTGCATCTTGCATTGATTCTCGCGCAGACTGCAACTGTTTGCGCGTCAGAACGACCGTGGTGGGAAACTGAGGTGGCTCGCGAGATGGCGTTGATGGAAGCGCAAAATGAAGAGATCCGACGAGCGATCGAGACAGAACTTCAGTTTCATGATCATGCGGTATTTGCTGAACTTGAGCGTCTATCAGACTCCTATTTAGAACAGACAGAGAAACAGTGGAGCGCCAACGACGAGGCGGTGATTCGGCAAGAAGTTGAACGCCTGAATGCTGCAATGCGACCTTACTTCGATGCAGAAAGACACCTATTTGAAGTCGACAGTTATATGACTGATCGAACCAAACGGTAAGGATAGTCGCGGACCTCATCAGTCACCGGAATCCGATGGAATCCGAGATGTTCAAAAAATGAGACGGCACTTTCGTGAGCTTTCACCAACAGGAGCTCAAGGTCTTGATCGAGTGCGACCTGCACAGATTCATGGATCAGTCGGCTTCCCAGTCGACGTTTCTGATGGTCCTTTGCAATAAAGAGGCCTTGAATCTGAAGGCACTGATGATCATCCGGTAGATCAGAGCTATCCTCATTGACAACCAAGATTGCAACGAGAGTGTTGTTCTCGTTGCGAAGCCCGTAGAATTGGTGATCAATCCAGTCAGAATGACGATAGCGGTAGGCGTTAACGCTGAGCCGGTAGAGTCGGTCAGATAATTGCCAAGCCGTGATGGACGATGCCAAAACCTGGTTAATTGCGTCCAACGCGTCTGGTGTTTCGTGGGTCAATCGATAAGACATGGCTAAGTCTCCAGCAGAGGCTTTGATATGGGGGATGAAAAACAGTGTTCAAAGCCGTGAAGCAGAATCAACTGGTCTATGCCTATGGGCTCGGCTTGGTTGGCGTTGTGTGTTTTGCCGCGACACTCCCTCTGACCACCATCGCGCTCAATGATTTCTCACCCACTCTGATTACCATGCTCCGCGCAGTCATTGCAGCATCTGCCGCTTTGGTTTGGATTCTGATGAGCCAATCAAGTCGTCCTGCCCAGCATGAGATTAAGCCACTGTTGGTCAGTGGTTGTGGTCTCATCTTTGGCTTTCCACTCGCAATGGCGATTGGGCTTCAATCGGTTCCTTCTTACCACGGTGCTGTTGTTTTGGGTGTTCTGCCACTGATGACAGCCGTGCTTTCGGTTCTTGTCCATGGCTATCGGGCGCGCTTAGGATTTTGGTTGTGTGCGTTAGCCGGCGCGTCACTGGTCATTGTATTTACCCTGCGAGAGCAGGGGGGATCGGTCAGTTGGGCTGATCTTTGGTTGGTTCTAGCGGCACTGATGGCTTCATCTGGCTATGTGATTGCCGGGGATCTTGCCAAACGCCGCCCAGGTCCTTGGGTTATTTGTTGGTCATTGGTACTGCTGTCGCCGATTGCTCTGGTTGGAACCCTGATGGTTTGGCCCGATTTTTTCTGGGCACGTCCAGATAGCTCACTTCTGTCGGTCTTGGCACTTGGACTGTTTTCGATGTTTTTTGGCTTTTTTGCCTGGAATTCGGGGTTGGCGTTAGGCGGCATTGCCGAGGTTGGTCAAGTTCAGTTGCTTCAACTCTTTTTGACGCTACTTTGGGGAAGTATCCTGATTGGGGAAGTCGTGACGTGGGATGTTTGGGTGTTTGCTCTGCTGGTCGCACTGACAGTTTATATCGGTAGGAAGCTCGCGTGATGGATGAGACTGTTGATGCGCAAGGCGCTCGGGGACTGGATCGACAGATCATCGCCTCAGGAGTGAGTGGCTTTTGCTTGATGATGCGGGCGGCCAAGGCGGCCTGTGATCGGCTACTGGATGAGCATCCGCAGTCGGTCATCTGTCTGGCGGGCCCGGGGAATAACGGTGGCGATGCCTATGGAGTGGCTGGGCTTCTTGTACTGGCGGGTATCCCGACACAACTTGTCGCGCTGACCACTCCGACAGGCGATGCATTAAAAGCACGGCATTTCTTTGAAGATGTGGGTGGAGTGGTATTGGATACCGTGACGGCACTCAACGCTGCAGATTGGGTTGTTGATGGGCTTCTCGGCACCGGTTGTGATCGTCCACCAGAGGGCTTGATTGCAAGCGCAATTCATTGGATTCATGCACAACGGGCAGAGGGTGCTTTGGTGATGTCGCTCGATGTCCCATCGGGGCTCAATGCGTCGACTGGACAGGCCTATTGTCCGTCGGTTGAGGCCGACATGACCCTGACGTTTTTAGCGCTGAAAACGGGTCTTTTCACCGGAGAGGGACCATCGATGTCTGGCGAGGTCTGTTTTGATGCGCTCAAGCCTTGGTCAGTCAACATGCTCGCGCCGCATACACGATTGATCAGTCAAGAGCGGATCGATCTTCCCAGCCATTCGAAAACCGCACACAAAGGATCTCGAGGAAGTGTTCTTGTCGTCGGAGGGCGTCATGGGATGGAGGGCGCCGGCCAACTGTGTGGACTTGCAGCCTTGCGGACCGGTGCCGGGAAAGTTTTCTGGGCAACCGATGCGCTCGTCTCTGATATTCCCGAGTTGATTCGCGTGCCATGGGATCTCAATGCGATCACAGACTGTGCGACCGATTGCCTCGCGGTGGTCATCGGCCCGGGATTAGGATTGGATGCAGGGCCAGTGATTGAGGCGTTGTGGGCGCTGAATGTCCCTTTGGTCGTCGATGCAGATGCCTTGAATTGGTTGTCTGAACATCCTTTGCCTAATCGTCAAGCTCCTTGGATTGGAACGCCACATCCGTTGGAGGCGCATCGATTAACCGGACAGTCATTCGATGATCGTTTTATCATGCTCGAATCGCTCGAAACGTTGTACGAGGCGACTTGGGTTTTAAAAGGTGCAGGGACCTTGGTGACCGGTACGCCAACTTGGCTGAATCCGCTGGCGAATCCGGTCTTAGGGACAGCCGGTTCCGGTGATGTCCTCGCTGGGATGATCGGTAGCCTGTGGGCGCAAGGTTCTAAAAGCCCTGCAATCACCGGGGTCTGGTTGCATAGCCAAGCCTTTTTGGCAGCCTTGGATCAGCGTGGATCTGACGTGATTGCGAGCGACGCGATTGAGGTGATCGGACGCATTAAGACTGCTTGATTCAGCGGCATGACTGGCCTAATGTAACCGCTCTCATTAGGGCAAAAACGATAAAAATTGGAGAATCTCCTGTGAAAACCCGCATTTCATTGCTCCCAAGCATGGGCATTCCTCGCCCCTTTACCGACACCAAGCCACTGCAAATTGTGGAGGCAGACTTGGCGGATCCAGGTCCCGATGAAGTGCTTGTGAAAATTCTCGCCGCCGGTGTGTGTCATTCTGATTTGTCAGTGATCAATGGGGATCGCCCAAGACCAACACCTGTCGCCTTGGGCCATGAAGCAGTGGGAGAAGTCGTCAAAACAGGCCCAGGCTCCAGTGATTTAAAGCCCGGACAACGAGTCTCGATGATTTTTGTGCCAAGTTGTGGGCATTGCGATTGTTGCGCTGAGGGGAGGCCTGCACTTTGTGAGCCGGGCTTGCAACACAATACCAACGGAAGCTTACTGTCTGGCGCGAAACGCATCTCAGTGAATGGTGAGGTGATTAATCATCACTTGGGCATTTCTTGTTTTTCTGACTATGCGGTCAGTCATCGTCGAAGCCTGGTACCCATTGACTCTGATTTGGATCCAACAGTTCAAGCCGTTTTCGGCTGTGCTGTCCTCACGGGTTGTGGCGCTGTATTGAATACAGCGCGTTTACACGCGGGTGAGCGAGTGGCGATTATTGGTCTTGGGGGCGTGGGTTTGGCTGCGTTGCTCGGAGCGCATGCTGGCGGTGCGCGTCAAATCATTGCCGTTGACGCCAATCCAGACAAAGAGGCACTGGCTCGCGAGTTGGGTGCCGATCATTTCGTGAATGCGCGAGATCCGGATGCCATTGAGCAAGTCAAAGCATTATCATCTGGTGGTGTGAATTTGGCCGCCGAATTCGCCGGCGTCATGCCGGCATTGGATATGGCCATCGAGGTCACGCGTCGTGGAGGACGAACAGTGACAGCAGCGCTGCCTAATCCTGCTGATCGTTTGTCAGTCGCCGCAGCACGACTCGTGACTGAGGAGCGCGCGTTAATGGGATCATATGTCGGTTCCTGCGTCCCCTCGCGAGATATTCCAAATTTCCTCGCTCTGCATAAAAAAGGGTTACTTCCAGTCGATCGGATGATTTCCCACACGTTGGAGTTAGCGGAAATTAACGTCGCCATGGAGCGGTTGGCCGAAGGCCAAGCGGTTCGTCAAATTATCTGTTTTTGAGTGAGTCAATGATGTCCTTATATCAACCGTTATCTTTTGTGAATGGTCAGTGGGTCGGAGCGACCTCAGGCGCAACGTTCGAAGTCGTGAATCCGGCAACCGGGCAAGTGGTTGAATCGGTTGCTGATTTGTCTGCCGCCGATTGTGTGAAAGCCATTGATGCCGCTGAAGCTGCCTTTCCGGCCTGGGCTGGGCTCACCGCCAAGGAGCGTTCTGCCATTTTGCGTCGTTGGTTCAATCTCATGACGGAACATACTGAAGAACTTGCCCATTTGATCACTGAAGAGATGGGTAAGCCTCTGGCTGAAGCACGCGGTGAAGTGGCTTATGGGGCGAGCTTTATTGATTGGTTTGCTGAAGAAGGTCGGAGAATCTATGGCGATGTGATTGCTCCGCACATGACTGATAAGCGGATTCTTGCGATCAAACAACCGGTGGGTGTCGTGGCAGCCATTACACCGTGGAACTTCCCACTGGCAATGATTACCCGAAAAGTCTCCCCAGCAATCGCAGCAGGCTGCACAGTCGTCATCAAGCCGTCAGAGGATACGCCGCTCACGGCCTTGGCCGTGTGTGAATTGGCGCGACAAGCGGGGATCCCAGATGGCGTGATTAATTGCGTGACTGGTATGGACGCCCCGGCGATTGGTCAGGTGTTAACAGGTGATTCTCGAGTGCGTAAGGTGACCTTCACCGGCTCAACCCAGGTGGGAAAAATTCTTTATCGGCAATGCGCAGACAGTGTGAAGAAAATCTCATTGGAATTGGGTGGGAATGCGCCTTTCATTGTTTTTGATGATGCCGATCTCGATGCGGCGGTTGACGGAGCCATGTTATGCAAATTCCGTAATGCCGGACAAACGTGTGTCTGTGCGAACCGGATTCTGGTCCAAAGTGGGATTCACGACCGGTTTGTTGAAGCGTTTGCTAAACGAGTCAAAGCGATGAAAGTCGCCGATGGCAAAACTGAGGGATCCGACGTTGGTCCATTAATTAACGCAGACGGTAAGGCAAAAGTTGAAGCGCATGTTGAAGATGCCTTATCGAAAGGCGCGACGGCAATCTGCGGCGGTGAGTCGCATGAGGCTGGCCCACTATTTTACAGCCCGACGGTGTTGGTTGGCGTTACAAAAGACATGTTGATGGCGTCGGAAGAGACTTTTGGACCGGTTGCTCCGATTTATCGATTTGACCATGAAGCAGAAGCCATCGCATTGGCGAATGATACGCAGTATGGATTGGCGGCGTATTTTTATACTGAGGATTTGTCTCGAACATTCCGAGTCTATGAAGCCTTGGATTACGGAATCATTGGTGTGAATACCGGGATTATTTCAACGGAAGTGGCACCTTTTGGTGGGGTCAAAGAATCGGGTTTGGGACGAGAAGGTGGTCCACACGGAATCGATGAATTCCTCGAGACAAAATACGGTTGCATCGGGATCAAATTATGAGCAAAGACAGTTTTGATCGAGGCTTAACCAAGCGTCGACAGGTCATGGGTGATGACTTTGTGGATCGTGCACTCGGTCAAGCCGATGAGCTCACCATGCCCATGCAAGACTTTGTCACTCGGGTGGCCTGGGACGAAATTTGGAATCGAGAGGCGCTGTCCGATCGTGATCGCTCGCTGGTGAATCTGGGAATGATTGCTGCGCTCAATCGTCCACAGGAATTCCGGGGGCATGTCAGGGGTGCGCTGAACAACGGAATGAGCCCAGAAGAGATTCGTGACGTCTGTCTGCAAATCGCAGTGTACTGCGGATTTCCAGCGGGCCTTGATTCCCTAAGACATGCGATGGAAGTGATCAATGACAACCACTGAAACTGAGTCACCAGAGAGTGTTCTGATCTATGTGTACGATCCCATGTGCAGTTGGTGTTATGGCTTCCGGCCAACGTGGAAAGCCTTGAAGAGTCAATTACCTGAAGGGCTTCCAGTGGTGTCGCTGTTGGGCGGCCTTGCCGATGATAGTGATGTTTCAATGCCTGAGGATATGGTGAAGTATCTCAGACGTACCTGGAGTCAGATTGAGTCCACCTGCGGAGTCCCCTTTAATCACGCTTATTGGGATCAAACACCGCCACCGCCGCGAACCACGTTTATCAGCTGTCGAGCGGTCATTGCCGCCGAACGGCTCGCTGGGCGTGGTGAGGCCTTCGCTGAACGGATCCAAGATGCTTACTACACCGAAGCACAGAACGTTTGGGACTTCAATACACTCTGCGATTTGGCTGAGGCCTTTGGGTTTCAGCGATCGAGTTTTGCAGACGCCTTAATGTCAGACGATGTCCGAGCCGTCCACGATGAACAGCGGCAGTTAGCTGAACGATTGCAAGTGGAGGGCTATCCGAGCGTCTTGTTGATCCACCAGGGCCAGGCGTATCCGATTCCGGTCAGACATCAGGGTGCCGATGTCATGCTGAGCGATATTTCAGACCTGCTTGCTGAATCTCAGGCTTAAAGCGCAAACTCATTTTTCAGTAGGTGTTTCAGCGCATCGATGGATGCCGGTCGAATTGCAAATGCGGCTTGCCCTGCAGGGAAAAACTGATCAATTTCAACGGCATGTTTGTAGGCTTGCGTTGGAGGCATCCAGCTTAAAATATGAAGTCGCGAGCGGTAGGTCTCATAAATCAATTGGACCTGTTCGCGCGACGGAAGATCACAGCCTGTAAAAGGCTCACAGGCTTGGTAGTCGATCAAGGATTCGAAGAGAGGTCCACCCTCTGCAAACACATGATCCCAAGATTCAAAATGAATTCCTTGCGAATGGCCGTTAATCACACTGTCTTCAACGGCCAACAGCACCGCTTCGGCTGCTAACGCTTCCGTTTTCATCAACCACCTCATTATTGTTATTGGTGTCTCTGGCAACGTTAGTGCAGTCGCAGTGCACAAATCAAAGGTTAGGTTGCAAATATTTGCGACATGTCCTTGAAGGATTTGAATTCAAGTGCGTTGCCTGAGGGCTCTTGAAAAAACATGGTTGCCTGTTCACCCACCTCGCCCTCGAAACGGATATTGGGTTCAATCAGAAACTCGATGTCAGCAGCTTTGAGTTTCTCAGCCAAATCATGCCAATCGTCCCAGTCGAGAATGACGCCAAAGTGGCTTGCTGGGACTTGTTTCCCGTCCACAGGATTTGTTGTTGCAGGCGTGTGTTCATCCTCAGCGAGGTGGGCGACCACCTGATGGCCAAAAAAGTCAAAATCAATCCAACGTTCTGACTGACGTCCTGTGCTACAACCGAGAACATCGATGAAAAAATCTTTGGTAGCCTCAAGATTCGAGACGGGGAATGCCAAATGAAAAAGGGGCTGTGCCATAGATACCTCGTGTGATTGAATTGTGTTTGTAATGGAGACTTACTGGATGACTACCATCTTCGATTTTGACGCGTTTGCCAAGATGACAGAAGAATTAATGCATCGATCGCCTGATCGTGCGCGTGCTGTCATGGTTGAAAATAATGCGTATTACATGCTGGTCAATATGCACATTCAATTGTGCAATATGGTTGAATTTGCGGACTATCACGAATCTGCGCTTGAACCCTTCATTGAGGGGGTTAAAGCCGAAGTGGAGCGCATACAGAACCGCAAAGGCTCACGTTGGCTGGATGACTTTATCGTTGGACAGCGTGATCAATGAGAGAGCCAACTCGCTAACCGCTCGGCGATCATGACTGTTGGCGCGTGTGTATTGCCACTGGTAATCTCCAGAGGTGAAGCTGATCATGATGTTGGGTGGTTCGGCGATGATGTTCCACCTCACGAACAGCATGTTCAAGTCTGTGATGCCTAACATGAACGACGTCATCAAACAGAACCCCGACCTCGTGAAGAACATGATGGCGGCGGTTCAGAACACGACCCGATCCCCCGATGGCCCCGCGACTGAGGCCCCTGTGGGTGGGACCGGACAGTACGAGATGAAGGGACCGGGACTCGACATTTCTAGTCTCATGGGCGGCATTTCCATGCCCCCACCCCCACCCATGAACACTTCCATGCCTGGCATCGCCGAGAGTGTCGACGAGGGTGATGACGTGTCTGATATCATCTCCATCTCGGGCGAGTCCACGGGTGGAGAGGTCAAAGAGGTGAACGTGGGTGGATCGAGCAAACCGAAGCGTACTCGACGAAAAAAGAAGACGGAAATTAATCTCTAAATACTATATAAATGATCGCGTATTG
>ERZ1089241.64-NODE-64-length-16904-cov-11.984984_pt1 | contig 16904 bp, 16 predicted proteins | sample MGYA00383548_ERZ1089241 | MGnify/ENA primary metagenome ERZ1089241 (study PRJEB34543, sample SAMEA5968658) | marine metagenome | biome: water | collected 2014-06-21 | depth 0 m | study: Ocean Sampling Day (OSD) data from North Adriatic Sea | reverse complement strand
TCGCCATCGATGCGTGTCAGCGGTGAGGGTGAACCCCAAACCCAGTAGCCATGAATGTCTGCGCTACCGCTTTCACCATCGATTAGAAGGTGTTCGACTTCTTGACCATCGATGCGTCGGGTTGAGCTCATTGAGAGCTTGCCGAGTTGAGCGTCGTTTAATTTAAAGTCGGTGATTTCTACATTAACGGTTGGTAGCGAACGTGGATCGAGAAAGCTAGGCTCAGGTTTTGGTGGAGAGGGTTTGCCAACGCCTGGATCGAAACGCAAATAGGCTTTTTCAAGCTTGGCAACAATGGCATCGTTTTTATTCGCACGTGAGAGTGAGCCGACAAGCTGGTCACTGTGTATCTTTGCGCTTAATGCATCGTCTTTTGAAGTAAGCGTTGCTTTGAAGTTGTTGAATTGTGTGGCGCCTAGCTCCATGAGTGCAGTATCGATAGTTAATTCCACCGCACGATCTGAGCTGTCACTTTGATCGAGAGCTTTCTGCCATTGCGCCAAATTGACACGAGGCACAGTGATGTTCAGATGTAATGTCTTGTCATCTGGGAGTATGGGCTTGTCATCACCCAATGTAATGGCGCCACGTTCACCATCGGCTGAAAAGATGGCGTGAATATTTTTCTTATAGCTCAGTGCAACATGTTTAACGCCATTATCAATCGGCAATGAAACACGAAGCGGCTGGGCTTGCTCTTTAGGCTTGCCGACCGGCTGAGGTAAATCGATATCAATACCTTTCAACTGACTATCGATGATCAGCTCAAGTGGCTTCTTGGCTTCACGCGGTGGAATGACAAATTGTGCAGCTACTTTTGTTTCGCCAGTAATGCCCTGCAAGGGCAAGTTGGGTAGTTCTTTTTTTAAGCGCTTAATAGTTAGCGCGCTGTCCAAATGGATACGCGTTTCACCTTGTTCATTTTTGATAAACGAACTGAACGGTTTGTCCCAGAGTGTGCCTGTGAGATTCTTTGCGGATACACCATCGAGTGATAGCGCTAATGCGCCATTAACCTTCTGTAAGGTAAGCGGCCAGCTGCTGAGCGTTAGGTCGGTGTTGCCTAAGTGAATAGTCCCATCAAGAACATACTTGTCATCATTCTTCGCTAACGGAATTTGCAGCTTGAGTTCAGTACGACTTTTGCCTTTGAGGGAGAAGGCCTCTGCGAGGTAACCCAGTTTTTTATTTAGCGCTTTGGATTGCAAAATACTCAACGCATCTTGAGATGGGCCAGTGAGTGTGCCCTTAATCAAAAGCGGAGAGATAGGTTCTAAGCTTTGGATTTCAGCATGTACCTCTTGCAAAGGTGAGTTAAGAATCTTGCCCTGATCTGCGGTGATTTCCATGCTGTTTTCGTAGAACCAGAGCTCAGCCGACATGTCATCGATAGCAGGCCAATCCGGGTTAAAGCGCAAAGGTGCCTGAGTTAACTGACCGATAACCGAAAAGCTACCGTCACGTGTTTTGTCATAAGGAAAATGTGAGGCGGGACCATTTATGAGTAAACGCCCTTGATCAAGTGTGCCGCTTTTAAGTGAATCGGTTAACCAAGCGACAAGGTTTGGTGTGAGATAAGCATCAGGCAAAAAATGCGCAAGGCGTTGAATGTCAATCGAAGAGAAATCACTACTAATGAACAGATGTGGCGCATTACCAAGATGTGTGACTGCGCCATTGAGATTCATTTGCATGCCGCGACTTTTGAGCTGTGCGTTCTCGATCAATACCGAACTATTACCTGATAGATTCATTACGCGAAGGTGACTTTGCAATGCGTCTAACTGGAATGGGCGCTTAAATATGGATGGCGCTGTGAAGATATTATTCTCTGAATCGATGGTGATTGAGAGCTGATCATTAAACAGAGATAGCGCCGCCTGCTTCAGATTTCCCTGCAGACTATATTGCTTCAGCGTAGTTAGGCTGTCAGGGTTTGAGACCACAAAAGACAGTAATTGATTGGCGATATCCAATGGCAGTTCTTTAACGCCTGCTTTAAGTGGGGTCAGCTGCGCATCATGCGGTAACGCTAATGCAAGCTTAAAGGCGCCGTGCTGATCAGCAAGCTGTAATGCGTTGGTTTGAACTTCAACCTGTGTAGCGTTGTCATCTCGCAGGGTGCTGACGAGAGCGGTCAAGCTGACATCGTTCAGTGACTGGTTGTTGCGCGATAGGCTCAGATTATTGAGCGTGATCTCACCTTGGTTGGTGATAACAGTCGCGTCTTTCCATGTTTGCGTAAGCAATAGCTGACCGCTACCGTCAGTGATATCGATTGAATCCAGGTCAAATTCTTTAGCAAGTGCAGGTAGTTTGAGTTGCTGGATGTGCAACTGGCTTTTACCTGACCAGTTGCTACCTAATGGATTGCCATCAATGTCGGCAATAAAATCAAGCTCGCCTACTGATGAGTTAAGTGACGCATAACCGTAGAAATGTGTATCGCTCCCTTCAATGCGGGCATTCAAGTGATCAACAGTGATCGGTGCGTCTGCACGACGCATATCCTGCCAGGTGAGTTGAATGTCATGTAGTGTCACTTTGCCGGGCAGCAAAAAAGTGTCTGAACCACTGCTTTGTGGCGTAAAGCCAGCGAGATGTACTTTGCCATCGAGTTCTCGAATAAAGCGTAACGCTAGCTGATCAACATGAACTTCGATATGCGCCAAAGGATTGGAGCTAATCAGTGCTAATGGTGAAATATTGACACTAATTTCTTTGGCGAAAAGCGGCTCTGATTCCGTTGCGATTTGTACATCGTACAAAGCCACTTTCGGTAAAGCGCCACGCCATGTTAGTTCGGCACGCGAAAGCTTTAGATCGATGTTGCCATGCTGCTTAGCAAGTTGAACGATGTCAGCATCAAGACTTGAGTAACTAGGCAGTGTGAGGCGCGCGATTAGCACCACAAGGCCGAGGGCAATAATGGTGTAACTGATGATGCGTTGAAGTGCCGTCGCGATCTGCATAACCCTTAGACAAGTACCACGTCGTATTGCTCTTGGGTGTAAAGGATCTCAGCTTGTAACTTAATCGCTTTACCAATGAACTGCTCAAGCTCGGCGAGGTTATGTGATTCCTCGTCTAGTAAGCGATCAATCACGTCTTGTGATGCCAAGACGAGCAATTGCTCAACATCAAATTGACGTGATTCACGAATGATCTCACGGAAGATTTCATAGCAAGTGGTTTCAGCAGTTTTGATAGCGCCGCGGCCACGACAGCTAGGACAAGGTTCACATAACACGTGACCTAATGATTCACGCGTACGTTTACGTGTCATTTCAACAAGACCAAGTGAAGAGACCTCGGTGACATGTGTTTTTGCATGATCTTTGGCTAAGCAACGCTCGAGGGCGCGTATTACCTGACGTTTGTGTTCGGGGTCGGTCATGTCGATGAAGTCGATAATGATGATGCCACCGAGATTACGTAGACGTAATTGACGACAGATCGCTTGCGCTGCTTCTAAGTTTGTCTTGAAGATGGTCTCTTCAAGGTTACGATGTCCAACATAAGCACCTGTATTCACATCTACTGTTGTCATCGCCTCTGTTTGGTCAATGATCAAATGACCACCTGACTTCAAATCAACGGTGCGCTTCAACGCTTTTTGAATTTCGTCTTCCACACCATACAAGTCGAAGATCGGACGATCGCCGGGGTAGTACTCAATACTGACATTGCTGTCAGGTAAGTACTTTTCTGCAAACGCATTGGCGTCTTTAAAGGTGGAGCGTGAATCAATTCGAATGCGTTCAACATCCGGTGTGATTAAGTCGCGTAGTGCGCGAATCGCTAGAGGTAGATCAGCGTGAATGACATCAGTAGGTTTTGCTGTGCTTGCGCGCTCTTGAATCGAACGCCATTGACGCTCTAAGTAACGCATATCTTTCCATAGTGCTTCTTCGCTCACGCCTTCAGCAGCGGTACGGGCAATAAAGCCCGCAGGGATATCAGAGCTTTCACTGTAACGGGTGAGTATGTCGCGTAGACGTGCACGCTCTTCATCTTCTTCAATCTTTTGTGAGACACCCACCGTGCTCATGTTGGGCATGTACACCAAATAACGAGATGGAATGGAGATATTTGTTGTCAGGCGCGCGCCTTTAGTGCCGAGTGGATCTTTCACCACTTGCACCACAACTTCGCCGTTCTCATAAACGAGATCGGTGATTTGATCTTTGGCGCCGTCGGGATGATAGATGTCCGAGGCGTGTAAGAAGGCGGCTCGCTCTAGACCCACATTAACGAAAGCTGCCTGCATACCAGGCAGTACACGACAGATGCGGCCTTTATAAATGTTGCCGACCAGCCCGCGCTTAGCCGCACGCTCGATAATGATTTCCTGCACAACACCGTTCTCGATGATCGCAACGCGCGTCTCGGGCGGGGTAACGTTGATAAGGATTTCTTCGCTCATAAACAGATGCTATCCGATCTTGATGCCGGCTTGGGTTAAGAGTTGCGCTGTTTCAAACAGCGGTAGCCCCATGATGCCTGAGAAGCTGCCATTTATCCGCGAAATGAACACCGCCGCTTGGCCTTGTACAGCATAAGCCCCAGCTTTATCTGCTGGCTCGCCAGTTTCCCAGTAGGCCTCTATTTCGGTTTGATCGAGGTGACGGAAGGTCACTTGGCTTTCGCTCAAGGCGTGATACTCACTGCTACCAACGAGTGAAACCGAGGTCAGTACACGGTGTGTTTTGCCTGAAAGTTCGCTGAGCATGGCGATACCATCCTCACGATTGTCAGGCTTACCTAAAATCTTACCGGCAAGAATCACGGATGTATCTGAGCCAAGTACCCAGTCTTTCGGATAGTGCTGATGCACCGCGCGCGCTTTCTCTTGCGCCATACGCATGACGTAATCTTCGGGTAGCTCGCCTTGCAGCGGCGTTTCATCGATATCCGCCGGCGTCGCTTCAAAGGCAATACCAATTTGGCTGAGCAGTTCAGCACGGCGAGGTGATTGTGAGGCGAGGCGGATCATTATGCGCGGTGATAGGGGTGGTTACGCAGCACGCTCCAGGCACGATAGATCTGCTCACTGAGCAGAACGCGAACCAGAGGGTGCGGCAAGGTAAGGGGGGAGAGCGACCATTGTTGCTTTGCTAATGCTTTAGCCTCAGGCGCTAGCCCTTCAGGGCCACCAACCAGTAGTGCAATATCCGAGCCCTGATTCATCCAGCCATCGAGTTGTTCGGCTAAGGCTTCGGTAGACCAGGCTTTGCCTTCAACCTCAAGCGCGACCACCCAGGCGTTTTTCGGAATCGCAGCCAGCATGCGCTCGCCTTCATCACGCATGGCGCGGGCGATATCGGCATTCTTGCCGCGTTTACCAGGAGCAATTTCAATCAGCTTGAGCGCGCATTCGTTAGGCAGACGCTTAGCGTACTCTTGATAACCCTCGCTGACCCAGCGGGGCATCTTTTCTCCAACGGCGATGAGGTGAATATTCATCACGAAGCTCCGTTGAAGCTCAGCACCTAAGCGTGATCGTTGCGGCGTTTTTCAGCAGAGGCGGGGTCAAGCTCCCAGAGCTTCTCGATTTGGTAGTAGTCACGCACACGCGCTTGCATCACATGCAGTACTACACCATTCAAATCGACCAATGCCCATTCGCCTTCTTTGACGCCTTCTTCACCAATCGACGCATTGCCCGCCTGCTTGGCTTTAAAGGCAACTGACTCGGCGGTCGCTTTGACGTGACGCTCAGAGGTGCCCGAGGCAACGATAATGAAATCAGTAATGGCAGTACGACCACGAACATCAAGCACATTGATGTCGAGTGCCTTCATATCTTCAAGCGCATTGACTACAAAGTCGCGCAATTCTTCGGCTTGCATGGGAAATCCAGTAAAAATGCTATGTGCGCGATTTTAGCGCATTGCGCTTGCTATCGCTCAGTTAGCTTTAGCGATAAAGCTGGTGTTGTTGGATGTATTCCAAGGTGCTGCTGGGTAGTAAAAAGTTCGCCTGATGCGATGCAACGACTTTTTGGCGGATCTCACTCGAGGCGATATCAAGTTGGGTGACTTCAAGGAAGTAAATCTTCCCGGCAGGTGAAGTTTTGAGGATGCCAAGATCATCACACAGGTGATCCTTGATCAATGCTGCGAGTGGAGAGTCGGTTGGCACGCTGTATCCGGGGCGTTTAAGCACCACAAGATTAGCGAGCTGCAAAATCTGTTCAGGATTGCGCCAGCGATCAAAGCCGTTAAAGGCATCGGTCCCAAGTAACAAGCACAGCGCCTCAGTCGGGTGATCAGCTTTTAGCGAAGACAGAGTGTCGACCATGTAAGAATCGCCACCGCGACGGATCTCACGATCATCGGCGATCAAATAAGGTGTGTGCTCAACCGCCCTTTCAATCATCGCTAAGCGATGTTCAGCTGAGGCTTTCGGTTGTTCGCGATGAACTGCGCCAGAGAGTGGAATCAGATGAACCCGATCAAGGCCGAGCTGCTCATAGGCATCAATCGCGACCCGAAGGTGACCATTGTGAATGGGGTCAAAGGTGCCGCCAAAGATGCCAAGCATAGGATTACTGACGGATGTGACCGTCACCCAACACGATGAACTTCACTGAGGTCAGGCCTTCCAAACCCACAGGGCCACGTGCGTGGAATTTGTCGGTGGAGATGCCGATCTCTGCGCCCAAGCCGTATTCAAAGCCATCGGCAAAACGGGTTGAAGCGTTCACCATGACAGAGCTTGAGTCGACTTCGCGTAAGAAGCGACGCGACTTAGTGATGTTCTCAGTGATGATGCTTTCGGTATGTGAAGAGCTGTGCGTGTTGATGTGATCAATTGCCGCATCCAAGTCATCAACAATTCGAATCGAAAGAATTGGCGCGAGGTATTCGGTATCCCAATCCTCATCGGTTGCAGCGATACATTGGTTGCCGAGTATTTTGCAGGTGGCTGCACAGCCACGAAGCTCAACACCCTTGTCGAGATAGGCTTCGGCAAGCGCAGGCAAAATGGTTTCTGCAACCGTGTCGTTAACCAATAAGGTTTCGAGTGTGTTGCAGGTACCGTAACGCTGTGTCTTTGCATTTAGAGCGACATCAAACGCTTTCTTAGGATCGGCTTCGTCATCGATGTAGACATGGCAGATGCCGTCGAGGTGTTTGATCACCGGCACGCTAGCACCTTGGCTGATACGTTCGATCAAGCCTTTGCCGCCACGTGGAATGATCACGTCGATGTATTTCGGCATATTGATCATGTCGCCCACCGCCGCGCGGTCGGTCGTTTCGATGACTTGTACCGCATCGGAAGGCAGACCTGCTTGTTCCAGACCACGACGAATGCTGGTAGCAATCGCTTGGTTCGAGTGAAAAGCTTCAGAGCCGCCGCGAAGTACCGTTGCATTGCCTGACTTCAAGCACAGTGCTGCCGCATCAGCCGTCACATTAGGACGCGATTCGTAAATGATGCCGACCACTCCGAGTGGCACGCGCATGCGACCAACCTGAATACCGCTTGGGCGGTAGGTCATGTCGAAAATCTCGCCGATCGGATCGGGCAGAGCCGCTATCTGACGCAGACCTTCGATCATGCCATCGATGCGTGCATCGTTAAGCTCTAATCGATCAAGTAATGCCTCATCCAACCCCTTGTCTTTGCCAGCTTTCAGGTCCTTTGCATTCTCGTCGATCAACCCTTTGCGGCTGCTCTCAAGGTCATCTGCGATGGCGTTCAATGCAGCATTTTTGGCATGCGTATCTGCCGCAGCGAGTGCGCGAGAAGCGGTACGGGCGCGTTGGCCTAGTTCGGTCATGTAAGCGGTTACGTCGGTAATTTGGGTCATGATGCTGTGTTTTTGATTGATCAGATTTGCTAACAGTATAAAGGACTCGGTTTAGCCGTAGTGGCAGATATAGTGCATGTTTTCGATGATCTTGATATCGAATGCGCTATCACCGGCGACGCTGAATTGTTGTCCACCCTCAAAGCGTTGCCATTCATCAGAGCCAGGTAAACGGACTTCGCATACGCCTTGTACCAGTTCCATGACTTCGGGAGCTGCTGTGGTAAAGGTCAGTTCTGCAGGAAAAATCACACCGGTTGATTTGCGGCTACCATCTGCCATCGTGATGCTGTAGCTCACGCATTTGCCATCAAAGTAGACATTTGCTGTTGGTGTGATTGTGCCGTTTAACTCTGTTGCCATGTGATTCTCCAAAATAAAGCGTGCATGATACGACGAAATGCTCAGTTTATTGCGCCAGTGTGGTGTAGGCTTGCGCCTTCCAAAACACTCGGAGACTACTATGAGCGCTGCTTTGCGATTAAAGCCTAACCAAGACAAGCGTCTTCGCGCTGGGCATCTCTGGGTGTATTCGAATGAGATCGATACTAAAGAGACACCGTTGAAAGGGCTGACTCCAGGTCAGCCAGTGGTGATCGAGAATGCGCAAGGTAAGTTTGTTGCGCACGCCTATGCGAACCCGAATTCATTGATCTGCGCGCGCTTAGTCAGTCGTGATCCGAAACACGAGTTCACGCAATCCCTGATTGTGCATCGACTAAAGATCGCTCTCTCATTACGAGAGCGTTTTACCCCTGAGCCTTTCTATCGTTGGGTCTTTGGAGAAGCCGATGGTTTGCCGGGTTTGGTCATTGATCGATTTGGTGATCACGTAGTGGTGCAGTTGACTACCGCGGGCATGGAGCTAATGAAGGCGGACGTGATCGACGCGATTGTGAAAGTCATCTCGCCACGTTCAATTCTTTTCAAAAATGATTCATCGATTCGCGAACTTGAAGGCATTGAGCGTTACATCGAAGTTGGATTGGGCGAGGTGCCAGATCGAGTGCAATTGCGTGAAGCAGGCGTGACCTTTGAAGTGGCATTGGCAGAAGGACAAAAGACCGGTTGGTTCTACGACCAAGCATTTAACCGTAATTTGCTGATGCCTCATGTCGACGGTAAGCGCGTGCTGGATGTTTGTTCTTATGTGGGTGGCTGGGGTGTACGCGCTGCGGTTTCCGGTGCTAGCGAAGCGGTGTGTGTCGATGTGTCAGCACATGCGCTAGAGCAAGTTGAGGTCAATGCAAAACTGAATAACGTGAATGATCAGGTTATGACGCATCGTGGCGATGCATTTGAAACCTTGCGCCAGATGAAGCAAGCCGGTGAACAGTTCGATGTCATTGTGGTGGATCCACCCGCCTTCATTAAACGTAAAAAAGATTTAAAAGAAGGCGCCTTGGCGTATCGTCGTTTAAACGAAGCCGCGATTAGCTTGCTCAGTAAAGACGGTTTATTAGTTTCAGCATCATGTTCTTTTCATATGGATCGTGACCATTTATTGCGCACTATTCAGCAAGCAGGTCGACATTCTGATCGTCATTTACAGTTATTGATGACGGGCCAACAAAGCCCAGATCACCCGGTTCATCCAGCGATTCCTGAGACAGCCTATTTGAAGGCGTTTTATCTGCGCGTTTTACCGACGATGTAGCATCGCGTTAGATTGAATGATGAATTCAATCTCGCGTTGAATGCGCATTTGTTCGCGCTCAGAAAGGCGCATCCATAACTTGCCGACTTTTTTTGCCTCGGGGGTGAGCTGTGTATTTTTTTCATCACCATATAACAACCAAGCAGGTGTAATGTTAAGAGCGTCTGCAATCACATCGAGTTTGCGTGGACGTAGACTTTTGCCGTTTTCGATTTTTTGAATCACCGCTTGGTTGGTGCCCGAAAGAAGTGCGAGTTCGTCTTGAGTCAAACCAAGTTCGCGACGTCGAAAGCGCATGCGCTCGCCTAGTGAATTGAGATGCAAATTGAGAATTTCGGCTTTAGACATCAAAAACTTTCAGACAATAATTATTGGCTGAAAGCAACGGCAACGGCGAGGTCTTCTTTAGGACGCTAATGATTAAGAATGGGCAGGGCGTTGATATCCAAATCGATTTGCTGCATCAGCTGCTGAAATTCAGGCGAGTCACTGCCATGAAAGCGAGCATCAAATTCAGCCGGCTCTAGATGTTCTGGCAGTGCCGAAACGTTTGGCATGAAGTCATTATCGTTAGTGCTTCTTGCCAACTTATCTTGTATCAGCATGGCGTCCGGTGTGCGGTTAGTCGCAAATTCGCCAACACGTGCACCAGCCAGTCCAGCCGCAAGATCAGTGAAGCTAAAGCCGGATCCACGATGCGTATCATTTAGCTCTTTGAGTAAGCCTAAGCGATCGGATGCTTGTCGGTTGCCATGGGCGGCGTAAGCCGCAGCGATCAAGAAGTGTCGTGCAAGATCAGTACGTTTATGAATCTTTAAATAAAAGCCTTTCGGCTTAACCGTTTCATCAGACACCAATGGATGCTTAAGTTGGCGTGTTGCCCAAGCGCCGAGCGCAGAAAAGATAGCTTGGTTATCGTTGCGTGCATCGTAAAGACCAGAGCGTTGTACGGCGAGACTAAACAGATGATTCAGCAGTGGACGAAGATCACCAAACTGATCGCCACCGGAATGCTGCCAGTAAATTAATTGATCTGTGTAAAACTGCACAGCACGCTGATCAGCGCTGACAAGTAATTGCTCGAAGGCTTTTTCAACCACGTCGGTTCGCCAGCGGACCTGAAAAGACAGGTGTTGAGGGTCGATTGACCATTGCTCAATAATCAAGGCAGCAAGTTGATATTCAAAGCGACGATGTGCGATTTCGATCAGTGGGCCACTAATCCAATTAACTAGCGTGGTTGGAATGTTTAAGCTGCCAAGCTGCAGCGTGGTTAAAGCCGGTTGGTCATTTTGTTTGGCTACAACCCCGTGAACATTGAGATAACGCCAGCTATCAATCAGCGGTAACTCAACACTCAAGGTGAAGTCCATTTGATTCTCAGAAAGCTGAAAGGCAGATTGAAAGTTGGCTAGGCGTTTCAGTAGGGTGTTTGCGATAGCGCTCAGTTCGGTTGAATTGAATTGCAGCTGCTTGCTTTCGCCAGGTGGAATCTGATTGGGGTGAACGCGTTGTAAAACTGTTCGCGTGATGGATTTATCGAGCTTAGGGTTAGCAGCAGCTGAAATAGCTGAGGTTTGTTCCAATGACGCCATCAATAACCCAAGCGCCATGATGGGCGTGAGCAGCAGCAACCATTTGATCAATCGAAACAAACCGTGAATCCGTGACGTAATAACAATGTCATTGAGACTAAAGCCTAGTGTTGCAGGTGTCTATGTGAATCGACGAAAAGGCAGTGCGCCCTGTTACACTCTCGACCATGATTTATCCCGAATTTGATCCGATCATTGTTCAGCTTGGGCCTGCCGCATTGCGTTGGTATGGCTTGATGTATTTGATTGGGTTTGTCGCGGCTTGGTGGTTGGCGCGGCGACGTGCAAGCGCGGGTGGTGTGATCAAACCTGAGCAGGTCGATGATCTGATTTTCTATGGCGCGCTCGGTGTCATATTGGGCGGTCGCCTTGGGTATATCTTTTTCTATAACTTCGATCAGTGGCTCGCTGATCCTTTGGTACTGCTGCGCGTTTGGGAAGGTGGCATGGCATTCCATGGTGGCTTGCTTGGCGTGATCGTGGCAATGGCGTTAATGGCAAAACGATTACAGCTGCGCTTTTTTCAGGTGGCTGACTTTGTCGCACCGCTAGTTCCATTAGGCTTACTGGCGGGGCGTGTGGGCAACTTTATTAATGGTGAGTTATGGGGCGGCGTCACGGATGCAGCATGGGGTATGCAGGTAAGGTGTGCTGAGCATCTGAATCTGTGTGTGAATAAGCTTGGCTTACCAGCGGATACCGAATTGAGCCCGCCGTTACACCCCAGTCAGCTCTACGAAGCGGTACTTGAGGGGCTTGTCTTGTTCCTGTTGCTATGGTGGTTTTCAAGCAAACCCAGAGCGGTCGGCGCAGTTTCAGGACTGTTCCTAATTGGCTATGGCAGCATGCGCTTTATTGTCGAATTTGTGCGCATGCCGGACGCACATATCGGGTATTTATGGGGCGATTGGTTTACTATGGGTCAACTTCTTTCGACGCCAATGATTCTTGCGGGTATCGCATTTGTGATCTGGGCGAATCGCACTCAAAAAACACGATGAAACAGTATCTCGACTTGCTGCGCCATGTGCGCGAGAACGGCACCTTCAAGGGTGATCGTACCGGTACCGGTACCTATTCTGTCTTTGGTTATCAAATGCGTTTTGATTTAAGCGAAGGCTTTCCCTTAGTCACCACCAAAAAGATTCACTTCAAATCAGTGGTGCACGAGCTGTTGTGGTTTTTGAAAGGTGATACCAATACGCAATACCTCAAAGATAACGGTGTGCGTATTTGGGATGAGTGGGCAGATGAAAACGGTGATCTTGGTCCCGTGTACGGCTTTCAATGGCGCAACTGGCCGAATGCAAATGGTGCTTCAGTCGACCAAGTGAAACAGGTGGTTGAGCAACTTAAAACTAATCCGAATTCACGCCGCATCATTATCTCGGCTTGGAATCCTAGTGATTTGCCAGACGAGACTATTTCGCCTCAGCAAAATGTTAAGGAAGGTCGGATGGCCTTGGCGCCATGTCATGCGTTCTTCCAGTTTTATGTGTCGGACGGCAAGCTGTCATGTCAGCTCTATCAACGCAGTGCGGATATCTTTTTAGGTGTGCCATTTAACATCGCAAGCTATGCGTTGCTAACACTGATGTTGGCTCAGGTGTGCGATCTAGAGCCGGGTGATTTTGTGCATACCTTGGGTGATGCGCATCTGTATACCAATCACCAGGAACAGGTTGAGTTGCAACTGAGTCGTGATCCGTTGCCGTTACCTCAGATGAAGCTCAACCCTGAGATTAAAGACATCTTTGACTTCACCTTTGATGACTTTGAGTTAGTGGATTATCAACACCATGAGCACATCAAAGGTATTGTTGCGGTTTGATGATTAATCCGCGTCTTTCGATGATCGCTGCGATGGCCTCTAATCGCGCAATCGGTATCGACAACAAACTTCCTTGGCGCTTACCAGCAGATCTTCAGCACTTCAAAGCACTGACAATGGGTAAGCCAATGATCATGGGGCGTAAGACTTGGGAGTCGTTGCCGGGGTTATTGCCAGGTCGTCCGCATATTGTGATCACACGTGATCACAACTACGTCGCAGCAGGTGCCGAAGTCGTTCATTCCCTTGAAGAAGCACTAGCTTGTTATCCGGATGCAGAAGAGTTAATGCTGGTCGGCGGTGCAAATTTATATGCACAAGGCATCGAGATTGCCTCACGCTTATATCTCACCGAGATTGCAACGGAAGTTGCCGGTGATGCCTTCTTTCCAGAAATTGATATGACGCAATGGCAAGAAGCGGCTCGAGAAGAGGGTGTACTCGATGAAAAAAATACCTTGTCACATCAGTTTGTGACCTTTGTTCGCGCTTAATTGCGACCCCAGTATTTCTGCATCTCATAAAACAAAAACGACGCTGACCAAGTAATCAATACCAGTCCGGTGAGTGACTCAATGCCGGTGAGATAGCGAAGATCACCAAGAGGTTCGATGTCGCCAAAGCCCAAGGTCGTAAAGGTCGTGAACGAGAAATAAGCACTCGCCATCAAGCTGCCATCGTAGTTGCCACTGAGCTGCCCCCAGTTGTTGTGGTGCATAAAATAAAAGCTCAAGGCAAATAGCCAGATCTCAATGATGTGCGCAAAGATAGCGCCAAAGACACCTATAACTACTCGGCTATGTGCGCGCATTTTTAGCTTGGGCATCAACACAGAGAGACGATACAGAATCTCATAATGAATCATCACCGCTAGGGCAATGATGAGCGTGTTGACGATCAAAAACTTCATGGGTTTATGCGAGCGCCTTGCGTAAGAACTCAGGCATAGCGAGGGCGCCTTGATGGATGCCCGCATTGTAGTACTGCGTATCAAACGATTTGTTTTCAACATCGGCTTGGCGGAAGTTACTGAGATCACCGCTCTTCGATGCCATGGTCGCTGACCACCATCCGGTTGGATAAATCGGCTGTGGGAAGCACAATGTTTTGCTGGCGCTGAAGCCGGCTGTTGCATAGTTTTTATGCATGCGCTGAATCAGCTCAAGGTGTGCCAATGGTGATTCACTTTGTTGCACGATAATGCCATCAGGACGTAATGCGCGATGACAAGCCGCAAAGAATTCTGCGGTGAATAACACTTCGCCCGGGCCGACAGGATCGGTGGAGTCAACAATGATCAAATCGAGTGACTCAGGTGCAGCATCCTTCATCCATTGAATACCGTCGATAAACAGCAGCTCCGCACGAGGATCATTGTTGGATTCACATAACTCAGGAAAATGGATCTCAGACGCCTCAGTTACCACCTCATCGATATCGATCTGGGTGCATTTCTCAACCGAGTCATGACGCAACACTTCTCTCAACGTGCCACAGTCACCGCCACCGATGATTGCAACATGCTGTGGATTGGGATGCGTGAACATGGCGGGATGTGAAAGCATCTCGTGATACACAAAATTTTCTCGGGTGGTCACCATGGTGCAGCCATCAATCACCATAAACTTGCCAAAGCCGGTGGTGTCGAACACCTCAACAAGTTGAAAGGGTGATTGCTTGGAAAAAACTTTCTCAGTGGTCTCTAAGGAAAACGCCGAACCAATATCAGCGTGAATTTCAGTAAACCATTTATCATTTAGTGTCATGCTGCACCTCATAAACGAATGCGCGCACCTTAACGTGCGAGCTAGGATTCGACAATCGCTTATCCCGCCAAATTGGTTGATAATTCAACCAGCATTGATATTCGGCAAGGAACGAGCATGGCCAACGCAGATAAGCAGCTGCCGCAACACTACGGTATTCGTCATTGGGGCGAAGGCTACTTTTCGATTAATGCGCAGGGCCATGTTGCGGTAGAGCCGCGTCGTGATGGCGCCAGTTTGGATGTCTATCAGTTGGTTAATGAAGCCAAGTCTTCAGGTCTAAAGACGCCATTGCTGCTGCGTTTTAATGATGTGTTGACCGATCGTGTGCGCGCCTTATCTCAAGCCTTTGAAACAGCAGCTAACGAGCTCGAGTATTCGGGTGGCTATCGCGCCATCTATCCAATTAAAGTAAATCAGCAACGTAGTGTGGTCGAGCAGATCGCCTCGGTGGGCGCAGATATTGTCGGCCTTGAAGCGGGCAGTAAGCCTGAATTGTTAGCCGTACTTGCAGCCAGCCCGGGTGGTGCTTCGATCGTATGTAATGGTTATAAAGACCGCGAGTATGTACGCTTAGCGCTGATGGGTCGCAAGCTTGGCCATGATGTGTACTTGGTCATCGAAAAACCCTCTGAGCTTAAGTTGGTTCTCGATGAAGCGGCGCAGATGGATATCGAGCCTTTGCTAGGTGTGCGTATTCGTTTAGCTGCGGTAGCAAGTGGTAATTGGCAAAACTCTGGTGGTGCTAAATCCAAGTTTGGTTTATCGGCAGCGCAATTGCTTGAACTGATCGCGCAGCTCAAAGCTGCTGATAAGTTGCATTGTTTGCAGTTACTGCACTCACATATCGGTTCACAAATCCCTGACCTTTCAGATATTGATCGCGGTATCTCTGAAGCGGCACGTTATTACGCAGAGCTAGTAAAGGCAGGTGCACCGATAAAAGTTATCGATGTTGGCGGCGGCTTAGGTGTCGACTATGAAGGTACAGCGAGTCGTCATTACTGCTCGATTAATTACAGCGTGAATGCCTACGCCAAAGCGGTGCTGCGTGCGATTCAACAACGCTGTGCAGAATTTGAACTTGCTGAGCCGCGTGTGTTCAGTGAATCAGGTCGCGCACTGACTGCGCACCATGCCATTTTGATTACCGAAGTGATTGAGCGAGAAGAGCCTTCAACAGCTTTAGGTAAAGTCAGTGAAGATGACGATGCGGATGTGGTCAAGGCGCTTGCCGTCATTCATCAACAGTTCGATGCGCAATCTCCCTTGATGAGCTGGCAAGAAGCAAAACATCAATTCGACTTAAGTCAGCAATCCTTCCAAAGTGGCGAGATTGATTTAGAGCAGCGTGCACATGCGGAACAATGGTTCTATGCGATTGCTGATTTAGTGCGACAACATTTACGCGTCACCTCGCGTCGCCACCGCGATGTGTTGGATGAGTTGAACGACATGTTGGCAAGCCGTGTGTTTTGTAACTTTTCTTTATTTCAGTCATTACCGGACGCTTGGGCATTAAATCAGGTCTTTCCATTAATGCCATTGCATCGTTTAACCGAAGCGCCTGAGCAAGCGTCAGTCGTCCACGACCTGACTTGTGATTCGGATGGCTGTTTATCGCAATACGTTGATCAAGACGGCGTAGAGAGTACCTTGCGATTACATGCGGCCAATGGTGAGCCGTATTTAATTGGCATTTTCTTAGTGGGCGCCTACCAAGAGATCTTGGGTGATATGCACAACCTGTTTGGTGATACCGATGCGGTGAATGTCAGCCTTACGGCTGATGGGTACAGTTTCTCAGAGCCTGAGCGTGGCGATCGGGCCGATGAGCTGCTCAGTTATGTCCATTTCGATCCGCAGCAGATGTTGACGCAGTATCAAGAAAAATTGGCTGCAGCTGAATTAACGGATCAACAACGCACCGCTTATCTCGCTGATTTGAAGATTGCGCTAAACGGCACAACCTATCTCACCGTTTAACGCGTGACTTTCCAGCAACGATGCGGGCGGTAGCGCGCAAAGTCCATGGGAACGGTTTGCTCGGTGATCTCTTCAAAGTTAGCGTCATTAAGCAATTGCTCATCTAGCGAGAAGCCTTGACGGTTATTCGAAAAAATCAGTTGGCCGCCCGGCGCTAAGAAGCGCAAGGTGTTGCGTAACAGGTCGACTTGGTCACGTTGCACATCAAAGGTGTTATGCATGCGTTTTGAGTTCGAGAAGCTCGGTG
>ERZ1089241.56-NODE-56-length-19042-cov-10.804445_pt1 | contig 19042 bp, 21 predicted proteins | sample MGYA00383548_ERZ1089241 | MGnify/ENA primary metagenome ERZ1089241 (study PRJEB34543, sample SAMEA5968658) | marine metagenome | biome: water | collected 2014-06-21 | depth 0 m | study: Ocean Sampling Day (OSD) data from North Adriatic Sea | reverse complement strand
GTAACGGTTCAAGTTCCGCTAGAAGCTTTGATGCAACTGAAGCCTGATCACTTGGAAAAAACGGTTCCTGGGGCAATTGAAGAGAAAGTTGAAGCGATGATTCGTGCGTTACCGAAAGCCGTCCGCCGGCAATTGGTTCCAATTCCTGACTTCGTTAAGACCATCATGCCGGTCATCGACGCTGATCAAACTAGTTTAAGTCAGTGTGTTGCTCGGTGTGTGACCAAGCGAACCGGTGTTGCGATTGATCCACTTGTGTGGGCCGATCGCCAATTGGATGCGCGCCTCCAGTTACGTATTGAAGTGGTTAATTCAGACGGATTGGTGATCGATGTCGACCGTGATCTGAGCGCCTTGCAGGACCGATTAGGCTCGCAAGTGTCAGAGGTTCAGGTGACTGAGTCATTGGAGACCTATCAGGACTGGCCTGCTGGTTTGCGCTTGGAGATCGAATCCTCAGCCCAGGTTGGTGGGGTCAAGATGAAGCGGTTTGAGCGTTTTGTTTTGCAAAGCCAAGGCGTTGTACTCACGTATTTATTTGATCCAAAAGATGCAGATATTCAACATAAGGAGGCAGTTGCTCAATTACTTGTCGAGCGCTGTTCTGATCTCTTTCGATTCATTCAATCTAAAGATGTGACTTTTCAAAAGGCGGTGGTCTCCGTTTGTCACCACGAAGACGATCAAGCGCGGTTTAAACGATTGATCACGCTATCCTGTCTAGATCCCGATGTTGACATTATGGATAGTGACGCCTTTGTCTCGGCAAAACAGCGTGTGAGAGAAGTACTGGTCGATCAAGCAAAAATTATCGCTGCCGCGCTTGAATCTGCAAAAACACGTGAACGGCATTTGAAGCAACGCCTCGGCGGGAAGATACCACCGGCTTGGCTCAATCCGATTGCCGAAATGAAAGCGCATGTCACCGAATTATGTAGCGATATACTTGGTAATACACCACCTGATCGACTGATTGATCTAGATCGCTATCTCAGCGCAATCGAAATGCGTTTGGAGAAATTACAGTCACGTTTGCTACTCGATGCGCAGTGGCAACGGGAGATCGATCAAATTGAGTCTGGCTTGAAGCAATTGTGGCCGACCTATCCAACGGACTGGCGGACGCAGGACCAAAAATTGGTTGACTTGAGGTGGCAAATCGAAGAGTTTCGCGTACTCTGTTTTGCGCAAACGTTGAAAACACGAGATAAAGTGTCATTTAAACGGCTATCGAATGCCTTGAGGGAATATCGAGAACTATGATTCGTGCGATTGGCTTAGTTATCGCTTTGGTTTGCGCGCCCTTAGTGGTGCACGCTGAAACTGAAAACGATCCATTTGAGGGTTGGAATCGCGCGATGTTCTCGTTTAATCAAAAGGCTGATAAATATTTCCTGAAGCCAGTTGCCGAGGGATACCAAGCTGTCACGCCTGCACCGGTTCGTAAGGGAGTGAGTAACTTTTTCAATAACCTTGGTGAGCCGATCACGGCCGTTAACTCGGTTTTGCAGGCTAAGCCGGGAAAAGCAGCGCGTTCGTTGACTCGCTTTGTGTTTAATACCACCTTTGGTTTACTCGGTATTTTCGATGTAGCAGGCGCGATGGGTATCGAACGTGAAAATGAGGACTTGGGCCAGACGCTTGCCTATTGGGGGGTTGGCTCAGGGCCGTATCTCGTTCTGCCGGTCTTGGGGCCAAGTAACCTTCGAGATCTTGGGGGGCGTTTTGGTGATCGCCCGCTGAATCCGATTAGCTGGCAAGACGAAGTCGGTACAACAGAATTATTGATCGGAGATGGTATTCAAACCCGTGCGCAACTGCTTGGGATGGAACCGAAATCGGTCGGCGATCCTTACGTGTTGATGCGCAGTGCATATGAGCAACGCCGCCGATACGAGATCAATGACGGCATTGTCGTTGATCTTTTCCTCGATGATCCCTTCCTGGATGACCCGTCAGTCGCTCAATAGCGACTCGAGGGTTTCCTGGTCCTGAATAAAGCGCGTGATCCCGTCGGCGATTTTTTCGTTGGCCATCGGATCTGCAGCGATCGTTAACAAGAATTCATCACGGGATAGCTCTCTTAATGCGACTCCAGACGACTGCGCGTGCTCGAGACCATCGATTGTTTTGTCTCTTGTAGCGAGTTCTTTCAGAAGGGAAGGCGAAATAGTCAGGCGGTCACATCCGGCCAGCGCGACCACTTGGTCTGCGGTTCTGAATGAAGCACCCATCACGATTGTTTGAATGCCGTGTCGCTTGTATAAGTCGAGAATGCGGCGAACAGATAAAACACCTGGATCTGTTTCTGCCGATGTTGGTGTTTCACCTTTGGCGACATACCAGTCATAAATTCGGCCAACAAATGGACTGATGAGTGTTGCTTGTGCGTTCGCGGCGGCGATCGCCTGAGCCTCACAGAACAACAGGGTCAAGTTACACCCAATGCCTTCGGCTTCAAGCGCTCTTGCAGCCTGAATACCTTCCCACGTTGATGCGAGTTTGATTAATACGCGCTCTTTAGGCAATCCAAGCTGAGCGTATTTTTCGATGATTTGATGCGCCTGTTCGATCGATGCCTCGGTGTTAAATGACAATCGTGCATCGACCTCAGTTGAAATATAGCCCGTGATTCGTCCAGCGATTTCGAATCCGAATCTTACCGCGAGGTCTAGCGCTGCTTCTTGAACCGACTGAAAAACCCCACTTGCTAACTTTTCTTTTGTTTGTGCTATCAGGTGTTCTGTTACACCGGACTGCGCCTGTTTTAGGATCAGCGATGGGTTGGTCGTAGCGTCAACTGGCTTGAACTGTTCAATCGCTTGAAAGTCAGCTGTGTCTGCGACAACAACACTTAGTTCTCTTAATTGGTCGAGTGTGCTTGTCATAAGTTCTCTACGTTAGGGATAGCTCTCAATGCGTCTTCGATGACTGACCAGTCGGCGCCTGGTAAATGAGCGCGTTCGCTTAAAATCCGCCGGAACTGCCGAGCTCCGGGAACCTCATGATACAGATTGACCAAGTGTCTTGTCAGGTGTTTGAGCGGGAAACCCTGCTGAAGAATATCCTCAACGTAAGGTCGGTAGCTCTGGAGTGCCTCAAAGGCTGTTTGATGTGGTGGATCTTCGTTAAAAATTTCGCGGTCGACTTGCAATAGGATTTGTGGATTTTGATATGCAGCACGACCGACCATGACACCATCGAATTCGCCTAATTCATTGATGCATTGATCAATTGTTTTTAATCCACCGTTTAAAACAATTTCCATATCCGAAAATTGTTTTTTTATTGCGTGAACTAATTTGTAATTTAATGGCGGAATCTCACGATTTTGTTTTGGTGATAAGCCGCCTAATATCGCTTTTCGTGCATGAATAATGACATGTTTAATCTGTGCACGACTGAGCATGGCCATGAAATCAGGCAGCGTCTCTTCTGGGTTTTGATCATCGATACCTAAGCGTATTTTTGCAGTGATTTTTGGACCGTTTTCCCCCGAGGCATTTTGCATCGCGCTAAAACATTCAGACACTTGCGCGGGATTGGCCATCAGGGCTGCTCCAAAACATCCAGCTTGAACTCGATCTGAAGGACAGCCAAGATTCAAATTAATCTCATAAAAACCCATCTCTTTAACTCGATGAGTTGCTTGATACAGTTCATCTGGATTTGAGCCTCCGATCTGGAGGGCAAGAGGGTGCTCGGCTGACGAGTGTTCAGTTAATCTCTCGAGATCACCATAAATCAGCGCGGGCGCTGTTACCATTTCAGTGTAAAGAAGCGCTTTTTTGGTCAACGTGCGGGCAAATGCCCGCCAGTGACGGTCCGTCCACTCCATCATAGGTGCGGTTGAGAATCGATATGCAGGAATTGTCATATGCGAAGTTTAACGAAAACTGAGTGATTAGAGCCACTTCTGCCATAATTATTATTATTGAACAAATAACTATTTGTTGAATACTTTAAAAGTAATCTTATTATTGTATTCAACATTATTGTTTTAGTTATTTGTTGAGGATTCTTTTCGTGGAATTAGAACATTTAAGTTTAAGTGAACTCCAAGTTCTTCGTGCTCGGGTTGATCAGGAAATGGAGAAAAGACGTGCGCAGGTAAGAAAAGAAGGCTTGGAGAAAATTAAATCCATCGCAGCTGAATATGGATTATCGGCTGATGAATTAAAATTGCTCTCGGGTACAAAACCGTCAGGTAAGCGTGGATCAGTTGCGCCGAAATATCGTGATCCAAATAACGCAGAGAATACTTGGACTGGTCGTGGTCGTAAGCCGAAATGGGTTGAGGCTTTCTTGAACGGCGGCGGTCGCTTGGAACAGATCACAATCTAGCTCTCTTCAAAGCCTCCAGCTGGCGTTATACTCTCGCGCTTGCTGGAGGATCTAATGACCGTTCGTACTCGTATTGCACCCTCTCCGACGGGTGACCCACATGTTGGGACTGCTTATATCGCACTGTTTAATTACGCGTTTGCAAAACAGCACGGTGGGCAATTTGTCCTAAGGATCGAAGATACCGATCAAAAACGCTCTACAGCAGAATCAGAACAGGCCATTTTAGATGCTCTCCGGTGGGCTGGTCTTGAGTGGGACGAAGGACCTGATGTTGGTGGAGGCTTAGGTCCTTACCGTCAGAGTGAGCGTCGAGAACATTACGAAGCCCATTGTCAGTCGCTAGTCGATGCGGGGCATGCATTCCACTGTTTTTGTACATCTGAAGAGCTCGATGCCATGCGAGCGGAACAGATGGCTGCAAAGCAAACGCCGCGTTACGACGGTCGTTGTGCCCACTTAGCAGCGAGCGAGGTATCTGCGCGCTTGGCTGAAGGTCGTGAGCATGTTGTTCGGATGCGGGTTCCTGAAGAAGGTGATTGTGTTGTCCATGACCGCTTGAGAGGTGATATTCAGATCCCTTGGGCTCAGGTCGATATGCAGGTCCTGATGAAGGCTGACGGCCTGCCAACCTATCATCTGGCCAACGTGGTTGATGATCATTTGATGGGCATCACGCATGTCATCCGTGGTGAGGAGTGGATTCCGTCAGCGCCGAAGCATCAGTTGCTTTATCACTATTTCGGGTGGGAGATGCCTGAACTGTGTCACCTTCCGTTACTGCGGAATCCGGATCAGTCGAAATTAAGTAAGCGTAAGAACCCAACATCAATCTTGTTCTATCGAGATCAAGGCTTTTTACCTGAAGCACTTTTGAATTACCTGGGTCGCATGGGATGGTCGATGCCTGACGAACGGGAGCAATTCAGCCTCAAAGAGATGATCGAAGCATTTAATATCGATCGCGTCTCTCTTGGTGGGCCGATCTTTGATCTCGAGAAACTGACTTGGCTGAACGGGCAATGGCTTAAAAACACGCTGACTGATGAAGAATATCGTTCTCGTTTGATGGAGTGGATGTGTTCAGAGGCCTTTTTTGAATCAGCGTTGCCACATTTGAAGTCCCGTATTGATGTATTTTCAGAGGCGAGCCAGTGGTTGAATCCGCTATGGCTCAAGGACGTTCCGGTTTCTGAAGAGGCGCTCGATCAATTGGGCCTCGAGAAAGAGGTCCTGGCTAACACATTGCAATACCTAATTTGGCGTTTTGAGAGTATCTCGACATGGAGTAGAGAGGTGATCGAGGCAGAAATTCGTTGGGTTGCGGATTCACTCGGTTTGAAGCTTAAAGATGTGATGCCAGTTGTATTTATTGTCCTGAGTGGGACTCGCCAGGCAATCAGCGCATTTGATCTTGCTGTGCTTCTGGGCCCTGATCGAACGCGCGCTCGTGTCAGGGCTGGATTAGAGGCGGCGGGTGGCGTTTCTAAGAAAGGTCTCAAGCGATTGGAGAAGAGCTATCAAGAAGCACTTCAATCCATTGACAGCGTCAAGGATGCGAACTAACCTTCGCGTCCTCTTGAAATGGGGCTATAGCTCAGCTGGGAGAGCGCTACAATGGCATTGTAGAGGTCGGCGGTTCGATCCCGCCTAGCTCCACCATTTCTTTTCAACCTGCTCATTGATCGTTAAGGTGTCATTACCATTCGGTCAATTATAAAAATAGGGTGGGTTATGAAACTAATTTTTGTTCTTGTCTATTTCGTACCGGGAAGTTTTGAACCTGTCGAGACAGGTATGCAGTTTGAATCCCTTGCGGAGTGCAACGATGCCGCATTTGAGATGGCGGCGTCGTTTGACATGAAGTACACCATGCAATGTGTCCCGCAGGACTCAGGCGATAGTCTCCCTCAGGTATCCCTGCTCAAAATTTGATGCGTTGCAAAAAGCGAGTGCGTCCAATGGATACTTCCCTCGTTCACTGTTTTTGGTAGGTTCATTGCTCATAACGTATTTGGAAATTTGCGCATAGCAACATTTGTCTCAAACTTTTGGTTAGGACGTTTTGCACTGCGTGCGCGTTTCTTTTAACATTGCTTTAATATTCTTTTAAGTAATAACGATAGAACTCTTTGGAAGGGTAATATGACGAAGCTGTATGAACCGTCTCTACCGAAGCTGATGGAAGCGATTGCGACTGAAGCGAAGGGCATGAGAGGCATGGACCGCCGTAATTTTCTCAAAGGCGGTATCGCGGCAGTAGCAGGTCTTTCGAGCGTGCAAATGATTCCGAAAGCCAACGCATCTGCAAATCTTCCACCGAATCTTCCTGAATGGCAGAGCTACTTGGGCCGTGGTGTTGTTGCCAAGCCATATGGCGAGCCTTCTGAATTTGAAGATCTGCAACGTCGTACCGTTCCTTGGTTGACTGCTGATGCGGCCTCATCAATCTCGATGACTCCGCTGCAGGACCTTGAAGGGATCATCACGCCGAGCGGTGTGGTGTTCGAGCGTTATCACGGTGGGATTCCAAATGTAAATCCAGATCAGCATCGTTTGATTATCCACGGCTTGGTTGAACGCCCATTGGTTTTGACAATGGATGACCTCAAGCGCATGCCATCGGTTTCGGAAATTCGATTCATCGAATGTCCAGCGAATGGTGGTATGGAATGGCGTGGTGCTCAAATGGAAGCGCTGCAGTTCACGCATGGCATGTTGTCTTGCTGTGAATGGACTGGCGTTAAATTGTCGACGCTGCTTGATGAAGTTGGTGTGAAGCCAGAGGGCAAATGGATTCTGGCAGAAGGTGCAGACGCATCTGGTATGTCGCGATCAATTCCACTCGAGAAAGCTCTTGACGATACAATCATCGCCTGGGGACAAAACGGTGAAGCGCTCCGCCCAGAGCAGGGCTATCCACTACGCATGCTAAATCCAGGTTGGGAAGGTAATACATCTGTCAAATGGTTGCGTCGTCTTGAAATCGGCGATAAGCCTTGGCACCACCGTGAAGAAACATCGAAGTACACAGACTTGATGCCAGATGGACGTGCACGTCGCTTCACTTGGGTTCAGGAAACGAACTCGGTGATCACTTCGCCATGCCCAGAAAATCCTTTGACTCAACCAGGATTCCTTGAAATTCGTGGTTTTGCATGGTCTGGTCGCGGCAAGATCAAAGCTGTCGATATTTCTTTCGACGGTGGTGTGAATTGGGAGCGTGCTGAGCTGAAAGGTCTTGTCCTTTCGAAAGCATTGACCCAATTTAGCTTCAAGACGAAGTGGAACGGTCAGCCTTGGTTGCTGCAATCACGCGCAATCGACGAGACTGGCTACGTTCAGCCAACGTTGAAGCAGTTACGTGATGAGCGCGGCGGCTGGTCGATCTATCACAAGAACTCAATCCATACATGGAACGTTACGGAAAGCGGAGATGTCTTCAATGTTCAAATCTCTTAATCTTGGAGTGGCTGCCGTTGCGCTGGCAGTGTCGGGAGCAGTATCCGCTGGCCCATTGGGAATTGGTTCAACAGCAACTCCTGAAATGATCGCGGGATGGGATATCGATATCCGTCCTGATGGAACTGGATTGCCTGCTGGTGAAGGTTCCGTCGCAGAGGGTGAAGGTCTCTATGAAGCGAAGTGTGCTAGTTGCCATGGTTTGTTTGGTGAAGGTGCAGGTCGTTGGCCTGTCCTAGCCGGTGGCGAGGGTACTCTTGATACGGCGCACCCAGAAAAGACAGTTGGTTCTTATTGGCCGTATGCATCGACTCTTTGGGATTACATTCACCGCGCGATGCCTTACCCAGCGCCACAGTCGTTGACTGACGACGAGGTGTATTCGATCTCTGCATATGTTCTTTATCTCAATGACATCGTCGACGATGATTTTGTTGCGAATAAAGAAACATTTGCACAGGTTAAGATGCCTAACGAGCCAAACTTCTATATTGATGATCGCCCTGACGTGAAGAACGAGCGCTGTTTTAAGAACTGTGCTGATCCCAAGTCATTCAAAATCGTGACAACGATTAATGGTGTTACACCGACTGGTCACTTTAAAGAAGACTCTGGGGTTGCTGCCAACCACTACCAGGGAAATCCTTCAGATGCCAATGGCGATGCGGCTGCACCTCAGAAAGTAGCGATGTCTGATGCCGCAACAGCGGGTAAGGCCGTGTATGATAAGGCTTGTCAGGCTTGTCACAACATGGGTGTCGCCGGCGCTCCTAAAGTTGGCGATGTGGCCGGTTGGACTGATCGCATCAAGCAAGGTATGGCTACGTTGAATGATCATGCGATCAATGGCTACCAAGGTGCTAATGGCGTTATGCCTGCAAAAGGTGGCAATATGTCATTATCGGACGACGAAGTGAAAAACGCCGTTGCGTATATGGTTGAATCGAGTCAATAAGGCTCGATTCAAAATTCATCAGGAGAGGAAACTATAATGAAAGGGCAACTCCTAACAGCAATTCTGGCTTCAGCCTTAGTTGCGCCACTTGCAAGCGCTGCTGATGCAGATGCAATTGCAAAAGGAAAAGAAATTGCTTGGCACCGTCAGAAAGGCAACTGCCTAACTTGCCATATGGTCGAGGGTGCTGAGATGCCGGGTAATGTTGGACCGCCACTGGTTGCAATGAAGGCTCGCTATCCAAATAAAGCGGACCTTCGTGCGCAGATCTGGGATCCGACCGCTCGGAATCCAATGACAAGTATGCCTCCATTTGGAAAGAACCATATTCTTTCTGAAGAAGAGCTTGATCTTGTTGTTGAATACGTTCATTCACTTTAATTAACACGTAAGGAGAGTTGCGATGGATCGTCGTAGCGTACTTAAAGTTGCAGGCGTTGTTTCAGCAGCTGCAACAGCTTTAGTGGCAATGCCACGTTTGGCAATGGCTGCCTACACAGAAAAAGCATTTAAAGCAAAAGGTGGTGCAGACGCACTTCAAAATGCGTATGGCGCAAACGCCACGACACCGAGTGATCAGGTGAAGCTGAAAGCTCCAGATATCGCTGAGAACGGTGCAGTTGTGCCTGTAGAAGTGGAAACTGACATGCAGGCTGAATCGATTGCTATTCTGATCGACGGTAACCCATCACCATTGGCTTTAACCGCCGATATCCCAGCGGGCACTAAAGGTCTTGTGAAGACACGTTGCCGTATGGGTAAAACAACAAACGTAACAGCTGTTGTGAAGTCTGGCGGTAAGCTCTACACAGCATCTAAAGAAGTTAAAGTAACAATCGGCGGCTGCGGCGGTTAATAGGAGATCAACATGTCATCAATTCGTATCAAAGCTAAAGAGCGTAAAGGTGAAGTGGATGTGAAGTGCTTGATGAAGCACGACATGGAAACTGGTCTTCGTAAAGATAAAAGCGGTAAGAAGATCCCTGAGCATTGGATTCAAGATGTCACGGCCGAATCAAACGGCAAGGTGGTATTCTCTTGTGCGTTCAATACGTCAATCTCAAAAGATCCGTACCTCGCGTTTGCTTTCTCGGGAAAGAAAGGTGATACCCTGAAGATCTCATGGAAAGATAATACTGGCGCAACGGATTCTGCTGAAACCCAAATCAAGTAATTGTTGTTGGAGACAGGGCAATGAAAAAAATAATTCGTAACGTTGCTTTCGGTTTAGTCGGTCTTTCAGTATCAGCGGCTTCGGTCGCTGGTCCTGAGGAAGACCGTCAGGCTTTCCGAAAGTTCTATGAGAATCGTTTTCCACAAGTGCAGCCTATTGGCGACTTCCAAAACGGTGTGTATTCAATTCTTCCGCAAGCACGTGAGCAGTGGGAAGCGATTGAAGAGTTTCCTCCTTATGAGCTTGCGATTGAGGAAGGCGAGAAGATCTTTAACAAGACTTTTGCCAACGGCAAATCATTAAAGGATTGTTTCGGTGAAGATGGTGCGGTTCGCGAGCAGTATCCTCATTGGAATAAAGAACGTGGCATGGTTATGACCATGGAGCTCGCGATCAACGAATGTCTGGAAGCGAATGGTGAAAAGCCATTGAAGTATAAGAAAGGTGCGATGGCTGCTGTTAGCGCATACATGTCTTATAACTCGCGCGGTCAGTCGATTAATGTGGAAATTCCATCTGACGATCCTCGTGCACTCGCTGCCTACGAAGATGGTAAAGAGCATTTCTACACAAAACGTGGTCAGTTGAACTTTGCGTGTGCTGATTGTCACATGCATACATCAGGCATGAACTATCGTTCAGAAACGGTGTCACCAGCATTTGGTCATGCGACGAACTGGCCGGTGTACCGAGCAAAATGGCAGGAGATGGGTACATTGCATCGCCGTTTTGCGGGCTGTCATAACAATATTCGTGCGAATCCTTTCAAGGCACAGGGCGAAGAGTACCGTAACCTCGAGTACTTCATCAGCTACATGTCGAATGGTTTGGAATTCAACGGCCCAGCGGCACGTAAGTAAGGATTGTTTATGAAACATGGATTGAAAAGCCTTGCATTGGTCGCGCTTCTCGGATCATCAGCAGCATTCGCTGGTGGTCATGGCAAGTCGGCTGCGGCGTTAATCGAAGAGGCCACTGCTGGTTATAAGCAGGTTTCGAAAGAAACTTCCTATCAGTGGACTGTCACGGTTAAAACGATCAAGGAAGCTCAAAAGGCACTCGATGGCGGTAACGAAGCGGAAGCGAAGAAGCTTGCACAGCAAGCTTTAGACTTGGTTGAGGCGACCCGTCAGCAGGCTCAAGTTGAGTCTCAAAACTGGAAGATGCGCGTTCCAAAGTAAGAGGAATGGTATTTATCCGAAAGACGCGACCCCTGGGTCGCGTTTTTTTTGGCATTTTTTTCACTAAATATATTTGGTGTAGAGCTTGGCCGTATCTTGGATGTCAACGCGAGTGCGGTTCTCATATGAAAGACCCGTGGCGATAGCTCTGTCGATGGAACTTACTCAAGGCAAAAAAATAGCCGCAGGAGCGCTATGCTCGTGCGGCTACTCTAGTTAAAGAAACTGTTACGCAGTTTCTCCTGGATAGTCAGCGATCCCTGGGTTGTCGTTCATGCCAACAACTTTCGGGTGATTGATCTTCTTCAAGCGTAGAACGTCATCAGAGTCTTTGTTCGCTAGGATGTAGTCGCGGATGATATCCCAAATCAGTCGACCATCCGGTGTGTTGTTCACAGTTGCCCAACCCGTGACTTTATAAGTCTTCTTCGGATCGATTGCTTCACCATTATCCAACCGAGCATCAGTGATTCGTTCGCCGAGACCCTTTTTCGGCGCAATGGTGTAATCCATACCACCAACGCGAACCATATCACCGCCTGATTGAAGATACGGATCTGGGTCAAACAGGTTGTCTGCAACCGCCTCGAGCGTTGACATAAGTTGCTCACCTGTCATTTCGGAAACATACGTTTCAGAGTAGGTTGTGGCGACTTGGCTCATGACGTCATCCATCGTAATCCAGTCACCCTCGAGTGTTGTCGTACCCCAGCGAACACCAGCTGACATCGCAACATCTGCATCATATTCCCAGCGAAGTGCGTTACAGATCACCTGATCCCATGTGCCCATGAAGTTGCCGCGACGATAGAGAAGACGATCCGCTTTAGCGAGCTTTTCAGTCAAGATCTCGTCATAGGTTTTGCCCACCCATGCAGGGTTGTAGAACGCATCTTTACGGCGACTCTGGATGATTTTGTCTGTGTACTTTGTTTGACGCATCTGAGAAATGAATGATTCCATTTCTTTATCAGCTTCAAGCCAGTCAGTAATGACCGGGAACATCTGATATGAAAGATCTTCAAGCTTTCCATCACCAAACTTAAAGTCCATGCATCCGACGAATTTGCCGTTGGATCCTGCATTCGTTACCCAGCAATCGTGTCCCGCTGGATTCTTCACCTTCACCGGTAGAGGGCAGCCGTCGTGCGTGTGACCACCGAAAACAGCATTTAAGCCGGGAACACGTTCAGCCATCTTGACATCAACGTCCATCCCGTTATGCGACACCAACACAACAGCGTCTGGAGATTCGTCACCACGAATCTGTTCGACAAGCTCAGCCATATCGTCTTCACGCAGACCAAATGACCAATCCGGGAAGAACTCTTTCGGGTTGGCATTGGCAGTTCGTGGGAATGCCTGTCCAACGACCGCTATACGAGCGCCGTTAATTTCTTTAATCACATATGGCTGGAACGCATGACCCGTGTCTTCGTCATAGAGTCCACGACCATCAAACCGCTCGACGAGCGCTGGATAATCATCACCGAATAATGAATCTTCGAGTACGCGGACGTTTTGTCCGATGAAGTCCCCTTTAAACAGTGCAACGTTAGAGAGTACTTCATCCTCGCGGTAGGTGAATTCCCAGTGACCAACCATGACGTCAATGCCAAGAATGTTCGACGCTTCAACCATGTCCACGCCACGTGTCCACAAGGATGTCGCTGAACCCTGCCACAAGTCACCGCCATCGACCGTCAATGTGTTTGACTGCCCGCCGGCTTGATCTCGTAATCGGTCAAGAAGCGTTTTGACATGCGCAAATCCACCCGTCCGACCAAGTTGTTCGGCGTGCTTTGCAAAGTTCAGGTATGTGAACGCATATTCCTCTGGCGAGCCTGGCTCAAAGCCATTTGCATCTAGGAATTGTTTTCCAACAATGTGCGGGAAACGACCATAAGCATCGCCTACACCTAAGTTGACGTTTGGTTCACGAAAATACACAGGAAGTAACTGGCCGTGCACATCAGTAACGTGCAGAATTCGCGCATCACCTTCCATTGGCTTGTCATAAAATCCTGCTGGAGCTGACTTGCTTGCGAGCGCTCGTGAGCTGTAAATAGCTGGAAGAGACCCAGCTGCAGCCGCTGCTGCCATCAGCTTCATAAATTGACGACGATTCAATGTATTCATGCTTGTCCTTGCGGTCGTTTGAATGAATTCCTTGAAGGGTGAATATGCTGTGCTAGCATCCATTTTTCACTGACTTCTACTCACGAGTTTAATTCGTTTGCAAAAGATCCTTCAAAAACTTTCGTTATTCTTAACGGTTATAAGCTTATATGTACCAGTTTATGCGGATGTTGTGAAGCCTGCTTTGGTTGAAATCAGTGTGTTTTCTGATGCTCGAGTCAGTGTCGAAATACGCACGAGCATCGAGGCACTGCTGACAGGAATTAATGGCCGATACAGGAATACACAGGATGCACCTAATTCAGATGAATACGATGCTTTGAGAGAGCTTGAAGCTGAGGATCTTCAAAAGGAATTTACTGCATTTCATCCAGTGTTATTAGAGGGAGTGAATTTACGCGTCGATGGGGTGGTGGTTCCTCTAGAAATGGGTGAAATTGATATTGCCCCCCCTGGGTACACCAAAGTACCAAGAGCTAGTGTGATCCGGCTCGTTGGGACGATTCCCGAAGGATCGATGTCGCTCCAATGGTATTACCCACTGAAGTTTGGTGATCAGGCGGTTAGAGTTCGGCAAGTCAATGAGGAGGCTGGCGAATATCACTGGTCAGGCCATCAATGGGTGAAAGACGATGTTCCTTCGGAACCATTCTCACTGACTGAAGTATTCACCAAGCCCACATTTTGGTCCGTTGCCGCAATGTATATCGAGGCAGGATTTCTACACATCATTCCCAAAGGACTGGATCACATTCTTTTTATACTCGGGATCTTTTTGATCTCAATGCGTCTCAAGCCCCTGTTGCTTCAGGCAACGATGTTCACGATCGCTCACTCTTTGACGCTATCGTTGGGCGTGTTCGGCTTGGTGAATCTTCCGCCGCAAGTGATTGAGCCATTGATCGCTCTATCGATCGCGTATGTCGCGTTTGAGAATTTAGCAAGTGAACGGCTCAGTCGCTTTCGGTTGCCCGTTGTATTTGCATTTGGTCTTCTGCACGGACTGGGTTTCGCTTCAATATTGACTGAATTTGGGTTGCCCGAAGATTTGTACGTGGCAGCACTTCTTTGGTTTAACGTTGGTGTTGAGTTCGGTCAGATCGCGTTATTGGTTTTCGCATATTTAGCCATCACGACTTGGTTTGCGAATCCTAGTGTTTATCGAAGATTTGTTGTTATACCTGGTTCGCTTGCTATCGGAGGGTTAGGGACTTACTGGATGGTCGAACGCGCGATCTACTTTTATTTCAGTTAACAGCTGGGAGTCCTCGAATAGTCTCTTCGATTTCGTAGGCATAGAAGTCGATGATATCTGGTACGCCAAATTTTGGTGGCGCGAGCACCTCGCCATTCGAACTTATAAACAATAGAGTTGGAGTACCGAAACCTTGGTAACGACTCGCGAATTTGACCGTTGTTGTTCGTGAGCCATCAAAATCTGTCATTGGAATGGCGGCCCCAATGTCGACTGCAGTAAACCGAACTTTGCTGGAGAATGAATCTGATGCTCTCAGCGGCTGCAAGATTTCCTTTTCCAAGCGCACGCAAAAAGAACATCCTGGTTGGGTGACCATCACAACCCAATGACGGGGATCACGTTGATCGAATTTTGGGTCTTCTAAATCCGAAGCCACAACGGTTCCCGAGAGAACCGTGGCTAAAAATAAACCCAGCAATCGCTGCATTAGAGGCTTTCCACCATGTCAGCAATGATGACAGCGACATCGTCGGCGTATAAATCACGGAAAAAGTGGTCCGCGCCATCAATCATCTCAAGGCTTACGTTGTCACCGATTCCAGCGGTCGCTTCGAGTTTTTCAGGCAGGCGTTCAACGACATCGTCTTCAGAACCTGCAACGACGACAACGGGAATATCAGATATCTGAGTGAGGTTGGTTGGGGTGTCGCGACGCGTATCTGGGGTGTAGTAATCGATGAAACTTGCTGCACTGACCTTCGCTTGTTGGCAATACACAAAACCAGGAACCTCCATAATGGAGTCACCATCAAGTTGTTTGGCTTGTTCCATCAGACCTTCTAGCGGAACGCCATAACGCTCTTGGTATCCTTTTGTTGCGTATTCTGCGTCGAATACGGCGGGTGCGATTAACACAGCACCGCGAATTTTATCTGATGGATTATCAGCAAGGTAAGCAGACATCTGTCCGCCGCCTCGGCTATGAGCGCTGACAATGATATTTTCGAAACCTTGATCCTCTAGATATGCTATCCACGTGCCGATTTCATTCAGAGCATCGAAATGTTTGTGCGTGTGAGTAATGCCACAATCGAGCATGCCTTCCCGCCCTGGTAGGTTGTATGACAAGTTCGGTGCGAGTACAGGCACACCATAATCTTCTGAGACCAAGCGAGAGATGGTTGAAATGATCTCCATGCGGTTATGCGCAAGCGTTCCATGGAGAAGAAGCACGGCCGTATTCCCGTCTGCTTCGTAGAAATCTGCATCAAGACCTTGATGGGTCACGGGTGTCTGCGCGGATAGATTGATTGAAGTCAACAAGGCGCCGACAAATAAACTGATACGGGTTTTCAGCATTGTTATTCCCTTTAGTTTGTGTGATATAGCTTAAAGTTTGAACTGCGACCAAATTGCTTGCAAGCATTTATACGGTCGTTCTAACGCGAAAGATGAGGATATTCAATGCAAAACCAATGGATTGGTGGATTTTTACTTGTAGGCGTGCTTTCGAGCCCTGTAATGGCTGAGAGTCATAGCGGTGGTGCTGTGATGATCACGGGGTCAACTCGGTCGGTTAATGTTTCGCTGTATGGAGAGGAATGCACTATTGAACGGAATCAGTCCAAAAATAATCCTGTCCATGGCATGTACAACACAACAAATCGTGGAAAAATCCAGCCGATTAATCTCGGTCATGGAATCCAGACGATCGGTGAGCTTGAATTGATTGATCTTATGAAGCAGGCTGAGTCTGATTCGTCGATACTGATTGTTGATACCCGAACGCCAGGGTGGCACGCCAACCTTCGTATTCCATGCTCGATTAACGTGCCTTTCACTGATTTTGCAGAAAACTATGATGACGCACTATTTCAGCTCACTGAAACCTTTGGTGTTGTTGAGCGTGATAACGGAAAGCTTGATTTTTCAAATGCGAAGACAATAGTAGGATACTGTAACGGCTATTGGTGCGGTCAAACCCCGGGGATGTATATGCGGGCAAAGTATTCTTTGCTGAACTTGGGGTATCCTGCTGAGAAATTGAAGTATTACAGAGGCGGCATGCAAGCGTGGACGTCTCTAGGGCTTACAGTGATTGGTTCACAACAGTAAGATTGATAACTAAAGAGGTGTTAACTATGAAAAAGCTAATCGTTGCAGCTTTAGCTGCTTCTCTAAGTGCTGGCGTGATGGCTGCAGGTGATGCAGCTGCTGGTAAAAACAAAGTGGCTGCGTGCGCAGGTTGCCATGGTATGAATGGGAAGGCGATGGTTCCGACTTATCCAAACCTTGCTGGTCAAAATGCGGCGTACCTTGAAGGTGCGCTTAAAGCGTACAAAACACAAGAACGTAAGGGATACCAGGCAGCAATCATGTACGGAATGGCGGCAGCGCTCTCTGATCAAGATATCGCTGATATCGCGGCGTTCTACGCAAGCCAGAAATAATGCGAATTATTTCTCAGGCAATCGCACTATTGATTGCCTCATTCATCGCGGCCGTTCCGGTCGCGTTGTCTCAAGGGTCTGATTTCGACCCAGAGACTGGTTTACGAATCCATCACTACACTGATCCTGTTCCTAGCGAAGTGCCAGGTGGAACCGTTGTCGATACTGCGGGCGTTAAACGGTTAGTTGATTCAGATCGTGTCGTCTTAATTGATGTGCTGTCTATTTCTGGGGTGCGTTACGATGAGCTTGATGGCTCATGGTCAGATTACGAGCCTCGGTACAATATACCGGGAAGCATGTGGCTCCCGAACGTCGGGTATGGGAAACCATCATCTGACATGCTGAAATATTTTTTGGATGCTGTCAGTGAAGCGACTGATGGTGACAAGGCGTATCCGATCCTTATTTATTGTGTGAGTGATTGCTGGATGGGCTGGAATGCTGTGCAACATTTGGCTCGCGCAGGCTACACAAACGTATTTTGGGCGCCGCGAGGAACGGATGGTTGGGTTGAAGCAGGTTACGAGCTTGAACTCACTGAGCCTACCCCGGTTAATGTCGATTCTTAGCGAGGACTTATGCTGCAATTTATTTCCATGGAAGAGGCCTTTGGTGAGATTGAAGAGCGCGCCGGAAAGCGCTTGATTTCGAAGGCTCAGGTTCCCTTGGAAGAAGCGGTTGGTCGTATTTTGGCCGAGCCTGCTGTCGCTCAACTTTCTATTCCTCCATTTAATAATTCAGCACGAGATGGTGTTGTGTTGTCGGCAACTGGTATTAGTGCTGCTCGAAGTGCTGCTCCAATAGCTATCGCTGGAGAGCTTCGAGCTGGTGACTCTGTAGAGATTGCCAACGGTGTTCGCGGGGACGCCGCTCGAATTATGACTGGCGCACCGGTACCGGAATGGGGTGAGGCGATCGTCATGATCGAGAATTTGGATCTCAACGACAATGGAACGGTTCTAGTTAAGCAAGCGCCGGAATCTGGTGCCTGGATTCGTCCGCAGGGATCTGATATTGCGGAAGGTTCAGTCATACTGAAACCTGGACGCCGTATTATTCCCGAACACGTTCAAGCACTTGCTTCGAGTGGCGTAGTTGAGCTTGTTGTCCACACTAAACCTCGAGTCGGATTGTGCTCTACTGGCGAAGAATTGGTGGATGTGAAATCCGGTCCTCCGGGCTCTGGTCAGATTTATGATTCAAACCGTCCTTTTATGACAGCGATGATGCGCTCCTTTGGGTGTGACGTTGTTGTGAGCGAGCACGTTGGTGACACGCTTAATGAGATGGTTGGATTCTTAAATCGAGCGATGGAAGCGTCTCTAGATCTTGTCATTTCCTCGGGCGCGGTATCAATGGGGAGTTACGATTTCGTTAAGCCGGCCCTTGAAGCGGTCGGTGCAGAAATTGTCTTTCATAAGGTGACTCAAAAACCTGGTAAGCCTCTGTTGTTTGCGATTTTGCCGAATGGGACTTTGTACTTTGGCCTTCCAGGTAATCCTGTATCTACGGTTGTGAACTGTCGTTTTTATGTCCATTACGCGTTGTCAGTAATGCAGCAGAAGCCACTTGAAACACCATTGAAGCTTCGGCTCGAAAATGACGTTGATAAGCCTGAGGGATTGGCTGTGTTCTTAAAAGCGCAGTGTATTCGCGGAAAGGGAGGTGCAATCGTTCGGGCGCTAGAAGGGCAGGAGTCGTTCCAGACGATGCCATTACTCGAGATGAACGGTTGGATCGTATTGAGTGAGCATTTGGGATCAATGCAAGCAGGGGACATGGTTAACTTCTATCCATCAAATCCGCGCGGCCTACCCGATATATTTTGACGTATATAACGCTTTATGCGATTCTTTCATCGCATAATTATTTGACGTTATTCAAGGCGCATCATGGTCGATAAAATTCTGACAGATCGGTTCGGGAGAAGTTTCCCGTACCTTCGGTTGTCAATCACGGATGTTTGCAACTTCAAATGTACATACTGCTTGCCGGATGGATATAAAGGTGAAGCAGATGGTTTCTTGGGTGTTGATGAAATTCGTCGCCTGATCTCTGGATTCGCTGAGCTCGGAACGCGTAAGGTGCGTCTAACAGGCGGAGAGCCGACGCTTAGAAAAGACTTTTTAGACATCG
>ERZ1089241.55-NODE-55-length-19112-cov-9.882300_pt1 | contig 19112 bp, 17 predicted proteins | sample MGYA00383548_ERZ1089241 | MGnify/ENA primary metagenome ERZ1089241 (study PRJEB34543, sample SAMEA5968658) | marine metagenome | biome: water | collected 2014-06-21 | depth 0 m | study: Ocean Sampling Day (OSD) data from North Adriatic Sea | reverse complement strand
GAGCCCCGGATTGTGATTCCGGTCGTCGTGGGTTCGAGTCCCATCATCCACCCCACTTTCTGATCTACAAATCCTGAGCTGCTTTCGGTATTGTTGTTCTAAAATAACGATAGGTTCTTGTAATGACTCGCTACGTAATCGCAATCCTTTGGGTCTTTTCGTCTGTTAGTGTCGCGGAAGAGCGTCCGATTCCCGACGACTGCGAGGTGCTAGAAGGCTGGGTCACCGTATGGATTGATCAAGTGCGCCAGGCGCGTGAAGAGATCATCAATCTAAAAATGGATGGTAAGGAGCCAGATCCTGAGCTTCAGCGCAAATTTGACTATGTCACGTATGAATCCGAACGATTTTCGACCGCGTTTGAAGAGCGTTGCAATAGCCAAGGCGCGGCTACGCGCTAGTTCGAGAGATTAGCGACCTCGTAGCGAGGGAAGGGAATCGTGATCTTTTCTCGATCAAAGGCCCTTTTGATTTCCCGCAAAAGCTGCATTCTACCAGTGACCACAAAATCGCTATCAACCCATACGCGAACCAAAATGTTCTGACCGAAGTCTCCGAGATTGTCAGCGCCGACAACTGCCTCCGGGTCAGTTAAACAAAAGGACTGCTCTGAGATGACCTGTCGAATAATGGTTTCTGCCTGTTCGATATCATCGTCATAAGAGATTCCGACTAAGAACTCGATACGTCGCGATGGGTAGGCGCTGTAATTCACCACACTCGATTGCATTAATGAGCCATTCGGTATGACAACCTTCTTTGCATCAGGTGTTTTGAGCTCGGTGGTTAATAGATCGATTTCCATGACCGTTCCGATGACAGAGTTGACCTCGATGGTGTCGCCTTGGCGAAATGCACCGTTAAAAGCCAAAATCAGACCGGCAGCCAGATTGCTAAGCGTATCCCGGAGCGCTAGACCAATCGCAAGACCGGCGGCGCCAAGAGCAGCGATAAGGCTTGTTGTATCAACACCCAGAGTCCCAAGAGCTGAGACTAGTGCAATGACATAGATGCCAATCCGAGCGGCGCGCGCAATAAATGTTGCCGCTAGCCCTTGAAGTTTCGTGCGATTTAGGGCGAGCTTCACAGCGCGATTTGCCATCGATCCAAGAAACAGGCCTGCAGCGACAATGAAAATCACCATTACAATCGACTCAAGGTTGGCGGGCAGAAGTGAATTCAGGGATTCGATTGGCATAAAGGTCTCTCACGTAGTACGCGATGAGATTACTGGGTTTTATTCAATATTGCTTGATATTTTAGGTTGAATGCTTCAGTATCCGCCGCCTCATAACGCGTTCTGCGTTCTGTTGCGGATGTGGTGAAATTGGTAGACACGCCAGATTTAGGTTCTGGTGCCGCGAGGCGTGGGGGTTCAAGTCCCTCCATCCGCACCATCACTGTACGGCTACGACTGAAAGCAGTATCCTATCGCGTTTAATTTCAAAGAATTTGAATGACTGAGGTTAATCCATGCAGGTTGTCCTGGAATCCCCGAGCGCACTAGAGCGCCAATTTACAATCACAATCCCAACCGGGGATGTTGAAACTGAGTTCGAAGCCAAGTTGGCAGAAACCGCAAAGCGTGTGCGCATTGATGGTTTTCGTCCCGGCAAGGTCCCTGCAAGCGTAGTACGTCAGCGGTATGGCCAAGCAATTCGTCAGGAAATTGTCTCTGATTTGATGGAAAAGTCATTGGGCCAAGCGTTGAGTGAGCACGACGTCAAGCCAATCGGCCAGCCAAAAATTGATGACGTTAAATTTGAAGAAGGTTCAGATTTCTCGTTTAAGGCAACGTTCGAAGTATTTCCTGAGCTCGACCCTGCTTTGATAAACGGTGATGAGATCGAGCAGACAAGCTGTAAAGTGAGTGCGGCCGATATCAAAGAAATGATCGCCACTCTCCGTGAGCAACGCAAGTCTTGGAAAGAGTCGGCGCGGGCCGCGTCGAAAGAAGGTGATCGCGCAACAATCAATTTTGAAGGCTTTATCGATGGCGAAGCTTTTGATGGTGGTAAAGGCGAAGATCATGCGCTGGTCCTTGGTTCAGGCTCTATGATTCCAGGCTTCGAAGATGGAATCATTGGCATGAAGAAGGGTGACGCTAAAGATATCGAAGTGACGTTCCCTGAGGATTATCACGCCGAGAATCTGAAAGGCAAAGCGGCAACGTTTAAAATTGAAGTAACGAAACTCGAGCGCGGGGAGCTCCCCGCGGTTGATGAAGAATTTATCAAAGCATTCGGAGTTGAGTCCGGCGACGAGAAAGACTTCAAGGCCGAGCTAAAAGAGCAAATGGAGCGTGAGCTGTCGTTAACTCTAAAGAACATGAATAAAACAAAAGTGTTCGATGTGTTGCTTGAAAAGAATGCTGACACACCGGTCCCTGATGCGGCGATCAAATCTGAGATTCATGCATTGAAGCATCAGGCAGTCGAGCGTTTTGGTGGTGGGCAGCAATTCGATCCACATCAGCTTCCAGATGAATTGTTTACTGAGCAGGCTGAGCGTCGAGTACGTCTTGGGATTTTGCTTGGTGCAACGGTCAAGAAGCTTGAGCTTCAGGCAGACACGGATCGCGTCCGTGCGCTGATTGACGAAATGGCTGCTGCATACGACGATCCAGAGCAGGTTGTGAACTTCTACTACTCAAATGACGAGAATCTGAAGCAGGTTGAAGCGCTTGCAGTTGAGGAACAGGTTGCTGAGAAGCTTCTTGAATCTGCAAAAGTAAAGACCATTGATATGTCATACGCTGACGTCATGAAGAGTCGTCAGGGCTAATTAGAGGTAAACGTATGGCAGGCTTAGTCCCGATTGTTGTCGAACAGAGTGCTCGTGGAGAGCGTTCATATGACATCTATTCACGACTTCTTAAAGAGCGCGTAATTTTTATGGTTGGTCAGGTTGAAGACCACATGGCTAACTTAATCGTCGCTCAACTATTGTTTTTGGAGTCGGAGAATCCGGACAAAGATATTCATCTGTATATCAATTCGCCTGGTGGTTCAGTAACTGCGGGGATGGCAATCTATGACACGATGCAGTTTATCAAGCCGGATGTTTCAACTTTGTGTATCGGGCAAGCTGCGAGTATGGGCGCTTTTCTTTTGGCAGGCGGTACCAAAGGCAAGCGGTTTGCACTACCTAATTCGCGTATGATGATCCATCAGCCGTTGGGTGGATATTCTGGGCAAGCATCCGATATTGATATTCATGCAAAGGAAATCTTAAAGATTCGAGAGAAGCTGAATTCGAAACTAGCTCACCATACGGGCCAAACGATCAAGCAAATTGCTAAAGATACAGATCGTGATCGCTTCATGGATGCTGAAGAGGCGAAGTCTTACGGGCTTATTGATGATGTGTTAGAGCATCGCGCTGAATCGACCAAAGGATCTTGATTTTCCGTTCGTGACAGCGCACTGTTGACGGCGCGGAATAGGTGAACACATGACAGATACAACAGATCAATCATCGGAAAATAACGGCAAGGTTTTGTATTGCTCGTTTTGCGGTAAGAGTCAGCATGAAGTACGCAAACTGATCGCTGGGCCGAGCGTATTTATCTGTGATGAATGCGTCGATCTTTGCAACGACATCATTCGTGAAGAAGTCCAAGAGTCAGACGATGCTGAAGCATCGGATGGCCTCCCTGTGCCTCAGGTCATCAAAACAACTCTTGATGACTATGTGATTGGGCAGGATCGGGCAAAACGCGTACTCGCGGTAGCTGTCTATAATCACTACAAGCGTCTCCGGCATGGTGAGCGAAGCTCCCGCGAAGTTGAGCTAGGTAAATCAAATATTCTCCTCATTGGACCAACAGGATCCGGTAAGACGCTGTTGGCAGAGACGCTCGCGCGGTTACTCAATGTGCCTTTTACAATGGCTGACGCCACGACGCTCACCGAAGCAGGGTACGTTGGAGAGGATGTCGAGAACATCATCCAAAAGTTGCTGCAGAAGTGTGATTATGATGTTGAAAAGGCCCAGCAAGGCATTGTTTATATTGATGAAATAGATAAGATTTCGAGAAAATCTGATAATCCTTCAATTACTCGAGACGTGTCTGGCGAGGGTGTTCAACAGGCGTTGCTCAAGCTGATTGAGGGCACTGTTGCATCAGTTCCACCGCAAGGTGGTCGCAAGCATCCTCAGCAGGAATTTCTACAGGTCGATACATCGAACATTTTGTTCATTTGCGGTGGGGCTTTTGCTGGGCTCGACAAAGTGATCCGCGATCGTAGTGAAAAGGGCGGTATTGGGTTTGGTGCCGAAGTGCGCTCCAAGAATGAGTCAAAGTCAGTGGGTGAGGCATTTGCTGAGGTTGAACCCGAAGATCTTGTGAAGTACGGGTTGATTCCCGAGTTTGTCGGGCGACTCCCAGTGGTAGCTACGCTCGGTGAGCTGGATGAGGAAGCGCTGATACAGATCTTGTCTGAGCCAAAGAATGCCCTTGTAAAACAGTATAAAGAGCTGTTTGACATGGAGGGTGTTGAGCTGGATGTTCGTCCTGAGGCGTTGCGTGCAGTGGCGAAGAAGGCCATGGAGCGTAAAACTGGTGCTCGTGGATTGCGCTCGATTCTTGAAAGTATTCTTTTGCACCCCATGTTTGATATTCCATCTGATAACGATGTATCAAAAATCGTAATCGATGAAGGTGTCGTTACAGGCGACAGTGAACCGCTGAAGATTTACGCGGGAACACCTGACGAAAAACGCTCGGCCAACGCAGCCGATTAATTTAGGAAGCACGAAATGAGTACCCAGCAGCTGGACCTCCCATTACTCCCGCTGAGGGATGTGGTCGTCTATCCCCACATGGTTCTTCCACTATTTGTAGGTCGTGAAAAATCGATCAAAGCGCTTCAGAGTGCTATGGATGGCGGTAAAGAAATCCTTTTAGTGGCACAAAAGGTGGCAAGTGAAGATGAGCCAAGGCCGGGCGAACTCTATGAGTTTGGTACGGTTGCTTCAATTCTTCAGTTACTCAAGCTGCCCGACGGCACTGTAAAAGTGCTTATCGAAGGTGGTCAGCGTGCAAAGGTCTCCAATTTCGACCTCGATGGTGATCATTATCGCGCAGAAGCTGAAGTGGTTGAATCGATTCCACTGAAAGAGCATCACCAAGAAGCACTTTTGCGTGTCTTAATGGATCAGTTTGATAAGTACGTCAAAGCATCCAAAAAGATTCCCGCTGAAGTTCTTGCCTCGTTACAAAGCATTGAAGAGCCAGGGCGTCTATGCGATACCATGGCGGCCCACCTCACTTTGCCATTAAAAGAGAAACAAGCGCTGCTCGCGCAAAGCGATGTGAAAGAGAGGCTTGAGTACCTTGTCGCTTTGATGGAATCGGAGCTTGATCTCTTGCAGGTTGAGAAGCGTATCCGTGGCCGCGTTAAAGACCAGATGGAAAAAAGTCAGCGTGAGTACTATCTGAATGAGCAAATGAAAGCCATTCAGAAGGAAATGAATGACTTGGATGAAACTCCAAACGAAGTTGACGCTTTGCAGGCGCGCATCGAGGAGTCTGGCCTTTCTAAGGAAGGTAAGGAAAAGGCTGAAGGCGAGCTACAGAAGCTCAAGATGATGTCACCGATGTCAGCAGAGGCGACAGTAGTTAGGGCATATTTGGACTGGTTACTCGGTTGCCCATGGACTAAGCGCTCACGTGTTCGCCATGATCTTTTAAAGGCACGAGATATTCTTGAGGCTGATCATTACGGTCTCGAAGAGGTTAAAGAACGCATCCTTGAATATCTCGCAGTTCAGATGCGCATGAAGAAGTCGAAGAGTCCTGTACTTTGTCTCGTGGGCCCACCGGGGGTTGGTAAAACTTCGTTGGGCGAGTCGATTGCTCGTGCCACCAATCGAGAATTTGTGCGGATGGCACTCGGTGGTGTTCGTGATGAATCGGAGATTCGCGGCCATCGCAGGACCTATATTGGTTCAATGCCAGGGAAGATCATTCAAAAGCTCTCGAAGGTGGGTGTAAAGAATCCGCTCTTCTTACTCGATGAGATCGATAAAATGGGTATGGATCATCGAGGGGATCCCGCTTCTGCATTGCTAGAAGTTTTAGATCCCGAGCAAAATCATACATTTAACGATCATTACCTCGAGGTCGACTTCGATCTTTCAGAGGTCATGTTTGTCTGTACGTCCAACTCAATGAACATGCCCGCACCTTTGTTAGACCGGATGGAAATCATTCGTATCCCGGGATACACAGAGGATGAAAAGCTTAATATTGCCAAAAAATATCTTGTGCCAAAGCAGATCAAGAATAATGGGCTTGGAAAGACAGAAATCGAAGTTCCTGATCAGACGTTAACGGATTTGATTCGTTATTACACTAAAGAGGCTGGTGTCCGTGGTCTCGATCGTGAAGTATCGAAACTTGCGAGAAAGGTTGTCCGGAAGCGTATTGAAGAGGGCCACAAGAAGATCGGTGGAAATGATAACGAAACGGTTGTCATCACTCCTGATGCGCTTGAAGACTATTCAGGCGTTAGAAAATATACCTATGGGCTTAAAGAAACAGAAGATCGCATCGGCCAGGTAACAGGCCTGGCGTGGACCAGTGTTGGCGGTGAGCTTCTGACGATCGAAGCGGTTTCAATGCCAGGTAAAGGTAAGCAGATTCGTACTGGATCGCTTGGTGATGTCATGCAGGAATCCATTCAAGCGGCAATGACAGTCGCTCGTAGTCGAGCGATTGCTCTCGGGATTGATCCGAACTTCCATGAAAAGACAGATCTACACATACACGTACCTGAAGGAGCAACTCCGAAAGATGGTCCTAGTGCTGGCACTGGTATGTGTACTGCTCTCGTATCAGTTTTGGCTAATGTTCCTGTAAAAGCCGACGTTGCGATGACAGGTGAGATTACGCTTCGAGGTCAAGTGCTGCAAATTGGTGGTTTGAAAGAAAAGCTGCTGGCAGCGCATCGTGGCGGTATTAAAACGGTGATCATTCCTGAAGAAAATGTGCCGGATCTGAAAGAGATTCCTGATAATGTGAAAGCGGATCTTGTGATCAAACCAGTATCGTGGATTGACCAAGTTCTTGATATTGCACTTGCGTATATTCCTGAGCCATTCGTGGTCCAAGATGGTGCAAATAGTTCGGACTCAGAACAATCAAAGGAAAAAAACACGCAAAGGGCGCATTAACGGGTTGTTTCAGTCTAAAACGCTTGGTATAACTACGAAGCGCTAGTTAAGAGGTTGCCTCAAAACGAGAATGTATAAGGCGCCGCTGTATTTACAAAAAACCGATAGGGGTACTACGAGTGAATAAATCAGAATTGATCGATGCGATTGCTGCTGATGCAGGTTTGTCTAAGGCTGACGCTGGTAAGGCGCTTGATGCGACTTTGGCAGCAGTTACAGGTGCTTTGAAAAAGGGTGACACAGTTTCTTTGGTTGGTTTCGGTACTTTCCAAGTGAAAGATCGTGCAGCGCGCACAGGTCGTAACCCTCAGACTGGTGCAACTATTCAGATTGCAGCCGCCAAAGTTCCTGGTTTCAAGGCAGGTAAGGCTCTGAAAGACGCTGTTAACTAAGTTAATCGTTGTCTTTACTGTAAAGGGGCCATCGGCCCCTTTTTTGAATCTATAGGTTACAACTCAACATGCTTCAAAATATTCGTGATAACTCAAGCGGCATTATTGCAAAAATTATTGTCGGCTTGATTGCTGTGACATTTGTCATCACTGGTGTCAATTTTTTCAATGGAAGCGACGGTGACACTGTCATTGCTGAAGTGGATGGGGTCGAAATCACCGAGCGTCGTTTTCTAGAAAAACTCGAGCAGGAACGCCGTCAATTATTAAGCATTCTTGGAGATCCTGGCGCGATAAATGAAGATTTGTTGAGACAAAGCGTATTGAACGCGTTAATAGAAGAAGCATCGGCGACGCGGTATTCAGAAAAATTAGCATTCGGCGTTACTGATCAGTTGGTCGATCAAGTCATTGTTGAAATTCCACAGTTCCAAACAGACGGCCGGTTTGATCCGCGTTTATTTGATCAAGCGATTGGGCGCATGGGGATGTCTCGGCTTGGGTTCCGCGAAGAGTTAAAACGGAACCTAATTGAGTATCAGGTGAAAGGAGCGATTGAGACCTCAATTATCGTGACACCATCGGAACTTGAACGCCTGCAAGTACTGCAAAATCATACGCGTTCGGGTGAACTCTTGGTGATTGATGTCGAACCTTTCATGGATCAGGTCTCTGTATCAAACGATGACATTAATTCTTATTACGAATCAAATAAGAATTCTTTTGTGACTGAGGAATCGGTTGCTTTGGACTATGTTGTTTTGAGTGCTACTGATTTTCAGGAGCAGGTGGCAATCACTGATGAAGACGTGCGAGCAGCATTTGAATCAGAGGTTGCGGCCGCGGCAAACGATACAGAACGTCGCGCGCGGCATATTTTGATCGCGAGTTCGGATGATGCTCTATCAAAAGCCAGTGAAATCAAGCAGCAGTTAGATGATGGGGCCGATTTTTCCGATTTGGCGAAACAGTACTCTGACGATATCGCGAGCCGTGAAACAGGTGGTGACCTGGGGTTTGCTCCTAAGGGTACGTTTGTTCCTGAATTCGAGGCCGCTCTTGATGGATTATCAGTCAATACTGTCTCAGAGCCAGTTGAGACGCAGTATGGCTACCACATTATCGAGCTTCTCGAGACGCGAGCTCGTCCGGTCGATTCATTTGAAGTGCGTGCACCGCGTTTGCGCGTTGAGCTCGAGGAACGTGAAGCTAATCGTCTTCTGACCACATCACTTGAAGAGTTTTCAAATATTGCATTTAGCGGAACGCTGGAAGAGCTTAATAGCATCTATGGGGTTCAAATCCAGTCAACAGAGTTATTCAATCGCTCAAGTGCTCAAGGGTTAATGGCCCAAGAGTCAGTACTTCGCCGCGCATTTAATGAATCGTTGTATAGCGGTGAGTTGAATGCTGATGTCTTCGAAGTGGAGCCTGGTGTGTGGATGACTTTCCGTGTAAAGAGTCATGAGCCACAAGCTGTTCGTCCTATCGAAGACGTAGAAGGCGAGATTGCTGATATTCTTAAGCAGCAAAAGGCAACTGAGGCCGCGAATGCCTTAGCTGAAAATGTAAAGAATCACTGGAAGGAAGGTAAAGATGGCTTGCCCTCCGATGCGTCAGGACTCAGTGCTCGGAAATTTAGCAATTTGAGTCGTAATGGGGATGACTCAATGAGTCGTGACACTTTAGCGGTAGCATTTGCGGCATCTGCCCCCGGTGAAGGGCGTCCATCGACATTCGTGGCACCGGCGAATAACTCGGTTGTAGTGGCCCGAGTTGATCAGATTAACTTCGACGTCAAGCCTGATAGCAATACGAATCTCTTGCCCGCACTGAGCCAGCTCCGTACGAGTCAGGAAGGAAGTGAGTTTTGGTCTGTCGTGACCGCTGCTGCAGAGTTGGTTAAGCGCTAATGGAGTTTATTGCTGATTACGGGCTGTTTTTGTTAGAAACGCTAACGATCGTATTGGCAGTAATTTTCGTGATTGCTGCAAGCTCGAAGATTTCAGGTGGTAGTGATGACCCCAAAGGGGCAATCAAGATCACTGATCTCTCTAAAAAATTCGCTGATCAGACAAAACAGGTAACGGTTGCAGTTGACGCAGCTTTGGCGGATGAGAAAAACTCATTGCTGGAACGCCTTAAAAAGCGCTTTGGCAAATCATCTCGAGACGACTCTCAAAAACTTTTGAAAAAAGATAAGCTTGCTGTCGTTATTGAATTCAAAGGTGATATGAAAGCTTCTCAAGTCGCAAATCTTCGTGAAGAAGTTTCAGCAATTTTGGCAATGGAGCGAAAGCCAGATCAAGTCGTGCTCAAGTTGACTTCACCGGGTGGACTAGTACATACCTATGGGCTCGCCAGTTCGCAATTGTCGCGCTTACGCGATGCAAATGTTCCTTTGTGTGCCTGCGTCGATACAGTCGCTGCAAGTGGTGGATACATGATGGCCGTTTGCGCGGATCGTATCATTTCAGCGCCGTTTGCTGTTTTGGGGTCAATTGGCGTTGTCGCGCAAATCCCGAATATTCACCGCTTTTTAAAGAATCGCGATGTTGATGTAGAGCTTCATACGGCTGGTACGAATAAACGAACTCTCACGTTGTTGGGTGAAAATACGCCGGAAGGTCGCAAAAAATTTAAGGAAGACCTCGAACAAACCCATGCTCTTTTTAAATCATGGATCGCTGAAAGACGTCCAGAACTCGATCTTGAAGCTGTTGCGGATGGATCGATTTTTTACGGTACAGACGCATTGGCGAACGGGCTGTGTGATGAAATCGCGACTTCTGATGATGTACTTATGAACCTGAATGTCGACCATCATTTATTTGCGTTGAAGTGGGTGGAGAAGAAGACACTCGCAGCACGTCTTGGTCGTGATGCATCAGCTGCAGTAGTCGATCAAGTTGATAATTACATCAATCGGACCAATCAGGATTTCACCAGACTGTGACGAGTAAACAGGTGACTCTGTATACCGATGGTGCCTGCAAAGGTAATCCAGGTCCCGGTGGATGGGGTGCGGTGCTTGAATACGGAGAGCATCGTAAAGAGCTCTTTGGTGGTGAAGCTGACACGACGAATAACCGTATGGAGTTGATGGCCGCCATTCAGGGATTGTCAGCGTTGAAGAGTCGTTGCACCGTTAACCTGTACACAGACTCTGTCTATGTAAAAGATGGCATCACAAAATGGCTATCAAATTGGAAAGCAAATGGCTGGAAGACCGCGGCGAAGAAGCCAGTTTCTAACCAGGATCTTTGGCAACGATTGGATGATGTCGCGAATCAACATGATGTTCACTGGCATTGGGTTAAGGGTCATGCGGGCCATCCAGGCAACGAACGTGCTGATGAGCTCGCCAATCAAGGAGTGGTTTCGGAATGCGGCAAATAATTCTCGACACAGAGACGACTGGCTTAGATCCAAATGATGGCCACAGGGTGATCGAGATTGGCTGCATCGAAATGGTAAATCGTCGTCTCACTGATCGGACATTTCACGTCTACATCAATCCCGAAAGAGCCATTGATCAGGAAGCGATCGAAGTCCACGGCATCACCAATGAGTTTTTGGCGGATAAGCCGAATTTTGCCGGTATTGCTGACGAGTTTATTGAGTTTGTTCGTGGCGCCGAACTGATCGCTCATAACGCTATGTTTGACGTTAAATTCCTTGAATCTGAATTAAACCGCATACCTGGTGCGCCGAGCATGTTTTCGTTAATGCATGGCGGAGTAGCGGTCGATACGCTTGCCATGGCTAAAGAAAAAAGGCCTGGCAAAAGGAATTCCCTGGACGCGTTATGCCGCGACTACAAAATTGATGCCTCTGAACGAACACTTCACGGCGCTTTACTCGATGCCGAGCTGTTAACGCGCGTGTATCTCGCTATGACGCGAGAGCAAAGCCGTATGTTCGGTGGCTCAGAGAACCAGTCTCAAGGTTCTCGATTTGAGTCGATCCAAAAATTAGACGGGATTCATCGAAATCAGGTGATCAGAACGCCTTCTGAGAGTGAGTCTGAGAACCATGATGCGTTTTTAACAACATTGAGAAAGAGTAGCGATTCTTTGATATGGGATTCAAATAAGTCATGAATTGGCTCGGCGACCATAGCCGCGATTGGCTCCCGGGTATCAATTCTGGATTAACTAGTCGCGCTGTTTTAACGACATCTGAACGGACTGTAGCAGTCGGAAAAGATGGTGCTCCTTTGCTGCTCTCGATTGATGATCCTCTAATATTAGATTATGAACCGCATCTAGCTGGCACACTGAATGGCGTGACCTATTACGGTGTTCGATGCCCAGAAATTGCGGGTTTGAACTATGAAGCTCTTAGGCCTGTCTTGGTTCAGCTTGATAGCGAGGGATTCATTCCAGTCAGTGCCGCAATGCAGGTTCTCGATTTCATTGAAGAGCACCGGTTTTGTGGTCGCTGTGGCAAGGAGACAAGTGCTTCAGTATCCGATCGCGGACGGCACTGTGAGCCTTGTGGGTTGACACAATACCCGAGAATTTCACCCTGTGTAATTGTGTTGATTACACGCGGTGACGAAATACTTCTGGCGCGCGCTCCTCGATTTGTTGATGGCATGTATTCGACACTTGCTGGTTTTGTGGAGGCGGGTGAGTCTGCAGAACATGCCTGTCATCGAGAAATTCGAGAAGAAGTCGGCGTTCGCATCAAGAGCCCTGTGTATCAGGGAAGTCAGAGCTGGCCGTTTAAGCATTCGCTAATGCTCGGTTATTGGGCTGAGTGGGATTCGGGTGAGATCGAAATTGATGGTGAGGAAATCGTCGACGCACAATGGTTTCACATTAAGAAACTTCCAAAGTTGCCTCCTCATGCATCGATCTCGCGCGGGATGATCGATGCGTATGTCAAATATCGGCTTAGTTAACTGGAACTACTAACCACTCGCCAGGGCGAATTAGGTTTGACGTGGCGTTCAGTTTTCTCAAGTCTTTAACGCTTGTTCGGAATCGTTGCGCGATTTTCCATAGCGAATCGCCATTTCGCACCTTGTAGCGAATTGTTTCACCATAGGCGTTGCCTAACTCTAAATTAACAAGCTGTTTTGAGATATTTTCACTTGTGCTTGGCACCCGAATAGTTCGCCCGGCCACAATTCGAGAATTCGTCATGCCGTTGAGCATCCTAAGCTCAGGGACAGTTGCCCCAATTCTCGCGGCGATTTCACTCAATGTGTCACCTGGCTGTACTTTATAGGGGCGAGTTCTGACGTAATCGCGAACTGAGACGCTAACTAGGCGAGTTGAAAACTCTTGAACTGCTGTGTTGGGTAGAACCAGCTGATATGGTTCTTGCGCAGGGGTGATCCATGACCGGATGCAGGGGTTGTAGCGGCGGATCTCTTCGAGGGAGAGACCACTTAACTCCTGGACTAAGGACACTTCCATTGGAGCTTCCAGGCTCAGTGTTTTAAATGGGATCTCAAGCTCGATATTGGGTAACTCAATCCCTTGCGCTTTTGCATCGAGAACCAAGTTTCGGGTGACAAGAAGGCGAGGTACATACCGTCGTGTTTCTCGAGGTAATTTGAGAGACCAAAAATCTGTCGGCTTGCCTGCTCGTCTATTACGTTTTATCGCACGTTCAATGCGCCCTGGGCCGGCGTTATACGCAGCAATTGCGAGTAGCCAGTCACCGAATTTGGCATGCATTTGCTCGAGATAATCGAGGGCGGCTCGAGTTGAGTGGATCACATCTCGTCGCTGATCACAGGTTTGTCCGAGTTTAAGATTCAGAACACGCGCAGTACCAGGCATGATCTGCCACATACCGACCGCTCCCATCCGTGAGACAGCCCAAGGGCTGTATGCAGACTCGACATAAGGCAGTAATGCAAGCTCTGCCGGTAAACCGCGACGCTTGACCTCAGTCCAAACATAAGGAAGATAAATATCAGCTTTAACGAGGAAGTCTGCGAAAAAACCTGGGCTATGCGTTAATCGACGGCGATGGAGATCCGCGTATTTTGTTTCTTTAAGGTCCTCGAGAGCGAATCCATTAATGATCTCTGCCCAAATCGTTCCTTCGATCGCAGCAAGATCTGTCTCTGATTGAATTCTGAGCCCATCATCATCGACGGCTTCAGTAACGTTGGGACTGTCCACAGCCTCACCGAGCTCGCGAACGATAGCAAGGGGATCGTACATCGCCTCATCAGTCATTCTCGGCTCTGTACTGCTTACTTGCCCACCGGCGACATCAGTTTCGCTAACAGAGACATTGTTGCTTGGAATCGTTTGACATCCAGCGATTGAGATGAGGAGGGCGATTAAGGCACCGTTAGAGAAATATTTAAGAGGCATTAAAAATTGTCTTTTTGCGATCGACGTGCTGCGAGTTCAGATGAATCTCTCGCACGTAAAAATGGATTAGTCAGCCGTTCCATCAACAATGTGGTCGGCACCGTCGAGATGTCTTGAGACCGAAGTTTTTCAACCAAAGCTAAACGGCTTTGCACATCTGAGTTATCTGGCTCTGCAAATGCAGCATATTTCAAATTAGCCAGAGTGTACTCATGTGCACAGTAGATGGTCGTGTTTTCTGGAAGAGCGTTCAGTTTTTGAAGGCTCTCAAACATGTTGTCAGCAGTGCCCTCAAAGAGTCGTCCACAACCGGCGGCAAACAGCGTGTCGCCAGTAAAGGCGATAGGAGTCTCAAATAATCTCGAGTCTGAATAAAACGCAACATGATCAAGTGTATGCCCAGGCACTTCGAGGGCTTTAAAGGTGGCACCAAGAACATTTACCGACTCGCCCTCTGAAATAGGGTGAGAAGGCCCTTTCAGGGCTTTTTTTGATCCAATGACTTTGATGTCGTCATAATGTGAACAGAGCTCCTCGACGCCACCTTGATGATCACCATGCCAATGCGTCAGCAAAATCCCAGACAAAGTAAGCCTGTGTGTGTTGAGAAAATCAATCACGGGTTTTGCATCACCTGGATCAACCACCCAACCAAAAACACCATCTGAGATGACCCAGATGTAGTTATCGTTAAACGCATGGACTCGATGGATCTGCAACACTATCCGTTATCCGAATCAGCCATCGCTGTGATGTTAAAGCCGTTATCGACGTAGATTGTCTGACCGGTGATACCTGCGGCCAAGTCCGAGGCTAAGAATGCGGCTGTGTTGCCGACTTCTTCGATCGTTGTATTGCGACGCAATGGTGTACGGGACGCGTTGTAGTTAAGCATCGAGCGGAAATCCTTAATTCCGCTCGCGGCGAGTGTTCGAATTGGCCCGGCTGAAATCGCATTAACTCGGTGACCCTTGGGGCCCATGGAAGTCGCGAGGAAGCGAACGCCGGCCTCTAGAGACGCTTTCGCGAGCCCCATGACGTTGTAGTTCGGCATCGTTTGAACAGCGCCAAGGTAAGAGAGCGTGATAATACTGCCATTACGTCCTTCGAGCATTGGTTGAGCAGCTTTCGCCAAAGCAACCAAGCTATAGGCAGAAATGTCATGTGCAATTCGGAAACCTTCACGAGTTGTTACATCAACAAAACTACCGCTGAGCTGGTCACCGGGAGCGAAGCCAACGGCATGAACAACAATATCTATTCCATCCCACTGTTTACTTAGGCCTTCGAAAACAGCATCAATTTCTTCATCGCTCGCAACATCACAAGGAAAACACAAGTCAGCAGAAGTGCCCCAGCCATCAGCGAAGCCCAAAACACGGTCTTTGAGCTTGTCATTTTGGTAGGTAAATGCCAATTCAGCACCTTCGCGATGCATTGCCTCTGCAATGCCATATGCGATTGATAGTTTACTGGCGACACCAACAATTAGTGCGCGTTTGCCGGAGAGCATTCCCATTGCATATCCTTTTTCTAGTATTGAAGCCTAAGGGGGTAATGTTACCATGAACTCATGGCAGTTCAGAGCGTGTTTCGACTCGGGTTACAAGAAAAGCAGCGTGCGTGGGATCGCTGGATCTCTGGTCGCCTTGGGCACAGAATTCAGGTGGAAGAGCGCCGAGTTGCAAGGCGTGAATTGCGGAGGTTATTTGGACAAGTCGTTGTCCAAGTCGGCGGCACTGCTGGATTCCCTCTAATTGCGGATTCGCTGGCGCCTGTTAGATTCCATGTCGTTTTTGGGGGTGATCTGCCTCGAGTTTCTCACTGCCCCATCATTATCGCAGAGGATAACTTACTTCCTTTTCCGACAGATTCAATCGACATCCTAGTCCTTCAGCATTGTTTGGACATAAGCGCACACCCCCATCAAGTTTTGCGTGAAGCAGAGCGGGTGCTCCGACCTGGTGGTCGGCTGCTACTGTTCGGTTTCAACCCCGCATCAAGTTGGGGTATACGGCGTATGCTGACCACGCCCTTAGACAGTTTGCTACCATGGCATGCGCGCTTCATGCGCCGATCACAGATTGAGGATTGGTGTCGATTATTAAACCTGGTGCCTGAGCTCTCGAGACACGCCGTCTATAGTCTACCAATTGCTAAGAAAAGTATTCGCAAGCTTTTTAAAAACCTTGAGCACCGTATGGCTCGGAACGAATGGCCTGTTGGCGCCATCTATTGTTTGCGAGCAAAGAAAGAGCGAAACGCGTATATCCCGGGTAAGCCAAGCCCACTCGGGCGCTTTGCTTCAGTTGGAAAAACGCTTAAGCCTGCTGTGGGGATGCGACGGAAGCCAGTATTGCGCGTAGTGCCGAAACAGGATGGCGAACCGACCGATCTGACAAGCGTTTGACCTGGGAGCGACACGAGTATCCAGTCGCTAGAATCTCTACACCTGGCTCCGCCGAGGCTTCGACTTTTGGTTTCCAGCTTTGTGCATAAATCGTTTTTGACGTTTCTAGATTTGTCTTTTCATGCCCATACGTACCAGCCATTCCGCAACATCCGACGGACTCAATCTCAAGCGATTGCCCAGCCATAGCGAAAATTGGCTTCCATAGACCCAAGGATTCTTTCGCATTAGTCGCTTCTGTGCAGTGAGCAAATAGGCGGAAACGCTTAACTGGTAATGCTGTTGCGACTGCGCCTTCAACCAAGTGCTTGGCAATGAATTCCTGAACAAGTTCAACTTGCGGAACTGCAATGTCAGCTTCTTTATATTCAGAGCGATACGTCATAGTCATCGATGGATCGAGTCCGATCATCGGCAAACCGAGCGCTTCTACTTGCCGTAATTTGCGTGCATTCGATTCGCCAAGACGTTTGAACCAGCCTAAGAATCCGTGTACGTGAAGTGGTTTTCCATTTGGATGAAATGGCATGAGTGACGGCTCAAATTCCAGCAACTTGAGCAATTCAAACAAGTCGACAACCACAGATGTCTCGAAGTAACTCGTAAAGGCATCTTGAACGATCACTACCTGTCGACTGAATCGCCCAGGATCGGTGGATTTCATCTCTGTAAGCTTTACGAGATTAGTCATTTGGAAGCCGGCCTCGGCAATTGCTCGATGCGGATCTATGCCTGAAAGAGAAGGGGAGTCAACCAATCCGAGTCGAGCGAAAAGCCATTTACCAATCCTAGATTCCACTAGTGTGTTGTAAGCCTTAGGAAGTTGGGCTGCGATAGGGAGTGCGTATTCTAGAGTGCCAACAATCCAGTCTTTTACGGGGCGTGAATAGCGCGTGTAGTAAGCACTTAAGAAATGACTTCTAAAAGTTGGAACGCTGACCTTGATCGGACATTGGCCTGTGCAAGACTTACACGCTAAGCACGTTGACATCGCCTCAAAGACTTCATGATTGAAGTCATAGTTTGATTGCGAACGATTGAGTGTCCGCATGACACGGGCTGGCATCCCCATGATCTGCTGGCCGACTGTTAATGACGGGATCGATTGCAACCCGTGATCTGACAGACGGGTTACCCACTCGCGCATCAGGCCGGCACGACCTTTCGGTGTATATCGCCTGTCTCGAGTTGCCTTCCAGCTTGGACACATTCGGTCGTCAAGGTCGTAGTTATGGCAAGCACCGTTGCCATTGCAAAGCAAGGCTGTGCTGGCTGTTGACTGTAAAGCGGGAGTGATACGCCGATCATTTGCTCCTCGGGTTGGCACTTCATCAATTTTGAGAAGGGCTGACTCTGGATGTGGTCCAGCGATTTTTCCTGGGTTTAAGCGATTGAGTGGGTCAAACAGTGCTTTGACTTGGCAGATGACAGGATAAAGATTGCCAAAGAATAGCGGAGCATATTCAGAGCGCACACCTTTGCCATGTTCTCCCCATAGAAGACCATGGTATTTCTTTGTTAAAGCAACGACCTCGTCCGTAATTTTTCGAACCATCTCCATGCTTTCTGGAGTCTTCAGATCCAAAAGTGGACGCACGTGCAGAACGCCGGCGTCGACGTGACCAAACATTCCATAATCAAGATCGTGGTCGTCTAGAAGATCGCGAAATTCGCCGATGTAAGGGGCCAAGTTTTCCGGCGGGACACAAGTATCTTAGACAAATGCGACTGGCTTTTTAGCGCCTTCAATACCGCCAAGCAATCCAACAGCTCGCTTTCGCATCGCCCAAACTTGCGATACTTGGCTTCTGCCTCGTGCAATTGCGTGCGCAAATGAACGTCCGCCGCCTTGCGCAACGGCCTCGAGATGCCTGCTAAACTGATCAACTTTATCGTTTAGAGCGCCTGCGTCAAAATCTGTGAACTCCACAAGGTTTATCCCTTGAAGTGTCTTGCTGGTTTGCGGAAAAAACTCAGCGACGCTGTCCCAAATAAAATCATTCATCGCCAGGTTCAGCACTTTCGAATCAACTGTCTCGATAGACGTTGCCCCATGCGTCATGAGTTCTCGAGCATCCAGTAGAGCGTCCATAAACGACTCATACTGAACAGCAACGAGAGCGACTTCTGTTGGTAGTGGTTCTAAATTGATTACTGCTTCACTAATAAAAGCCAATGTTCCCTCTGAACCACAAAGAACTGCATTGAGATCAAGTTGCCCATCGTTGGTTCTAAGGTGTTTTAGGTCGTAACCCGTGAGGCAACGATTTAATTGCGGAAAACCGGCTGCAATATCGTCTTTATTGGAGTCATGAAGATTACGCAGGGAATTACCAATCCGAAATTCCGCCGAATTCTTGGGAAGTGCATCCAGCTCGGCATCACTCATGACTCGCGTATTCAGTTCTTCACCGGTTAAAAGCACTGCCTTGAGGCTTATGACATGGTCGCGGGTTTTGCCGTACTTAACAGATCCTTGGCCGCTGGCATCAGTGTTAATCATTCCACCAATCGTTGCGCGATTTGATGTTGACAGATCTGGCGCAAAAAAGAGCCCATGCTGGCGAATCTCTGCGTTGAGATGATCTTTCACTGCACCACATTGCACGCGGGCCCAGCGCTCTTCAACGTTGATCTCAAGAATTGCGTTCATGTGCTTACTGGTATCGACAACGACACCAGCCCCCAAGCTCTGTGCATTGGTACCGGTGCCGCCGCCGCGAGGGTAGAGAGTGACATCGTGTTCGTGCGCTGCTCGAGCGATGCGAACTAAATCTTCGTGATTTT
>ERZ1089241.49-NODE-49-length-20375-cov-11.718258_pt1 | contig 20375 bp, 22 predicted proteins | sample MGYA00383548_ERZ1089241 | MGnify/ENA primary metagenome ERZ1089241 (study PRJEB34543, sample SAMEA5968658) | marine metagenome | biome: water | collected 2014-06-21 | depth 0 m | study: Ocean Sampling Day (OSD) data from North Adriatic Sea | reverse complement strand
TCACTGCGGACCCAACTTGCCCGTCCGCTCCTGTAACTAGCACGCACCCTGTCACAGCGATAGATCTTTCAAAAGCGGTAACGCCTGATCTTTTGGCGAAAGAATTGGATCACTCACAGGCCAATCAATCCCCAAATCTTCATCGCTCCACAACACACCAGCCTGCTGATCGGACTCGTAATAGGCAGTGCACTTGTAATGAACGATTGCATAATCACTGATCACACAGAACCCATGTGCAAAACCCTTGGGTATAAGCAATTGGCGATGCGATTCAGCGGTAAGGGATACGAAGAAAGACTGCCCATAGGTGACAGAATCTCGCCTGAGATCCACCACGGCATCAAATACTTCTCCCGCTAAACAATGGACCAACTTTCCCTGTGGGTTCACTTGCTGAAAATGCATCCCGCGAAGAACGTTCTGACAAGAGTGAGAATAGTTATCCTGAACAAATGGCGTCGATTCCCCCAGCAATTCAGAGACCAAACTATCTCGATAGGACTCAAAGAGAAAACCACGAGAATCACCATGAATCTTAGGCTCAAGGATGTATAGGCCATTTAACGGTGTTTCGATCACTTTCATTAGCGCATCCTCATCCCGTTATATTCTGAAGGTATTGCCCATAGGCGCTCTGCGAAAAAGCACGACCTCGAGCATGAACTTGCTGTAATTCAATCCAACCGTTTGAAAGTGCGATTTCTTCAACGCAACCAATTTTTAAACCTGTTTTTGCTTCTTGGTTGGTAATGAAGTTATGCGCCTCGGCTAGCGATTCATGGGTACCGGTGTCAAACCAAACATGCCCATCATCGAGTCTGTGAGCGCATAAACGATTCCGATTCAAATACACCGATAACACATCGGTGACTTCGAGCTCGCCGCGTACGCTCGGACTTAGCTGAGATGCAACCATATAGGCATCCCGATCAAACGCATACAACCCAGTCAATGCATACCTCGATCTCGGAACCACTGGCTTTTCCTCGATCGAAATCACTTGATTTTGTTCGTCATATTCAACAACACCAAAACGTTCTGGGTAAGCCACTGGAGAGGTAAAACATACCGCTCCGTCAAACGCATTCTGGTTTAACGAACGCGATAGAAGCTCGGACAAACCAGCGCCATAAAACACATTGTCGCCAAGAATCAACGCGACTGAATCACCATCGACAAACTCTTTTGATATCAGCAGCGCTTCTGCAATCCCGTTTGGAGCCAACTGCTCGGCATAACAAATTGACAGCCCGAGATGTGAGCCATTTCCAAATACTTCGCAAAACCGCGGCAGATCGACAGGAGTCGAGATGATCAATATCTCCCGAATACCCGAAAGCATGAGTGTTGATAACGGATAGTAGATGAGTGGTTTACCAGCGACAGGCAACAGTTGTTTCGAAACACCCAAGGTCATCGGAAACAAACGCGAGCCTGTGCCCCCGGCTAGGATGATTCCTTTCATACAATTCGCGCCCCCGGGGCCTCTCAAACCACTTTTAATGGTAAGAATTTCATCCTCACCAACTCAAGTATCTCAAAACTGAATAACGCTGCCATCCCAAGCGAATATCTTCCCAGAATCATGAGCCGACAATCCAATAATGACATCCCATAGATACAGAGCTGACTGCTCAGCTGAGAATAATTTATCAGCCGGCACGCCTGCCTGAAATGGCTTTGACAGATCGGTATCCACAGTCCCGGGGTGCAACCCAACAACAACTGCATTTGGATTGGTTCTTGATAATTCCAAACTCAAATTCTTTGTCAGCATATTTTGTGCAGTTTTACTTGCACGATAACTATGCCAACCGCCCAGCCGATTATCGCCAATCGAGGCGACGCGAGCAGATAGTGTTGCGACCGTGATCGGATCACGATGACGAATCATACGACCAAGTGCCGCATACCAAAGAAACGGTCCAAAACAATTGACTGAAAACACCGTCTCGAGATTCGAGCGATTAAGATCCGCTAGCTTTTTCTCGGGCTTTAGACCAAGCGATTCATCTTGCAAAATCCCGGCAGTGGTAACCACCAGATGGAGTTTATCGATATATGAAGCGATAAATGCAGCTGCATCTGAGATTGATTGATCAGTTCGCAAATCCAATTCGACTGGAATGACACGTGGATCGTTCGAATCGATCTTTCGGATATCACGCGCGGTCACGAAAACATGATCAAATTGATTGGACTGAAGAATCCGATTTACCAAGGCCCGTCCTAGGCCACCTGCACCTCCTTGTATCAGTGCAGACTGTGTCATCTCATCACCATTTAAAGAGTTTAATACTGAGGGCCATCCCAACAATACAAAAGCCGACAAGCACTGCGAGATGAATCGTAATATCAGCAAAACCCGCATTGTCCAACATCACAGCACGCGCCGCTTCCAATACATGTGTCAACGGAAGAACTTGGGCGAACATCTGCACCCACTCGGGAGAGCCGTCCAGCGAAAACCAAACGCCCGACAACAATAGCATCGGAAAGGTGACGGCATTCAATAACCCATCAGCGAACTCTTTACTCTCGGTACGACACGCTATCGCAAGACCTAAGGTAATCATCGCCAAGCCGCCCATGAGAGCAATCAAGAACAGAAGCCAAATACTGCCGACCATTTTGTAATCAAGTATCAAATTGGTTCCCACAAAAACAATCGTACTTGCAGTCAAAGTCACCAACAGACGTGACAGTACTTGTGCTGACAAAAATTCAAATTTCGTCAGAGGCGTTGCTTTTAAACGCCTCAAATAGCCTGACTGTCGATAGCGTACGACGACATACCCAACACCCCACAGCGCGCTGTACATCATATTCATTCCAAGAATGCCTGGTACAACCCAGTCAACGTAGCGAATCGCATCACCATCTGTTTCACCACGCTTGAGCGGTCTCGTTTCTGTGTATGTCAGGAGAAGTTCCAAAATCGCACCGGACGCCGAATTTCCGTTCACCCAATAATTCACAGAACCATCGACCACTTCGACTACCAAATCGGTTTGTTGCCGTGAGAGTCGGTCGAGAGCTTTTAGTCGATCAGTCTCGATCGCCTCAACGCCCGGAAACTCGACGAGTTCAGGGAGATCATCCGAAGAAATGGTCGTGATCGTGAATAATGCTCTTGGTGGCCCCGAAAAAACGACAGCGAGTGCGAAGACAATCAGTACCGGGAAAACTAAATTCCAACCAAAGCTTGCTCTGTCACGCAGGTATTCGAGGTTTCGAGCAATAAAGACTGCCTTCATACGCCTGAATGATCGACCAATTGCACTCACTCAATGACCTCTTGTGTCTTGACCAATGTTTCGCCCGTCAGCGATAAAAAGAGCGTATCCAAGTCCGAAACACCGGCATCTGTAATGAGCTGTTCGGGCGTCCCTTGAAGTAGCGTTTTACCATGCGACAAAATCATGAGTTCATCACACAATACCTCAGCCTCTTCCATGTAGTGTGTGGTTAAAATTAGCGTCCTACCGTCAGCTTTCAGATCAGATACGACATCCCACAAATCACGGCGTGATCTTGGATCAAGACCAGTTGTTGGCTCATCAAGGAAAACAATTTCTGGATTATGTACGAGCGCTAGAGCAAGCAGTAAACGCTGCCTTTGACCACCCGACAGTCGACGGGAATCCCGATGCAGAAAATCTTTCAATCGGAATTGCTCAATCAACTGATCCATTGGAATCGGATCATCATAGAAACTTGAGAACAGCTTTAAGTTGTCAAAAGGTGTTAAGAAATCTTGTAGCGCAGTTGCCTGAAACTGAATACCAACTCGAGTTTGGTAATCAGAAGGAAGAGAGGCACCGTAATATCGAACAGATCCAGCAGTCGGCTCTTCCATCCCTTCAAGCATCGCGAGGGTCGTACTTTTACCTGCACCATTGGGGCCAAGCAATCCAAAACACTCACCCTTTTCGATCTCAAAATCAAGACCATCGACCGCAATCACATCATCGTATGACTTCTCGAGACCGGCGACAGACAGAATCACTTCAGACATTGCTATCCCAATGCTTGGGTGGTATTCCACCTAACAACTGTGTTGCCACATGGGCGGTTTTCGAAACCGCATCACCATGACCGACCAACACCTCTTCTGTCACACGAACGCTCGGCCCACTGACACTTAACGTACAAATTGGAGAACCGAGTTCGTTAAAGACAGGTGCCGCAACACATTGCATCCCTTCTACATGTTCTTCACGGTCATACGAACGACCCTCGGCAATGATCCGCTCGATTTCCGCGGTAAGTGATGCTTTTGAACACAATGTCTTATCTGTCATCGCATCGAAGCTCAATTGATCAATGAGTTCATTGCGCTCGTCTTGATCAAGTGCAGCCAACAATGCCTTACCTGCACCTGATGCATGCAAAGGGGACAAACTCCCGAGCGGTGCGACCATCCGCATCATATTGGCGCTTTCAATTTGCGACACAAACAACGCTTTGCTACCTGAGAGAATCGCGAGGTTCACTGTCTCACCGGTTTGGTCTGACAGCTCAATCATCAGTGGTCGCAACTGCGCAACATAATCGCGCGAACGTACAAAAGCATTCCCCATACGGAAACCGGAGACACCGATTCTCCAACGACCTGTTTCGTTATCGACCGACAAAAATGACTGGGCTTCCAGGGTCGCTAGCAGCCGATGCACTGTTGACGGCGCAAGCTCGGTCGCATCAGCAATCTCGACCAGAGTGAGTCCCGAACGAGATCCTGAGCAAGCATTCAAAATCGATAAACCACGGACCAGCGTTTTTGACTGCCCACCTGTCTCTTCAGACATGCATGTTTCCTTCTTGTTTTAATTCTCCATGACGGATAGTCAGTGACACTTCCTGGCCACGAAATGTGTTGATTGAAAGACTGTAAATGCATTCGATCCAATCTCCGGATTGTACAGGAGGGGGTTGGTGAGGTTCGAGTGCAGAAAACCAAATCGCTTGAACTTGCCGACCCTCAACAATCAATGACAGACTCAAGTGGGTTTTATCTTGTCCAACAAGACGAACCGATACGACCTGAAATACGCCAACAAAAGCGGGTTGATCAAAACCTCGACCAAAAGGGCCGAGCGCTTCCATTTTTTCAATCCAAGCAATGCTGAGTTGCTCAGGTAATAGTTCGCCATCAACCAAAAATTGTGGCTTTGGACCGATATCTGAACAACGTGTCCGATATATTTCCTGAAGCTCTCGACTAAACTCAGCAAGCGCATCTTTACGCACTGTCATTCCGCAAGCGCCGGTATGACCACCATATCGCAGCAATACTCCAGGCAGTTTTGTGTTGACGGTATCAAGTAATGCCTTGGCATCGACACCAGGTATCGAACGCATAGAGCCTGTTAACGTGTCGGCTTCGTTGCCCGACGTCAGGACAATAACTGGTCGACCTTCCGCCTCAACCAATCGACTCGCAACGATTCCTTGAACACCAGCATGTCCGTTTTCGAGAACAACACAAAGCACAAGCCCACCATGTAAGTGTTGGCGACGCGCCAATGGTTTCGCTTGTTCAACCATCTCTTTTTCGATGGCACGACGCGTTTTGTTATCTGCATCCAAGTCAATAAATGCATTAGTCGCCTCAGCGATCGATTCTGCAACAAGATACTCATACCCTCGAAGTGAGTGGCCAATCCGACCGCGGGCATTGAGTCGCGGAGCCAACTGAAATGCCAAGAGCTCTGCGTTGATATCTCGTGATGACTTTGTCAGATGCGATGCTGCAACTTGCCAACATGGACGCTTCTGCCTTCGAATCAACGATAAGCCTGCTTTCACAATCGCGCGATTGGTCTCACTTGAGCCAAGTGACACACAATCAGCAACAGTGCCGAGGGCAACATAATCCAATAGATCACCAAGCTTTGGTGTCTCAGCATCAATCACTTGTTGATCAATCAGACCCTGACGCACATGACTCATTACAAGCCATGACACCATACACCCAGCAATCGCTTTATCAGGGTAATTACAGTCAGCCCGATTTGGATTCACAACCGCATAGGCACTGTTTGGTGGCCCCTGATCTGAGACACGGTGATGATCCGTCACAATGACATCGATCCCTGCCGCTTTGAGTCTCGCGATCTGTAACTCATCAGAAGACCCACAATCTGCTGAAATCACAAGCTGCGGTAATGGTGCACTTTCCAATAACCGATCAACTAAGGTTTCTGATATGCCATAGCCATCTTCGAGCCGATGCCCAATCCAATGAGTAACACGCTCATTCGATAAACCAAAGCGAAGTAGCGATTCGGTGATCACAGCGTGACTGGTCAGACCGTCTGCATCGTAATCAGTTAATACGCCGATGCGCTCGCTCTGAACCACAGCCTGTTGCAGCCGCTCTGAGGCGTGATCAATGTCAGTGAGTAACGATGGTGGCGCAATGTGCTGCAATTGGGGATCGAGAACAGCATCTAAAGGTGTATCACTGCTAATCCGGCCAGCAACGATGCGTGCAATGACAGGATCAAGACCACGAGATCGCGCCTCAGCAAACACTGAGGCATCGATTGACCGTGACTCGCGCACTACCCCATCACAGAACGAACGAATGATTGAACATCATCCAGATCGTTTTCGACAACGGTATAGCGCTCTTCACGCTCAAGTAGATCAGTCATATCCGAAGGGAGTGGGACCTCATCAAAACCGGCTTTTTCAACAGCTTCAGCGAACTTCGCAGGATGTGCTGTCGCCAACACGACTTTGGTCATTCCGCTCGGTGTCACTTGTAAGGCATCAACACCTGTTGCTGTATGCGGGTCGATCAGTTCACCTGTCTCTTCAAATATCCGAGAGATCGTCGCACACGTTTGGTCATCATCAACGGCGTGCGCCGAGAAAAGCGCTTTGGCTTGATTGACAACAGAGTCATCCAACTGCACTGCCCCTGTTTGGAATGAATCCATCACTTGTGACATTTTCAGGCCATCACGTCCGTGAAGATCGAACAGTAAACGCTCAAAATTTGAACTCACAACGATATCCATCGACGGAGACAACGTCTTCTCCAAAGGCTTTCTGGATAAATCACCACGCAGCCCTCGAACCAATGCATCGTTCGCGTTAGTCGCAACTGTAAAGTGAGCAATTGGGAATCCCATCTGTTTTGCGAGATAACCTCCAAAGACATCACCGAAGTTCGCTGATGGAACGCTGTAAGCGATCTCTCGGTCAAGCGCACCCAAACGAAGTCCTGAGTAGATGTAATACACCGTCTGCGCCATGATTCGGGCGAGGTTGATCGAATTCACAGCCAACAATCGATTCGGGCTGACAAACGCTTGATCCATAAACGACGCTTTAACGATTGCCTGGCAGTCATCGAAATTTCCTTTCAAGGCCACGTTATGTACGTTATCAGACAACACTGTTGTCATCTGACGACGCTGCACTTCGCTCACACGTTGATACGGGTGCAAGATGACGACATCGAGATGTTCCGAATGTCGAGCACCTTCAATTGCAGCAGATCCGGTGTCACCCGATGTTGCACCCATGACAACACCACGTTCACCGCGTTCTGCCAAGAAGTAATCAAGCAGTCGACCCAGTAGCTGCAGAGCAAAATCTTTAAAGGCGAGCGTCGGTCCGTGAAACAATTCAAGAAGCCACGTGTCATGACTGAGCTGTTTCGTTGGTGCAATAGCTGAGTGACGAAATGAGCCATAGGCATCTTTTACCATCGACTCAAACGTTTCTCGCGGCATCGACCCTTCGACAAATGGCCACATCACTTCGACTGCGAGCTCATCATAGGGAAGCGACTGCCACTCCCTGAAAGTTGCTTCAGAGATTGTTGGCAGTGATTCTGGTACGTAAAGCCCGCCATCTGAAGCCAGCCCTGTCAGTACCACATCATCAAAGCCTAAAACTGGAGCCTGACCTCGCGTTGATACAAACTTCACGCCGCACCTCCGAGAGTCTCGCAGCGCAGAACAACAGGGCTTCCATCAACGAAGGATTGCTGCTCTATCTGACCCAATGCAGCCAAAACATCTTTTTCACGTACAGAGTGGGTTAGAAGAATCAAAGCGACAGGCTCACCTTCCACACCATCTTTCTGAATGACGCTTTCAAGCGATACATTGTGATCAGCAAGCGTTCGCGTGATATGAGCAAGAACTCCAACCTCATCACGAACAGAGAGCCGAACATAGAATGGGCAAACCGTCTCTTCAATCGGAAGAATCGGCAAATCATCAAGATGAGTGGGCTGGAATGCCAGATGCGGGACGCGATTTGTCGGATCTGCTGTCAAAACACGCGCGACATCAACCAAATCGGCAACCACAGCGCTCGCAGTCGGCAACGATCCGGCTCCCGGTCCATAGTGCAGGGTTGAACCCACAGCATCACCGTGAATCTGCACCGCATTCATCACGCCATTCACGTTCGCAAGGAGTTGCGACTCTGGAATCAATGTTGGATGAACACGCATCTCAACGCCTTGGTCAGTGCGACGGGCGATACCTAAATGCTTGATGCGATAACCAAGCTCTTCAGCGTAATCGAGATCCATTAGATCAATTGTAGAGATACCTTGGGTATACACAGCATCAAAGTTGAGAGGAATACCAAAAGCGATTGATGCGAGGATACAGAGCTTATGCGCAGCATCGATTCCTTCGACATCAAATGTTGGATCGGCCTCAGCGTAACCAAGTGCCTGCGCCTCGGCTAAAACATCTGCAAAATCGCGGCCCTTGTCGCGCATCTCGGTTAGAATGAAGTTGCCAGTGCCGTTAATAATCCCGGCAAGCCAGTGAATTTGATTAGCTGCCAATCCTTCACGCAGTGCTTTAATCACTGGGATGCCACCAGCGACAGAGGCTTCAAACGCAATCGTCACACCCTTCGCCTGTGCTTTCTCAAAAAGTGCGTTTCCATGCTCGGCAATCAAAGCTTTGTTCGCTGTCACAACATGTTTGCCTGACTCGATCGCGGCTTCAATGAGTTCTCGCGCGTAATCACATCCGCCAATCAATTCGACGAATACTTCGACATCAGGGTCGCGAGCAACATCCATTAGGTCTCGAGACACTTTGATTCCCGATAAATCCACTCCCTCGCGATCTCGGCGCGCGCCGACGTGCGTAATCTGAATTTCGCGACCAACTCGACGAGCTAATTCTTCACGATTATTCGCAAGCACATTCAGAGTGCCCTGTGCGACCGTACCGAGGCCGACTAGGCCAACAGAAATAGGTTTCAAAAAACTGTCCTTAGAACGTTTGTGTCATTGTGGATTCAACGCGGAATAGGCGTTTGATATTGCGTAGCGCTTGACGGGTGCGATGCTCGTTCTCAATCAATGCAAATCGCACGTGATCATCACCATATTGGCCGAACCCAATACCGGGACTGACAGCAACATTGGCATCACGAATGAGTTTCTTAGCAAACTCTAACGATCCCATTTCGCGATATTGCTCAGGGATTTTAGCCCAAACGAACATTGTCGCTTTTGGCTTTTCAACCGGCCAGCCGAGAGCGCTCAGTCCTTCACACAACACATCACGACGCGATTGATACATATCACGGATGTCATGGACACATGTTTGATCACCCTCGAGAGCTGCTATTGCAGCCACTTGGATCGGCGTAAATGTTCCATAGTCGAGGTATGACTTGATTCGAGCGAGCGCACCAATCAATTCCTTGTTTCCGGCAGCAAAACCGACTCGCCATCCAGGCATATTGTAGCTTTTCGATAGCGAGAAGAATTCAACCGCAATGTCTTTAGCGCCCTCGACTTGCAATATTGATGGTGCAACATAGCCATCAAACACGATGTCAGCGTATGCCAAATCCTGAACAACCCAAATGTTATGTTCACGAGCAATCTCAACTACTTTTTCGAAGAAATCGAGCTCTACGCACATTGCAGTAGGATTCGCTGGAAAATTGAGTACAAGCATCTTTGGGCGAGGCCAAGATGTCTCAATCGTCTTCACAAGCTCGCCAAAAAAGTCCTCGCCCGGAAGCAATGGCACATGACGGATATCAGCACCTGCAATCACAAATCCATATGGATGGATCGGATATGCCGGGTTGGGAACCAGTACCGCATCTCCTGGACCCAGTGTGGCCATCGCAAGGTGAGCAAGGCCCTCTTTTGATCCGATGGTTGTGATAACTTCCGTCTCTGCATCCAAATCAACGTCGTAGCGCGTCTTATACCAGTTAGCCATTGCGCGGCGGAGGCGGGGGATTCCCTTAGACTGTGAATACCGATGCGTATCTTCACGGTTAGCCGTTTCGACCAGCTTTTTAACAATATGATCCGGCGTCGGCTGATCCGGATTTCCCATCGAAAAATCAATGACATCCTCGCCTGCTGCTCGCGCTTTCTGACGCATTTCACCAATGACGTTGAAAACATATGGAGGCAGACGCTCAATGCGCGGGAATCGTGTATCCACTTATCAATACTCAGTTCAGTTGAAACCAGAGATTGTAGCTCAAGAACCCTGCTGATTCATACGCTTTAGAAGCTCCTTCCATGGGGCATAACCTGGCTGCATTTCACCGTCTTCGAAAATCAAGGTCGGAGTTCCTGTAATTCCAAGCTTTTGACCCATTTGATACTGTTCAGCAACTGGATTGTCACAGGTTGCAACCTCCGGCGTTTCCCCTTGTTTGGCCTGTGTCATCATCGCATTTTGATCTTTTGCGCAGTACACGGAGACGTATTTGTTATATGACTCAGAGCCGACGCCCGCGCGCGGAAACGCCGCATAACTGACTTCGACACCATTTTCTTGGAGTTGTTCTATTTCACTGTGGAGCCGTCGGCAATACCCGCAATCGATATCAGTGAAGACCAAAAGACGATGCTTCACCTCTCCTTTTGGAGAAAACACAATTAACGATGACTCATCCAACTGACCTAATAATTCCTGGCGATCAGCGCGACGACCAATATCAGTTAGATTTTTTACGCCACCAGTACCAACTTGATACAAATCGCCCGCCACAAAATGGGAACCGGTCGCGTTGGTATAGATCCGCTCCCCCGTCTTCAATGTCACCTCAAAAAATGGTGATTCATCGATTGGCTTAACAGATTCAATTTGAATCATCGGATTAATGCCTGTGATCGCTTTCTCAATCTGTGCTTGGTCAGCAATCGCAGTCACAGAAAATACGGCTAATAGTGAGACCAGCCAACGCATAGTTCGTCCTCGCTTTATTGATTAGAAAAGTGTAACTCAAGCGCGTGGATGATGTGCGGTATGCAACTGCTTCAGGCGCTCTCTTGCTACATGGGTATAGATTTGAGTTGTTGAAAGGTCTTCATGCCCTAAAAGCAGTTGAACTACGCGTAGATCGGCCCCGTGATTCACCAAATGCGTTGCGAATGCATGGCGTAGTGTATGTGGACTCAATTCCGTTGTAATCCCCGCCACCTGAGCAATATGTCTCAAGCGATGCCAAAATGTTTGCCGTGTCATGGGTGAGCCAGAACGCCCCGGGAAAACTGCAGGTCCTCTTGGATCTGGAAACTCAGGGCGCGCTTCTAAGAAATAACGCTGAAGCCAAGCCCTCGCGGCATCACCCAGTGGAACCAAGCGCTCTTTGCGTCCTTTACCCATCACGCGCACCACGCCTTGCTCAAGGCTAATGTTTGAGCGTTCGAGACCACAGAGTTCGCTCACCCGGAGACCCGATGCATACAAAACCTCCAACATCGTGCGATCTCTTAATCCAATCAATGTGTCTGTATCTGGAGCATCGAGAAGCCGAGACACATCACTTTCAGAAAGCGTTTTTGGTAACGGCCGCCCCTTTGACGGACGTTGAATTCGAGCCATCGGATCATCATCACGACGTCCGTGGCGGATTTGATATTTGTAAAATCCGTGAAGCGCCGACAATTTCCGCTGAATCGATGTAATTTTTAGACCCTCAGAAAAGAGAGATCCGATGAACCCATTGATGTCTGCATCAGAGAGGATTTCAATTGTTTTGTTGAGTGATCTTGCGTAAGTACTGACGCCCTCAAGATCAACTCGATAGGCCCGTAAAGTCGTTTCAGACAGGCCGCGCTCTAAATAGAGCGCGTCCAAATAAGCATCAAGATCCGAGCGCGTGTTCATGAAGCGCGAGACTAGCACGCTCTTGCGCAAAGTTCCGCGTCAGTCGCATAAACACGATGATTGTCACAATCATGACAACCAGCGGTAAGACGTTGAGAACGCCATAAGCAATTCCAAACTTACTCACCAATCCCGCTGCAACAAATCCTTTATTGATGAGGAAATGAAGACTCACAGATAGCGCGACACCCGGGCAAATTAGTGCAAATACAGGGGCTCCCTTCACATCACCACGCCAAACTTTCTGCAAATACTGATGGTTATGCATCGCAAAAGCGCCAAGTAACAAAACAAACACTTGGGCTGAAACAACGATCAAAAGTGGTGTCAGCCACTGCCTACCCACACCCAACTCTAATGTATGAGATACCCCGTGGTCTTGACGCATAAATGTAATCGCTAGAACGGTAAGGATTGGCACCCAAATCCATAATGTTGGAAGCGCTGATTCCTCAACACCTTTGGTCAACATATGTGATAACGCCATTGCCGTTTTCAAGACAGCGATGATGATGGCAGCCACTGCAAAAAAAGTTGAGAAAGCCAAACTCACACCAACAACCCAAGGAGTGTGGGACATGGCGGCAGGCGCCGCTAACCCCACTGACACCATCGCAAATGTGAATGCAGGAAGAACTTGCGCGAAGCTTGGGGTTCCGCCGATATTGATGTGACCACTCATCGCATGCGAATAGAGTCTCGCGTACAAGCGAATTGACCACACACCAATGGCTAAAAAGGCAATCATCGCCAGCGGGAATAGGTATTCAACAACAGACCACAGGTTAGGAACAAACAAAGCACCCACAATGAATCCAGCGTTCACAGTCATTGCTGTCGCAAGCGGGGCAGCTAACTCCTGAGTCTGCAATGGGCTCTTTACAAACTCCTGATATTCAGACGTTTTCTTAAACTCTCCAAGGAGCCTATAGTTGATAACCAGTAAACGGATGTGATTAAACACAAAAAATGCGACACCAGTCAGAGCAACAATGATTGCAATCTGAGTTCCCACTGATCCGCTTTGGAATGCCAAAACCCAATCCTCGAATACAGGGATCGGCTGTCCTGGATGTGGAATCCAAAACATCAACATCAAAAAGAACGAGACCGACAGACCGCCCGCACCAAGCGCCGCCAGAAAATACAGAGGTGAATACATCATCTAATCTCCCATTTGAATGGGAATCATTATCCAGATTAATCGAAGTACTTTTGTGACAAAGTCACTATTCAGCAGAGGATAATGCCAATAAGGACTCAAAATCGATCAGTGTAATCGCGCCCCGCTTCATTTCTAATAACCCATCGTTGGCAAACGCCTTCAGTTGTCGACTAATCACTTCTCGCGATGAGCCAATCGCAGCTGCAAGATCAGCATGCGATGCTTCGACAATCCCTTCATGACCAGCCATCTCAAGAAGTTTTTCTGATAATCGCGAAGTGACAGAGCGAAAACATAAATCATGAATATCCCGCACAAAGTGAAAGCAACGTTCGGAGAGCGAGGCAACAACAAGTCGTTGCAGTGCATTGGATTCTGAATAAGCGACTCGAAAGGCACCGGCATCCATCCAACCGATCTGACTATCGACCTCAGCTGTCGCCTGGGCCTGGTAGTCCCGATCATTCAATAGATTGGTCAGCGTATGGACACACAACTGACCTGGCTCAACACGATAGAGCGTTTTCTCTCTTCCTGCGTGGACAAGACTGACGCGAATAGAGCCATCGATGACGACAGCAAATCGCTCGCAAGACACACCTGGACGAAACAGGATATCTCCGCCATTCACTGTTCTGATATGCATTAACGCAAAAAGACCGGCGAGCTCGTGCCGGTCTTCTTGATTTAAGGAAGTGAACAGTTTGGACAGCGTGTGTGCTGAGTCAGCTCCGACTCGGTTGCTGTCAACTGTCATACCAAATTACTTGGTATCCAACTTTTCCTTGATACGCGCTGCCTTACCAGACAGTGCACGCAAGTGGTAAAGCTTCGCTTTGCGAACATCACCACGACGCTTTACTTCGATCGAGTCAATCAAGGGTGAATGCAACTGGAACGTACGCTCCACGCCAACACCATGTGAAATTTTACGCACGATGAAACTTGAATGCAGGCCGCGGTTTGATTTTGCAATCACCACACCTTCATAAGCCTGAAGACGCTCACGCGTACCTTCTTTCACCTTGACCTGAATCACTACCGTGTCACCGGGCGCGAACGCAGGTAAGTCTGTCTTCATTTGCTCATTGTTGAGCGCTTCGATGATCGGATTCATGCTCACGGCTTTGACTCCCTAATAAATTCATCCAGCAGTAACTGATCCTCATCAGATAGCTCCTGCTTCTCCAATATCTCAGGCCGACGTAACCACGTCCGCCCCAAGGCCTGTTTGCGGCGCCACTTGGCAATGTCACCGTGATGCCCGCTAAGCAATACATCCGGTACTCTCAAACCCGCTATTTCTTCGGGTCGCGTGTAGTGCGGACAATCCAGCAGGCCATCGCTGAATGAGTCCTCTGCTGCGCTACTCGCATGGCCAAGTACTCCAGGAACCAAACGACCCACTGCATCAAATACCGCAATGGCTGCTGGTTCACCCCCTGAAAGCACAAAGTCTCCCAGAGAAATTTCTCGATCAATGTCGAGCTCGATCACTCGTTCATCAATCCCCTCGTATCGACCACACACCAGAATCACTTCGGGCAGTTCGGCCAACTCGTGAACCACCGCTTGTGTTAGCGGTTCACCCTGAGGGCTCAAATACATCACTTGCGCCTTCGGCAACCTATCCTTCGCTTCAGCAATCGAGGCTCTCAACGTCTCGACTTTCATCAGCATTCCAGGACCGCCGCCGTAGGGCCTGTCATCCACAGTTTGGTGCACATCGGTGGCATGAGCTCTCGGATTAAAGGTCATGAGTTCGACCAATCCATTTTGCATCGCTCTTCCGATGACACCATGAGCCAACGCGTCGGCTACCATGGTCGGAAACAGGGTTATGACACCCCACTTCATTAAAATTCAGGGTCCCAATCGACCCGGATCAAACGTTCAGCCAAATTCACATCTAAGACGGTTTGGCTGATAAACGGGATTAGCCGCTCATTCCGATCAATACTTTCAGCATCACCGCGGACGACTAAGACATCATTCGCACCAGTCGGCATCACTGTTTTCACAACACCAAGCATCGCATTGCTCAGTGTCTCGACGCGACACCCTTCGAGGTCACGCCAATAAAACTCATCGTTGCTGAGTTGCGGAAGGTGGCTTTTATCCACTTCAACTAAGCAGTTCACCAGCGACTCAATGCTGGTACGGTCGGGAAAACCGACCAGTCTCACGACAAACCCTTTGTCGCGCAGCTTCCATACTTCAGGAGCTGTTTCAATGCGTTCTATCGCAGGCCTTCCGCTGACTCGATCAGCCGGCCGCGTCAAAACCCAAGGTGTCCACTCAAACACCGAGGCTGGGTCGTCAGTAAAACTGTCCATCCACACCCAACCCTGTACGCCATAGGGAGATCGAATTCGCCCTACGACCATCCGATCAGCCATTAGGCTGCCTGACGCGCGTCCTTGAGCAAACGCTTCACGCGATCAGAAGTCTTCGCACCCAAGCCAATCCAGTGATCAACTCGCTCAAGGTCCACACGCAGACGCTCTGCCTGGCCTTGTGCCATTGGGTTAAAGAAACCGATACGCTCAATGAAGCGACCATCACGCGCATTTCTGTGATCCGTCACCGTCAGGTGATAGAAAGGACGCTTCTTAGAACCGCCGCGTGAAAGACGAATCGTTACCATGTTCTCTCAATCCTGTGTTCGCTCTCGAAAGAGCCTAAAATTCAAAGGCGCGCAATGATAATGACTTTGTGTGCAACTTACAACCGTGGCATACCACCAGGAGGCATCATTCCTGAAATTCCGCGCATCATTTTCTGCATCCCACCTTTTTTGCCGACTTTTTTCATCATTTTCGACATCTGTTTGTGTTGTTTCAAAACTTTATTGACTTCCTGCACATCGGTGCCTGAACCAGCAGCGATCCGCTGTTTACGGGAACCATTAATTACTTCTGGATCACGGCGCTCGATAGGCGTCATTGAATTGATCACGGCTTCCATGCGAACGAATTGCTTTTCGTCGACCTGATTCTGCATTTGAGCGCCCATCTGCCCCATTCCCGGCATTTTTTCTAAAAGAGCCTTCATGCCACCCATGTTGCGCATTTGCTGCAACTGATCTCGAAAGTCCTCGAGATCGAATCCCTTTCCTTTAAGGACTTTTCTTGCAACTTTCTCAGCTTTTTCTTTATCAAGCTTCTGCTCGGCCTCTTCGATGAGGCCCATGATGTCGCCCATTCCGAGAATCCGGGAGGCCAATCGATCGGGATGAAATGCTTCAAGGCCATCGACCGTCTCACCGACACCCATGAACTTGATGGGTTGCCCTGTGATCGTTTTGACAGATAGTGCCGCACCACCACGTGCGTCACCGTCTGCCTTGGTCAAAATCACACCAGTGAGCGGTAGAACATCAGAAAATGCTTTGGCTGTATTCGCAGCATCCTGGCCTGTCATTGCATCAACAACGAACAATGTTTCGACAGGATTCAGCGCCTGATGAAGACCTGAGATTTCTTTCATCATTTCCTCATCGATACCTAAACGGCCTGCGGTATCAACAAGGAGCACATCGTACGCCGCAGACTCGGCTTTCTGCAGAGCGGATTGCGCTAGTGCGATGGGGGTTTGATCAGGCGTCGACGGAAACACATCGACTTCAATTTGTGCACCAAGTGTTGCCAGTTGCTCCATCGCTGCCGGGCGATACACGTCAACGCTGACCAACAAAACCTTCTTCTTCTCACGATTGGTCAAGAATTTAGCGAGCTTAGCTGCCGTTGTGGTTTTACCCGCACCTTGAAGGCCAGCCAATAAAACGATTGCCGGCGGACGCTGTGCAAGATTCAACGATTCTGACGGCCCACCAAGAACAGCCTCGAGCTCGCTTTGAACAACTTTTAGAAACTGCTGACCAGGTGTCAGGCTTGCTCGGACCTCTCGACCCAAGGCTCGGGTACGCACCTGAGAGACAAATTGCTTAACAACAGGCAAGGCAACGTCAGCTTCTAACAACGCTTTGCGGACTTCTTTGAGCGTACTCGCTATATTGTCTTCCGTCAGACGGGCTTTTTTGCCCATGGACTGTAGTGTCTTCGAAAGACGTTCACTTAATGAATTAAACATGTGATCTCTTTAGCAAGGAGTTCGAACGCACTATGATAACGAAAAATCGACTCAGAGTAGGATGATGTCTTTATTAGTTCCGGGATTACTTGCGACATCAGTGCTGTTTGCATCAGGAATCCGCCAGTTTAATGCGTTTAAAAAGGGTGAAGTCCGCGATGCTACTTCACTGTTGCTTGGTATCGCAGGCTGTGCTCTTTCAGTCTTCTTGGTCGTTCAAGGCTTGGGCGACAATGGCGGCAGACCAACCACCGGGCTGATGGGCACATTACTCGGCGCTCTTCTTTTACTCATCGTCCTCGGATCGAGTTTTAAACATCCGGTCAATGCACTGTTAATCGGGGTCGCTCCACTGACTGGCCTCTTTACACTGATCACTTCAGTGATGGGCCCAGTGTCAAGCCAACTAAACCCGCTGAACTTTGAGACCGCTGTGCATGTCGCGACCTCGATCGTGGCCTACGGAGCAATCGCGTATGCGGGGACTCTCGCTATTTCGTTATCCTGGCAACACGCCAAACTCAAAGAACGACCACTCTCGCCCTTGATCGCCGCCCTTCCGCCGTTAGATGCAATGGAGCATTTATTTTTACGGACAGTGCAAACCGCCTGGTTGGTATTAACAGTCGCACTTCTCACTGGCGTTTTTTATGTCGAAGATTTCTGGGCGCAACACCTTGCCCACAAAACAGCGCTATCTGTCATCGCATGGTGCGGAATGGCGCTTGCACTCTGGCAACATTTTAAAGAAGGCGGTGTCACCGGCACCATGAGAAAAACTGCAATTGCTGCCGCGGCCCTCCTATGCATCGGCTATCTTGGTAGCAAAGCGATTTTGGAATTTATTCTGTGATGGACTCTGCTTTTGAGTGATATCTCTAACGAATTTCTGTTTGGAATTCTTGTTCTTCTCATTGCCTTATCAGGATTCTTCTCGAGTTCAGAGACCGGACTCATGGCAATCAACCGTGTGCGACTTCAACACCAGGCTGAAGAAGGTTCAAGAACAGCATCCAGAATTCTCTCGTTGCTGGAGCGCCCCGATCGCTTAATCGGACTCATTTTGATCGGCAACAACTTCGTTAATATCCTGGCATCAGCGATTGCGACCGTGCTTGCGGTACGTATTTTTGGAGATGCGGGTGTCGCTATTGCAACGGGCGCCCTGACACTCGTTATTTTGATCTTTGCCGAGGTCACACCAAAGACTTTTGCTGCACTCCATCCTGAGCGCATTGCAGGACCAGCGAGTTTCATCTTGCTCCCGTTACTGCGAATCACGTACCCACTCGTTTGGACGACGAACCTATTATCCAATGGATTACTGAGACTTCTCGGAATCAATCCCGATAGCTCAAACCGAGATCGCCTGACCAAAGAAGAGTTGCGGACTTTAATGATGCAAAGTGGGCACCGGATCCCAGCGCGACGCCACGGGATGCTGCTATCCATTTTGGATCTCGAAAAAGTACAGGTCGATGAGATCATGGTTCCTCGCGGGGAAATCATCGGACTCGATTTGACTGATGAAGTCGATGAACTCGTAAACCAATTGCGCTCAACGCAACACACTCGTCTCCCGGTTTTCAATGAAGATATCGAAGACCTCGTTGGTATTTTGCATGCTCGGACAGCGCTTAAACTTCTGGATGATTCCGAGCTCTTACGTGACGAACAGGAATTCAAGAATCGTATTGTCGAGTTATGCGAAGAACCTTACTTTGTTCCATTGAGCGCCGCTTTGCACACCCAACTCTTCAACTTCCAGAAAGAACGTGAACGCTTGGCCGTCGTAGTCGATGAATACGGTGAAATTGAGGGCTTGGTCACAATCGATGACATTCTTGAAGAAATTGTTGGTGAATTCACCACTGACCACATTCAAGAAACGTCCCCAGACGTCCATCCACAAGATGACGGCACCTATATCATTGATGGCTCAGCAACTGTCCGTGATCTGAATCGGATCCTTGAGTGGGAATTACCAACGGACGGACCCCGAACAGTCAGTGGTGTGATTGTTGAATTATTGGAATTCATCCCTGAGAACAGTCTCGGAATTCAGTATGGCGACTACCGCCTTGAAGTGTTGGCGATTCAAGATAACCGGGTTCGCTCAGTCAAAGCCTGGAAGGTCGATTCAGAAGGGTTTGATCAGTAGCGACTGTCTGAAAGAAATCTCGAACGATGAGCGCAGTTAAGCCCCAGATTTCTTCGTTTTCGTAACGCCACCTTGGCATCCATACCTCAGGTGAGCGATGACGACTCACATCAAATGTCGGTGTTTGTTCAAAAAACTCCGTCATTGGCATCGTAAACACCCGGGCAATTTCTTGTTCTTTGGGCGCCCCGACTAAGAGATCATCTGACCAAAATACACATGGAATCACTGACAACTGATGCAAACTTTCGATCGGTTTCAGATAGCCCAGACAGTGGTTTTCTGTCAAAGACAAACCGGTTTCCTCGTCAAGCTCACGTAATGCCGCTTTCACAACCGACGGATCATCTAACTCGATTTTTCCGCCGGGTAATGACACTTCTCCGGCATGTTTTCTCAAATGGGGAGCTTTGACACAGAGGGTCAAGCTCGGGCGCGCAGCTCCTGAAATCACGAAGGCTACCGCAGCATGTCCCCGACACATATCGAGGTGCGCTGGTTCTCGTTTTAATAGTTTTTCTCGAACACTCTGTTTCGTCACATGCATTTGGTTAGTATAGGAACAAACACGGGAGAGCCCTATGAACTTTTGCTCAAATTGTGGTGCCGCAACCATTCGACGCGTTCCGGAAGGCGACAATCGGCCGCGAGATCTATGTGACCAATGCGGCACGATTCATTACCAGAACCCAAAGATCATTGCTGGATGTGTGGTACTTGAGGACGACAAGGTCCTTCTCTGCAAACGAGCGATCGAGCCACGTTACGGACTCTGGACACTTCCCGCTGGATTCATGGAAAACGGTGAGACCGT
>ERZ1089241.43-NODE-43-length-22354-cov-13.194717_pt1 | contig 22354 bp, 23 predicted proteins | sample MGYA00383548_ERZ1089241 | MGnify/ENA primary metagenome ERZ1089241 (study PRJEB34543, sample SAMEA5968658) | marine metagenome | biome: water | collected 2014-06-21 | depth 0 m | study: Ocean Sampling Day (OSD) data from North Adriatic Sea | reverse complement strand
GTCGAGTCGATGACATATTGATTGGCGTAAATTTCTTCAGTGAATACTGAGCGAGGAACGCGATGATAAGTTTTTGACCCTTCGCTCCACGTATCAACATCCGTGACGAGTTTCCAGAATTCTGTCTCGAGCTCCAAATGCCCCGATGGCAATAACTCAACATCACTGACTAACTGATCACGACGATAGTCTTCAACGCGGTTCAGTCCTGCACCTAATGCCTTGAGGCGCATATTAATGTCTTTAGTCACCAAGATGACTTCACGAGTCGGATCTTGGTTTTGAATTTCTAATGCACAGTTAATGATTCGATTGTCATTGGATTCGATATCATCAAGACGACCTTTGGATTCATCAGCAAGTGGTGAGCGATGGATCGCAAGAGTGCCGAGGAGCTTCCCGCTATCACCCTTCAACGCGACCGGAATTTCTACTCCTTGTGCAATCGCCTCCGGAGTCGATTGCCCTAACACTTCGTCCACCATGCGGATCGCAGATCGCGCTTCAGCAGCTACGTTTTTCTTACGATCTTTAATGTCATCAAGTTCTTCAAGAACAGTCATCGGAATGACCACTGCATGTTCATGAAAGTTGAATACACTCATAGGGTCATGCAGAAGAACATTGGTATCGAGTACGAAGGTTTTTTTGCTCATAAAATGGCGGGCCTCAGGCAAGTCGTTCAAAGTAGTACAATCGAGAGTGTCACGTTTAAATGGCAATTCAATGACACTATATGACATTCAAACAGAACGCTATGACTACGGAGTCAAAAAATGAAGCGATCAATCATCACAATTGCTGGAATTAGCCTACTTACGCTTGGCCTAACGGGTTGCGTATCAGGTCTCCAAGGGAGCACCTACTCACGCTCCGAGGCACGGCAAGTGCAAGAAGTTGAGTTTGGTACTGTCTTAAGCACCAACCCCGTTGTCATCGAAGGCAAACAATCGGGTGTCGGTCAGTTACCTGGGGCGATCATTGGTGGAGTTGCAGGCTCATCCGTTGGCGAAGGAAAAGGTCAGGAGATCTTCACTATTTTAGGAGCCGTTGGTGGAGCCGTGGTTGGCAGCATGATCGAAGAACAAGCGACCCGAGCGCAAGGTCTCGAACTCACGATCAAAATGGATTCAGGAAAAACATTGTCCATCGTCCAAGAGGTGGACTCAGTCAACGCCTTCAGCGAAGGGCAGCGTGTCCGGGTACTGACTCAAGGGGCACTCGCCCGAGTTTCACCTGAATAACTGTGTCAATGCGTCTTTCAAGTCAGGGTATTCGAACTGAAAACCCTGATTGAGGGCGCGCTTGGGAGTCACTGGCTGGCCCTTAAATAACAAGTCAGCCAATTCACCCAAAACCAAACGCATTGGCATTTCTGGCACCCTAAAAATAGTTGGGCGCTTCAATATTTTCCCAAAGGTTTTGGTGAATTCTTCGTTACTGACAGGCCGAGGGCTGGTTGCGTTATAGGCGCCAGCCTCAGGGGTACCAGATAACATCCAACGAATCATCGCCACCAAGTCATCTCGATGGATCCAAGATAACATCTGATGACCATTGCCTAGCGGGCCTCCAAGACCCAGTCGAAATGGCATTTCAAGCCGACCGAGGAATCCGCCTGGGCGCCCGAGCACGACACCGATTCGAAGTGTGTATATTTGCGTTGCTTCCGAATCCAATCCGTTGATCGCTTGTTCCCAATCCGCGCATAGTCTGGCCGCAAAATCCCAGCCCGATGGGTTGTCTTCAGTTACTTCATCAGTGTGTGGTCCGTAATATCCGATCGCGCTCCCGGAAATGACAACATCCGGCTCACCAGCCAGCGCGTTGAGTCGCGACACCAATTGTTCAGTCACAGCGATGCGTGAGGCACGAAGCAACCTTTTACGTTTATCAGTCCAACGTGAATCCGCAATACCTTCACCTGACAAGTTAATGACTGCATTTGGCATCACTTTCAGTTCTTCGAAAGAGCTGATCCAGCGAATCGATGCCGACAGAGCATGGAACTTTTTCGCTGCTTTCGCTGGATTTCGGGTCAAACACATCAATGAATGCCCATCATTCACCAGTGCAGGCAGGAGTGCATCCCCTACAAATCCAGTGGCTCCTGTTAAAAGAATTTGCGCCATGACCGATCTCCCATTGCGACTGACGATTGGTTTCGTCACACTGACACTGTTTGGGCAAAGAGGTGCATGTGCAAGGCATCAGTTACACAATAAAAACGATTGCGATTGCGAGCTGTCTCATGATCAGTGGCATAACGGGCGCCTTTGCTGACTCGTTTAGTCGCGCATGGATCACTGTCGAGCGAACAGGAAAAATCAGTCAATCCATGAAGAAAACTTGGAAAGACTCACCGCTCTATCCAGAATTAATCGCCGAATCGACCGAAAAGCGATTAGGTGCAATCTCTGCTCAAGACCTCGAGAAATTAATGCAGCAATATCCTGATAGTGCCGCAATCGCCAATCTTCGCTGGAAAAAATTGTTCCGATTAGGCCGCGCAGACTGGCATAAAGATTTTCTATTCCTCTATCGACCGACGGATAACGTCAAACTCAATTGCTACAAACTCGAAGCCAAATTCCGCCTCAAACAAGATACTGAAAACGACCGTCGCGAAGCATTGCGCTTATGGACCCATGGCAAAAGCCAACCCAAAGACTGCGATACTCTGTTCTCATTGATTCAAAAGCAGGGGCTGATCACCAAAGAAGTGCGCCTCCGTCGCATTGATAATGCACTCGAAAAAAGACAGTTGCAGCTTGCGCGCTGGCTCGCTAAACCACTCGATAAATCAGCGACACAGCATATCAATGCATGGGCTCAGGCACGACGACAGCCAGATAAGTTCTTGACCAAGCAAGCGGCGAAATTTCCAGAATGGGTCGATATGGCCGCTTCTCGTTTGGCCAGCAGAAACCCAGATAAATTGTTAGCGCTTATCAAAGATCGAAAGATCCCAGATAGTGTCAGACAGCTTGCGATCTCGGGTGCAGCTCGCACCATGGCGATCAATCTAGACCCTGCTGCGGCACCCTTACTGCGGATGGATTTGCCCTCACACCCAATTTTGAATCACTGGCGCGTGCGCTATTTTATCCATTACCAAGAATGGCCTGACGTACTAACCGCAATATCCAAACTGTCACCAGAGGAGCGTGGTGAGATTGAATGGAATTATTGGGCTTCCAGAGCACTCGCAATGACCGGAAGCTCCGATCTCGCGTTTGAAGGATTTCGAAAAGTTGCCGAGTCAAACTCCTGGTACGGTTTTTTAGCCGCAGACTACTTAGGTCTCCCATACGATCTACGCCCTAAATCACAGCGTCCATCTGAGCCTTTGATTGATGCCGTCAACAAACGCACTGATGTGACTGTCGCTCGCTTACTGTTCGAGGAAGGCCTCACGGTGATGGCCAGACGCCAATGGGATTTTGTGATTGGGCGACTCAACGAAGAACAGCAAAAAGCAGCAGCGATTCTTGCCAACCGCTGGAACTGGCATTCCCGCTCAGCAGTGACAGCACACCAATCAGGCCTCACTGATGATTACGAGCTTCGCTATCCACTCGCCTTTGAAACACCCTTAAAGAACGCTGCCAAACGCCACGACATATCGCTCTCTTGGCTTTCGGGCTTAATGCGCTCAGAAAGCTTGTTTATGCATGATATTCGAAGCCCAGCAGGCGCTCTTGGGTTAATGCAAGTGATGCCAAGAACTGGTCGTCAGACAGCAAAAGAACTGAACCTGAAATGGCGAGGCAATCGGACACTCATTAACCCATCGACTAATATTCGAATTGGAAGCTACTACCTGGCTAAGCAACTGAATCGATTCGGTCATCCAGCGCTCGCAAGCGCCGCGTACAATGCGGGGCCCCATCGTGTGAAACAATGGATGCCTGATCAATCCATGCCCATGGATGTTTGGGTTGCTTCAATACCATTCACCGAAACCAGAAACTACGTACAGCGCGTTCTAACCGCGCAAGTTATCTATGAGTGGCGCTATAATGGAGCCATCACGCGACTCGATGAAGTCGCTGCACCTCAAATTATTAGTAAGGAATAACCCATGGATTGGCTTGTCCAATTGGAACAAGGCGCTCTTGCTATTGGCGCTTTGATTGTCCTTTTTTCGTTTGCGCTCTACATCAAGCGGACAGGTGATGCAAAAGCAATCATCTTTTTTTGGCAAAAGCGTCTGCAATTGACCCGCCAAGAATTCATTGTCAATCGCGTGGGTCTCGGGCTCATGATCGTCGGCGTCGTTGTCCGATTGGTCTATCACACCTTCTTCATTGGAGGTTAATCATGTCTGACGCAAATACATCACCATCTTTTGAGGCAAAACTTGCCGAACTCGAAGCCTTAGTAAGGCAGATGGAACAAGGTTCGATGCCCTTAGATACCTCGCTTGAAGCGTTTGAAAAAGGTGTCCAGCTCGCGAAAGAATGCCATGCAATCCTAGACACGGCCTCGCAGAAGGTTACAGAAATCAAGCAGTCTGGCGAAGAAGCGCCGTTCGATCCGGAGGCCTAAGCGCATTGGATCAAGATTGGCTCGAACAGATTCGCGCGCGGATTGACCAAGCACTTGAGAATGCCCTTGGGCAACACCTCGGTGATTCACGGCTTCTGGATGCCGCGCGTTACAGCGTACTTCGCGGTGGTAAGCGTTTGCGTCCGGCCTTGGTGTATGCTGCTGCAGACGCTGTTGGGGCAAGCCGAGAAGCGGCAGATGCCGCTGCGATTTCTGTCGAACTCCTGCATGCCTATTCGCTGATCCATGATGACCTTCCAGCCATGGATGATGATGCCCTAAGACGCGGTCAACCGACGACTCACATTGCATTCGATGAGGCTACGGCGATTCTCGCTGGAGATGCTCTACAAGCTCTCGCGTTCTCCATCCTTGGTGAAGACGATTCCAGAACCGATTACATGCGGGTTAAACAACTCAGACTCCTTGGTGAGGCGGTTGGATTCCAAGGGATGGCACTCGGCCAAGCGATTGATCTCGAATCTGAAGGCAAGGCACTCTCTCTAGATTCTTTAAAAGCAATGCACGCGAAAAAAACCGGGGCACTCATTACCGCGAGCGTCCTCATGGGTGCAGCCTGTGGCACCCCGTCAGTTGACGAGTGGAATGCGTTAACGCAGGCGGGACAAGCAATCGGGCTCGCTTTCCAAATCCAAGATGACATCCTTGATGAAACAGTACCAACAGAGACTCTTGGGAAAACCCAAGGACGAGACCAAGTGCTTGGTAAATCGACGTTTCCGAGCCTTCTTGGCTTAAAAGCCAGTGAAGAAGAAGCGTATGCATTAGTGGAAATTGCCCACAAAGCCCTTGCGCGTGTCGCGGGAGACACCACCATGTTAGAACAACTGGCGCGATTGAGCGTGGAGCGAACCAATTAATGCCTTCCATGAAACTCTTCCACACCATCCCGGGTGAACGCCCAAACATTCCATTACTGGAAGGAATCAACTCGCCTCATGATTTACGCACCCTCAATCGTGAGCAACTGCGCCAAGTCGCAGATGAAGTGCGCGAATACCTTCTGTACTCAGTCGGTATTTCAGGCGGACATTTTGGCGCAGGTCTCGGTGTTGTCGAACTGACCGTGGCCTTACACTTTTGTTTGGACACTCCCTTTGACCAGTTGGTCTGGGATGTTGGACACCAAGCCTATCCGCACAAGATTCTTACGGGGCGACGTGAACAACTTCCGACCATCCGTAAGGAAGGTGGCTTAGCAGCATTCCCCGATCGAAAAGAAAGCCCATACGATACCTTCGGGGTTGGACATTCGAGCACGTCAATTAGCGCGGCACTCGGGATGGCTTTGGATGCCAAGCTTAACCACTCAAGCCGCCGCCATGTCGCGGTTATCGGTGATGGCGCACTGACTGCCGGCCTTGCTTTTGAGGCACTCAACCACGCGGCCAGCGAAAAAGCGAACATGCTTGTCATTTTGAACGACAACGACATGTCGATTTCAAGAAATGTCGGTGGTATCCGTGACTACTTGGCCAAATTACTCTCGTCAAAGGCCTACACCCGCAGTCGCGATGAAGCGCGCAAACTGCTTGAGCCCTTACCGCCACTTGCGCAATTTGCTAAAAAAACCGAAGAACACTTAAAGGGTATGGTCAGTCCAGCGACACTCTTTGAAGAGATCGGGTTTAACTACATCGGACCCATTGATGGACACGATCTGACAGGTCTTGTAACAACACTACAAAACATGAGAGACCTCCCTGGTCCGCAGTTTTTACACGTTGTCACCCAAAAAGGATGTGGCTTTGTTCCGGCTGAAGATGATCCGATCAAATACCACGCGATTGGCAAACTCAAGGCAAAGTCCGATTCAGAGGCGACACCCAAACCAACCTATTCAAATATCTTTGGGCAATGGCTCTGCGATATGGCAGAAAGCGACTCAAGGTTGGTTGGGATTACCCCAGCCATGCGAGAAGGATCTGATCTGATCGAATTCTCCAAACGATTCCCAGATCGTTATTACGACGTTGCCATCGCAGAGCAACATGCGGTTTGTCTCAGTGCGGGGTTTGCCACACAAAACACAAAACCTGTCGTTGCAATCTACTCAACATTTTTGCAGCGCGCATACGATCAAGTCATCCATGACGTGTGTGTACAGGGTCTTGATGTCACCTTTGCGATTGATCGAGCTGGACTCGTGGGTGAGGACGGTCCAACCCATGCAGGTGTCTATGATTACGCGTATTTGAGAACGCTGCCTGAAATTATTATCGCGGCACCATCAAGCGAAGCTGAATGCCGACTATTGCTCTCAACGTGTTATCAACATCCAGGTCCTGCCGCCGTCAGATATCCTCGGGGTCAGGGTCCTGGTGAGCTTCCAGATGCAAGCCTCAATACCGTTGATGTGGGTCGAGCCGTCACGCGCCGCGAAGGTCAGTCTGGGATTGTCATTTTCGGTTTCGGATCACGCGTTTTTGCTGCACTCGAAGCGGCAGAACCACTTGATGCGACCGTGATCGATATGCGTTGGGTCAAGCCACTCGATGAGGCCATCTTGGCTCAATATGCCGATGCCAAACTCATCGTGACAGTTGAGGAACATCAACGCATGGGCGGAGCGGGTTCAGCTGTCGGTGAGTACTATGTTGACCGAGGACTCACAGTCAACTTACTCAGCCTAGGTTTACCTGATCGATATGAAGCGCATGCCAAACCGGATGTCATGCTATCGCGCGTTGGATTGGATGCGAATGGCATTCAGGCGGCGATCGAAAAACGATTCAACTGAAGTTTTCAGGCTGACTTAATAAGTGTCCCAAACGATTGAGCTTTGTCTTGAGATAGTTCTGATTATGAGGCGTCAGCCCTGTTTCAATTGAATGACGCTTCACCACAGAAATACCAAGTTCCTCAAGTGCCTCGACCTTTTTCGGATTGTTGGTCAATAGCTCCACTTCACTCACACCAAAATGCGAGAGCATGGGCCCAACAATTGAGTAATCACGCTGATCCGCTGCAAAACCCAAGGCTTCGTTGGCATCTACCGTATCAGCACCGTCATCCTGAAGGTGATAGGCGCGAATCTTATTCAATAAGCCGATTCCGCGACCTTCTTGGCGCAAATAAAGAATAATTCCTGACCCTTTTGCAGCAATCGCTGCCATCGCATGCTCGAGTTGGGCGCCGCAATCACAGCGTTGAGAAAATAACGCATCGCCAGTCAAACACTCCGAATGCACACGGATTAAAACTGGCTGCTCATTACCAGGATCACCCATGACCAATGCAACATGCTCTTTTCCAGATTCAGCTTCCCGAAATCCGTGCATGTCAAATGTTCCCCATTGGGTCGGAAGCTGGCAATTGTCGATGTGTTCGATGGTCATGGTCTTATCCTGAGTAGCCGCTAAGCATACCAAAGACGAGAGCAAGAATTAGAACATATCCGCCTGCCGCGACATCATCCATCAAAACACCCCAAGCGCCTGGGATCTTTCGTTCGCACCAGGACACCGCCCACGGTTTGGCAATATCAAAAACCCGGAACCCAGCAAAACCGATCAAAAGACCGATCCACACAGAGAATTCAGTAAAGGTGTTGAGACCATAAGCAGCCAACCACATGCCAGCCCACTCATCGATCACAATTTGCCCATGATCTGGCTCACCAAGCCTGCGTCCAGCTTCTGGAATGCTCCAGATCGACAGGACACAAAGAACAATAAATCCCGTAGCCCACACTGCGAACGATGCATCCCAAACCAACACAAGTAATGGAAGAACGCCCAATGTGCCTGTGGTGCCCGGTGCCTTCGGCGACAGACCACTACCGAGACCCACAGCAATCCAAAATTTGAGTTGATTCATCGGCTGTGATCCCACCCAAGTTGCCATGAGTCAGGAAGTGGTTTTCCATCCAACAAGATACGCTCGGATTCACCTTTCACAACCATTCCAATACGGCGGCCGCCTTCAGGAACTTTGAGCCCTGCCGGAATGGAGGCAAGAAGACAATAATCATCACCGCCTGTCAGCCCATATTCAAAAGCGGTCTCTTGCCCAAAGCGATCAACCAGGTCGTCACACAGTGGAATAAACTTTGACTGTAGTTTCACACTGGCCGAACCAACCGCCTGATCCAATAAATGCGATAAGTCCTGACATAGCCCGTCTGAAATGTCGATCATCGCGCTCGCTGTATCCCGCAAAGCCATGCCAGCAGCCAATTGTGGTTCGGGTCTCCAATAGCGTTCTGCCCAGAGCTCATGATCCGATTCTTGGCCATCCAGAACATCTAAATAAGCTCGAGCACCACCTAAGTCAGGTCCGAATAGCCAGAGATCATCGCCCGCTTTCAATCCAGATCGTGTTATCGCTGACCCCTTAGGAATCTGACCGATCGCTGTAATGTGCGCACTCAGAGGTCCTTTGGTGGTATCTCCACCAACTAAATCCACACCAAAGCGAACACATAACTGATGGAAACGATTGGCAAAGTGATCAACCCAACCGGGCTCTAGGCTGGGCAAGGTCAGCGATAACAGCACATATTGAGGCTCGGCACCCATGGCGGCGAGATCACTTAATCCTCGACCCAAAAGCCGTGCTGCAAACCCATCAGGAGGGCACATTTGAGGAACATGACGACCAGCGATCACTGAATCGACTGAGATCACTGTCTCGCTGTCACTGTATTGAGTGATGACGGCTGCATCATCACCATTACCAAGAACAACAGAAGGATTTAATGGTTCCCTCTGGAAGTAGGTTCGAATCAGCTCAAACTCGTTCACGAGACCCGAGAGCCTGAACCTCAATGGCACGCGCGTTAGCAGCGAGTTGATCGAGTACACCGTTCACGAACTTGTGACCGTCTGTGGCACCAAACTTTTTACTTAATGCGACAGCCTCAGAAATCACAACTTTAAACGGGATATCGATCCGCGCAGAAAGCTCGTAAGCACCCAACAACAAAATATTACGCTCGATTGGAGTGAGTTCAGAAAACTCTCGAGACAGATGCGGTTTCAACGAATCCACTAAATCTTGGTGCGTGTTATCGATCGCGGTCAGTGCATCATGGAAAAACGTGATATCGGCACGCTTTAAATCGTTATCTGCACGAAACATGGCAGTAACCTGAGTCATTGGATACCCAGACAACTCCCATTGGTAGAGCGCTTGAATGACAGCTTCACGCGCGCGATGGCGCTGCGATGCTGTCGGTTGAACAGGTGAGGCTTCACTCACTGATTTGTCTCAAAACAGACACCATCTCGATTGCAACCAAAGCCGCTTCAGCACCTTTGTTGCCCGCCTTCGTACCCGCACGCTCAATCGCTTGCTCAATCGTATCAACAGTCAAAACACCAAACGAACAAGGAACACCTGTATCCATTTGCACTTTGTTCAATCCACTGGCTGATTCACCAGCGACGTAATCAAAGTGCGGAGTTGAACCGCGGATCACAGCACCCAGTGCAATGATTGCATCCACATCACCTTTTTCAGCGACTGCCTGGGCGGCCAATGGGATCTCATAGGCGCCAGGAACGCGCACCACAGTGATATTGTCTTCATCCACTCCGTGACGAACGAGCGCATCGACTGCACCCTCAACCAGTGAATCAACAACAAACTGGTTAAATCGTCCAACCACGATGGCATAACGGCCGTCAGCGTTTGTGTATTGTCCTTCAATCATTTGCATGGGTTACCCCTCGTATTCCACATATTCCACAACCTCGAGATCAAATCCTGAGATTGCGCTGAATTTCATTGGCGTCGATAACAGACGCATTTTACCAACATTCGCATGTTTTAAGATTTGCGAACCCGTCCCAACAGTCAGATATGGTACAAGCCGCGTACCAGGCTTCGGTAACGAATCGCCCACATATTGAGCCAACCGTTCTTCAATAGCTTCATCACCGCGATTCTCCAAAATCACGACAACACCTTCACCAGCCTCAGCAACCATTTTTAGCGCTTGGGGCAAAGGCCAACTCCCGCGTCCTTGCCAAGAAACCTGAACAAGGTCACGAAGCGTATCCGGCACATGGACCCGGACTAAACACGGACGATCAGGTGTCGGCTCGCCTTTAATGAGACACACATGCGTCCCGCCTAAAATCTGATCCTGAAACATCTGTAAACGGAAAGGCCCGAATTCAGTCTCAATCGCCTCTTCACGCACCATTTCAATGGTGGTCTCTGTCGTTGCCCGATACTGAATCAAATCAGCAATCGTTCCAATTGATATCCCATGTTGTTGAGCAAAGGCTTCCAATTCTGGGCGTCGAGCCATTGAGCCATCATCATTCATGATCTCGCAGATCACAGCTGCAGGCTCAAGACCTGCAAGGCGCGCTAGATCACAACCTGCCTCAGTGTGACCGGCACGCATCAAAACCCCACCCGGGCGCGCTTGCACTGGGAAGATGTGCCCTGGCTGTACAAGATCCGTTGGCTTTGCATTTGCCGCAACGGCTGCTTGCACAGTACGCGCTCGATCTGCCGCACTGATGCCGGTCGTGACGCCTTCGGCCGCCTCAATGCTTACAGTAAACGCTGTTTTATGTCGCTCAGTATTCTCAACCACCATGGGTGGGAGACCAAGCTGTTTACAGCGCGCTTCTGTCAGCGTCAGACAAATCAAACCACGCGCATGACGTGCCATGAAGTTAATGTGCTCAGGCGTACAATGCGCACCAGCCAGAACCAGATCACCCTCATTTTCGCGATCTTCGTCATCCATCAGGATGACCATCTTTCCAGCACGGATGTCAGCAATTAAGGTCTCGACAGATGCCAAAGCCATATTAAGCGCGCGTCCTTAGTGTCCAATCCAGTCGAAGATCCTCGCCCACTTCTCGGATCTCCCGAATAAAAATCTCTGGCGCATCAGCCAGTTGAGCGGGGGCGACATCATACAGGGATCGCGCGGCCTGCCCAAGGAGTTTTGGCGCAAGATAAAGCACACCCTGATCCACAAGACCGTCAGAAATACACTGACCAATCAATCGAGGACCTGCCTCAACCAACACTTCATTCACGGATCGATTGGCGAGCTCAGACATCACAGCGTGTAGATCAATTCGTTCACCGGCTAGGGGCGCAACCCATTGCTCGACTCGACCTGAACGCAATTGCGGATGGTCGATAGAACGTCCAGTAACCCATAAAATTGGGCCCTCTTCGTCAAATAATGCCCCTGTTTCAGGAAGGCGCCCTTGCGTATCAAGAATGACTCGTAAAGGCTGAGCAACATGAATTCCTTCTGGAACTTCGATCCCCGCTTCTTGGTAACGAACCGTTAACCTCGGGTTATCAGCCAGAACCGTATCGACCCCAGTGACAATGGCTTGGCACCGTCCACGCAAACGCTGGACATCCTTCCGTGCTTCAGGACCTGTGATCCATTGTGACTCGCCATCAGCCATCGCAATCTTGCCATCGAGGCTCGCAGCCGACTTCAACCAAATAAATGGAAGCGATCGAGTCATACGAGAAACGAAACCTGGATTTAATCGCTCAGCCTCTCGAGCATAAAGACCAATCGCAACATCAATCCCTGCATCTTGAAGCTTGCGAATTCCTTGCCCGGCCACGATCGGATTGGGGTCAGTCATCGCAACGACGACGCGGTGAACACCCACTTCTATCAGTGCATCCGCGCATGGACCTGTCTTGCCGACATGCGAACAGGGCTCCAAAGTCACAACACAGGTCGATCCTTGAAGTATCGACGAGTCCGCAGCCCGAATCGCTTCAATTTCCGCATGCGCGAATCCTGGCGCCTGATGAAACCCTTCAGAAACAATCTCACCATCACGGATAAAGCACGCACCAACACGCGGATTTTCGCCTGTGGAATGAAGACCCCGTGTCGCAATCAACAACGCTCGACGCATGGCCAAACGCTCGAGATCTGAGAACTCAGTCATCCGATAACTTCTCAATCTCACCGATGAATTCAGTGACATCGCCAAAGCTTCGATACACCGACGCAAAACGAACGTAGGCGACCTGATCAAGCGCTTTCAATTCGCGCATCACATGATCACCAATGCGACGCGATTCAATCTCTTTATCCGATTCCGACTGCAATGCGCGTTTAATCCGCTGGATACACGCATCAATTTGCACTGTGCTCACTGGACGCTTCTCAAGGGCTCGCGTTAGACCTCGGCGCAACTTGTCCTCATCAAAATTTTCGCGCTGTCCGTTACTCTTCACAATCCGAGGCATTACAAGCTCTGCACTCTCATACGTTGAGAATCTCTGATCACAGTCAGGACAAACGCGGCGGCGCCTAATTTGCGAACCTTCGGCGTGAAGTCTTGAATCAATGACCTTCGTATCTAGGGCTTGGCAAAAGGGACAGCGCATTACACTCGCTCCTCATAGGCACGCGATACTTGAAGTGCACCGCGTCGGTTTTGTAAGTCATACAGCAACACTCCAGTCGCCACACTCACATTTAAACTTTCAATATGTCCAGGCATCGGGATCGCCACCAACGCATCACAGACTTCCCGTGTTAGTCGCCTTAAACCGCCACCCTCTGAACCCATCACCAGCGCCATTGGGCCATTATGTGATGCCTCATCCATGCCAACTGTGGATTCTCCAGCAGCACCAACAACCCAAAAGCCATCTTGCTGAAGCCCACGCAGACACCGAGCAAGATTCGTGACCTTGACTACTGGAATCAACTCACTGGCCCCAGATGATGTTTTGCGCGCGACTTGATTCAAAGGGGCTGCGTTATCTTTAGGAACAATGACACAAGCCGCCCCAAAGGCTTCAGCGGACCGCAAACAAGCGCCAAAATTGTGAGGATCGGTGACGCCATCAAGAACCAACACCAAGGGATTCTCTAATCCATCAAGAACAATCGGTAAGGCATTTTCAGGTTCCATCTCACGCGGTTTGGTAAATGCCATCACACCTTGATGATTGGCATCACTCGAAACCGCATCATCAAAATCACGCGATGCAACGTCGACAACACGAACACCCTGTGATTTGGCGGTCGCAACGAGATCTTTTAATCGATGCTCATTCGCACCATCTCGAATCCAAATTTCGGACACTCGGGCTTGGGCAAGCACCACACGAACCGGATGAACTCCAGCAATTGCAACCTGACTCGGAGCTTCTTGCTTTTTCGGTTGTTTGCGCCTTTGTTGACTCACCGACGTTTTTTTCCTGATTTCTTCGAACGATCTTTAGGCGTACCTTTCCCTGGAATATTGCCTTCCTTCAAGCGTGAACGAACACTTGATTTACGCGGCCGACCAACGGGACCATTTCCTGCTAACGCAAAATCAATGCGGCGCGCATCCAAATCAACACGAGCTACTTTGACCCGAACTGAGTCCGCCAACCGGAAGACTTGATGCGTTCGCTCACCCGTCAGCGTATGTTGCTGCTCACTAAACACCCAGTAATCCGGTGGCAACTGCGTGACATGAACCATCCCTTCAACAAAGAGTTCATCAAGCAAAATAAAGAGACCGAAGCCTGCAACACCCGTGATTGTCCCTTGATACTCTTCGCCTAATTTTTCACGCATGAATTGGCATTTTAGCCACTGACCAACATCACGACTCGCCTCATCTGCGCGACGCTCTGTCATTGAGCAATGCTCACCCAATCCAACCATTCGCTGCATGTCTGGAAGACCATCTCTGACAAGCTTGCCTGGATCGTCCTGAGCTCCGGTCTGCACGATACGCTTCAGTAACCTGTGTACTGTTAAATCGGGGTAACGGCGAATCGGCGATGTGAAATGCGTGTAGTGATCATAGGACAAACCAAAATGTCCGATATCTGGATCAGGCGCGTATTTCGCCTGTTGCATGGAACGCAGAATCATCGCTTGAATCAGAGGAAAATCTGGTCGCGCATGTGCTTGCTCAAGAAGCGTTTGATAATCCGATGGCTCTGGTTTCTCACCGCCACCCAAACCAAGCGCCATTGAACCCAAGAACTGCCGAAGTGCAGCCAATCGCTCATCACTTGGACCTTCGTGGATACGATACAAGGTCGGGAGCTTAAACTTCTTCAAACAACGAGCCGCAGCAACATTGGCTGCCAACATACATTCTTCAATCAGCTTATGCGCTTCCAAACGCTCACGAGGCACAACACCACTGATCTTGCCATTCTCATCAAAGCTAAATTTTGGCTCTACCGAATCAAAATCCAATGCACCTCGGTCTTCGCGTGCAGACCGAAGCACTTGATATAGCGAAAACAGATCAGCCACATTTTCAGCAACTGCTTCAGTATTGAATCGACCTGACTTCAGGATGGCCGCTTTTAAAGCCGCTGGCGGCTTCTCATCAGCGTCGACTGCATCCAATGCTTCTTGCACTTGGTTATAGGTTAAACGCTGCTGTGACTGGAAAACGATTTCATGGAATCGATAGCTCGTCACGCGGCCTGTCGATGCAATCTCAAGACAGACCGCCAACGCTAAACGATCGACATGTGGGTTGAGCGAGCACAACCCATTGGACAGCGTCTCAGGCAGCATCGGGAGAACTTCACTAGGAAAATAAACAGACGTTCCTCGCTCAATCGCAGTTTGATCAAGCGGTGAGTTCTCCGTCACATAATTCGCAACATCGGCGATCGCAACCCACAGTGTCCACCCGTTTTTGCCACGTGGCGCTGCATACACCGCATCATCGAAGTCACGTGCATCTTCACCATCAATGGTAACAAAAGGACATTCTCTGAGGTCGAGCCGCGTTTGAGCAGTTTTTGGATCGATGGCATCGCCAAATGCTTCTGCTTGGGCAATGGCCTCATCTGAAAACTCATAGGGTAAATCATGGGTGCGCACAGCAACCTGCACTTCGATTCCAGGGTCAGAGGCAGCCCCCACAATATCAACCACATGGCCGACGGGCTGACGGTTGGATTCTGGATACGTATCAAGTTGAACCACGACAAATTGACCAAACTGAGCACCATGCAGTCGATCATCCGGTATTAAGATCTCGTGCAAGAATCGGTCATCTTCTGGTGTGACAAATTTGACCCCCGCCTGCTCTCTGAGTCGCCCAATCAATCGTTGATGGGTTCTTTCCAAGACTTCGACGATGCGTGCTTCGCGCTTACTTTTCGAATGTCTCGATGGCGGCATCACGGCGACAAGCACGCGATCGCCATGAAACACCTTCCGCATCTGGCGATCATGCAGATACAACGTATCCCCACCGTCATCAGGTTCAAAAAACCCAAAGCCATCGCGATGCGCAACCACACGTCCGGACACCAGTCCCGCGCGATCCACCAGGACATATCGTCCAATACGATCAGTAATCACCTGACCATCGCGACACATCGCAGAAAGTCGTGCTAACAATCCCTCTCGATTCGACTCAATAGTCTTCGTTAGCGAGGCAAGCTCTTCATAATCGAGCGGTCGACCGGCCTCTTCGAGCAACTCCAAAAGCCACTTCCGTGAAGCCACAGGGTTGTCATAACGGGATGCTTCAGCATCTCCATAGGGATCAGACATAGTTTCTCCTTTCAATGCCTGTAATAATGAGGTTCGAACCAACGGAAGTCACGCATCGCTTTGAAATAACATGAGCAAACGTAAACTTACGCGTCAGCAAGCGTGGCGCATCGAAAAGATTCAGAAAGAGCGTCTCGATCGCGCATCACGCCATAAAGTGCAGGTCGAAGAACTTCTGGAAGCAGGGTCTCTCGGACAAGAGCAGGCCGGCCGTATCGTCGCGCGCTTTGGTAAACAAGTTGAAGTCGTTGCCGTAGACGAGCTCGCCCAACCTATTGCTGAACCCGTACGCTGTCATCTTCGCGCAAATCTGTCGACACTCGTGACCGGCGATCAAGTTGTTTTCCAAACGACTGATGACGCGGGCATTGTGACGGCATGCGAGCCGAGACGAAACGTACTCGAACGACCAGACTCGCGCGGCGTAATTAAAGCGATGGCTGCAAATATTGACCAGCTTGTCATCGTAACGGCACTCGAGCCCGCGCCTCAGCCTGAGCTGTTGGATCGATACCTGGTTGCAACCGAGGTGGCCGGAATCCCCCCTTTAATTGTGATTAACAAAGTAGACCTGCTTCGAGAGTCTGAGGTGAATCGTAATTTCTTAGCGGCGATTAAAAATCTGTACGAAGTCATTGGATACACGGTCGTTGAGGCGACTACCAAAGAACTCGGTGGTCTCGACGAGCTATCAAAACACTTGATTGATAAGAGCTCTGTCTTTATCGGACAGTCAGGCGTTGGGAAGTCGAGTTTAGTTCAGGCTTTGTTACCCAACGAACAGATTCGCGTAGGTCACTTGCACCAGCAAACTCGTCTTGGGCGGCACACCACCTCAACAGCTCGGCTTTATCCATATTCAGGGGGTGGATCCATTATCGACTCACCAGGAATTCGAGATTTTGGTCTTGAACAAATATCGCGAACGGACGTTGAATACGGTTTTATCGATATCCGTGAATTCTCTGACCACTGTCGATTTAGAGATTGCAGACATCGTCAAGAGCCTGGTTGTGCCGTGGCGGATGCCGTTCAAAAAGGCAAGCTCTCGAAAAGACGGCTCGAATCCTTTCATCGAATTTTAGATACCCTCACTGGAGGAGACGCATGAGCCTCATGCAAAACATCAATACCTTGATTCAATACGGCCTACCGGGGCACCTTGTTTCGAGAGCTGTCGGCCGACTGGCATTTTGCGAAAATGCACAGGTCAAAAACTTTTTGATCCAGCAGTTTATTAAGCGCTTCGATATTCAAATGGAAGAAGTCGCCGAACCTTCGCTCGACGCCTATCCAAATTTCAACGCATTTTTTACACGCGCTCTGAAAGACGGCATCCGCCCACTTGCGGGAAAAGATCACATCGCATCTCCAGTCGATGGCACAGTATTTAGTGGAGGGCAGCTGTCGCACGACACGCGCCTAACCGCAAAAGGGCATCATTTCTCACTGACCGAACTATTCGGAAACGATGAGTACAACAAAACTTTCGACAACGGCCATTATTTGACTGTTTACCTGTCACCAAAGGATTACCACCGTGTTCACTGCCCAATGGATGCCGAACTCAAGCACATGGTGCATGTGCCAGGTCGACTCTTTTCGGTGAATGAATCAACAACGACTTCGATACCCGCAGTTTTTGCTCGGAACGAGCGTGTGATCATGCATTTTAAAGGTGAGCATGGACCATTTTCGATGGTGCTCGTCGGTGCAATGCTAGTAGCTTCTGTGGAGACACCGTTCGCAGGAGTGATCACACCACCTGGTCGTGGGATCACTGAGTGGAACTACCATCGAGGCGCGCATCATAAATTTGCCCAAGGCGATGAAGTGGGTCGCTTTCAATATGGCTCGACAGTCATCATGGTAATGCCGAAGTCGATGAAGGGATTTCACTCAGAAATTACAGATGGGCTATCTGTGAAGATGGGACAATCACTCGGGCAACCCTAAGATCACCCGAGTGACTTTGTTACTTGCCGTCCGGATTCTTTAAGTATCTAAAGAAGTCAGACTCAGGATCGATGACCAAGAGATCGTCTTTTCCTGCGAACGAACTTTTGTAAGCTTGGATCGAGCGGTGGAATGAATAAAACTCAGGATCTTGATTGTACGCATTTGCATAAATTTCTGCGGCAATCGCATCACCCTCACCTCGGATCTGCTCTGCTTCTCGATAAGCATTCGCTTCAATGACCGTCTTTTGACGATCGGCATCCGCCTCAATACCTTCTGCAAGTTCACGACCACGCGAACGGTGATCACGCGCTTCGCGCTCACGCTCTGTACTCATCCGCGAATAGACCGCATTTGAGACCTCTGGCGGAAGATCAATCCCTTTCACACGAACATCCAAGACATGGATGCCAAGCTCATTTAACGCGATGTCGTCGAGCTCTTTTGTGATTTCCGCCATCAAGACATCACGCTCACCTGACACAACTTCATAGACTGTGCGCTCACCGAACTTATTACGTAGACCGTTATCAACACGGGAAGCAAGCAGGCTATTTGCTGAAAACTCATCACCACCGGTGGCTGTATAGAACCTACCGGCATCGGCAACCCGCCACTTAACATATGAATCAACAATCAATGCTTTCTTCTCAGCCGTTAGGTAGCGCTGAGGGCTCGAGTCCAGTGTAATTAAACGCGACTCAAACCGACGAACATCGTTCACAACCGGGATCTTAAAATGAAGCCCTGGCTGGATATCTGTCGAAACCACTTCACCGAATTTCAACAATACAGCGCGCTCACGCTCGTTCACGACATAAATTGAGTTGGAGACGATGGCCAAAAGGACCACCAATCCAATCAGAATGCTCATTTGACGTCCTGACATTATCGGATACTCCCTCTTTGAGAATCATTGGTCTGGCGCGAGCGAATCTCTTGAATGACTTGATCAGTCAAACCGCGGATGTCACCCGGCGTCAAAGCCCCTGCTGATTGCTGAACCGAGGATGCGCTAGCACGGTTTTGATTTGCAATCGAAGGTGCTACTTGGCCCGCAATTCGATCCAGCGGGAGGTACATAATGTTCGATCCAGAATCGACATCGACCATCACCTTGGATGAACGCTGCATAACCTCTTGAACCGCGTCGATGTAGAGACGCTGACGCGTTACCTCTGGCGCCTTGCGATATTCTGCAAGCAACTTCAAGAAACGATCCGCTTCACCTTGTGCCTGCGCGACCACTTGCTCGCGATACGCGTTAGCTTCTTCGAGCACGCGCTGTGCGCGACCCCGAGACTCAGGGATAACTCCGTTAGAATATGCCTCAGCTTGGTTCTTCAGGCGTTGCTCGTCTTCTCGGGCTTTAATCACGTCATCGAAAGCCGGCTGAACCTGACTTGGCGGCTGGCTGTTTTCGAGGTTGACCTTCACGATGCGTAGCCCTGCAACGTAATTATCCAAATAGTCTTGCAGCCGCTGTTGTACGTCTACACCGAGCGCTTCACGACCTTCGGAGATTACTGCAGTCATTTCAGCAGAACCCACAACATGACGAACAGCTGAATCCGTTGCATGCGTCAGCGTAACCTCAGGCTCGCGAACGTTAAGCAAGAAATCTTGTGGGCTTGAAATGACGTATTGGACGGCTAGAGTCACGTCAACAATATTTTCATCTTCAGTCAACATGACACCCTGTGATGTATGCGTCCGTACTCGAGTGACGTTCACTTTGTTCACTTCATCGATAATCGGCGCATTCCAGCGGAGACCTGGTGTCTTTGTTTCCAAGAATTGTCCGAAGCGAAGCACGACTGCTCGTTCCTGTTCGTCAACCTTGTAAAGACCGAGCGCGCCATAGGCGATGAGTGCGATCAGCGCGAAAACACCGACAACCTTTCCCGAAAAATCAAACCCAGGACCATCACCTGAATCTGATCCACCACCCGATCCGCCGCCTGACTTACCAAATAATCCGTTCAGGCCTTGTTGTAGTTTCTTTACTACTTCATCGAGATCAGGCGGACCCTGATCATTTCGGTTTCCGCCACCCCAAGGGTCACGACCGTTATTTCCGGGCTCATTCCAAGCCATGGAGACTCCTTAGCCAAATTAATTAATCACTGCACCTATCATAGGGGCAGTGATCAGCTTTTCCACCGTTAAATGATCAGTGTTGCAAGATTTGTGAGAGGAACAGTTGAGTCCTGTCATTTTGAGGGTTGTTGAAGAACTCTTCTGGTTCGTTCTGCTCAACAATTTGACCGCCGTCCATAAAAATTACACGGTTTGCCACCTTGCGTGCAAACCCCATTTCATGGGTCACACACAGCATAGTCATTCCGTCTTCAGCGAGGCCAACCATCACATCAAGCACTTCGGCAATCATTTCAGGGTCGAGCGCTGATGTCGGCTCATCAAACAACATCACGCGAGGGTTCATGCAAAGCGAACGCGCAATTGCTACACGCTGCTGCTGACCACCTGATAATTGTCCAGGATATTTATTCGCCTGCTCGGGAATCTTAACTCGTTCTAGATAACGCATTGCCATTTCTTCAGCTTCGCGCTTTGGTGTTTTTCGCACCCAAATCGGCGCAAGCGTGCAGTTTTCGAGAACCGTGAGATGGGGGAACAAATTAAAATGCTGGAACACCATACCGACTTCGCGACGGATGTCATTGATGTGTTTGGTATCTTCAGTCAACTCAATCCCGTCAACGACAATTGACCCTTCTTGGTGGGTTTCCAAACGGTTGATGCAACGAATTAAGGTCGACTTACCAGAACCTGATGGTCCGCAAATCACAATTCGCTCACCACGTTTCACGTCTAAGTCGATATCTTTTAAGACATGAAATTGCCCGTACCACTTATTCAGCCCGTCAATTTTGATGATCGTGTCACCGAGCTCGGCAGACGCCATGTGCGTTTCCGTGGTCATATTAATTTCTCCGATTCGTATCGAGTTTGCGTTCTAGGTTCTGACTGTATCGAGACATGCCATAACAGAACGCCCAGTAAATGAATCCAGCAAACAGGTACCCTTCAATATCGTAGCCTTTCCACTCCACAGACCGCGCGGCCGTCTGAGCCATGTTGAGGAGATCAAGTAATCCGATGATGGATACCAGTGAGGTGTCTTTGAACAAGGCGATGAAGGTATTCACAATCGATGGGATCGAAATCTTCAATGCCTGCGGCAGCGTGATGAAGATGGTCCGCTTCCAATACCCAAGGCCCAACGCCATTGCTGCTTCAGCTTGCCCTTTTGGAATAGCAGCCAAGCCACCACGAACAGCCTCTGCCGTGTATGCCGACTGGAACATCGTAATACCGATCATGGCACGCACGACTTTGTCGAACTCAACACCTGCAGGGAAGAACAGTGGAAGCATCACTGATGCCATGAAGAGAATCGTGATCAATGGCGTACCACGCCAAAATTCAATGTAAACGACACAAATTGAACGGATTACAGGGAGTTCAGAGCGGCGCCCAAGAGCCAACAAAATTCCGATTGGGAGCGCCAGTAAAATCCCTACAAATGCCAAAGCGAATGTCAGCAGGAATCCACCCCATTGGGTTGTGTTCGACTGCGGGATTCCAAACGATCCTCCATACACCACAAAATAGAAAACCACTGGGAATACACCGAGAAGCGCTATGGTTAGCCATTTCTTGCCAGGCGTTTTCTCAAAGAGAAGCGGGAGCAATAAGGTAAAAAACAAGATGAAAATAAATGTTGGGCGCCATAATTCATCAGGATTAGAGGCGAAATACAAACCAAACAAAATTTGCTCTAAACGAACATTAATAAACGTCCAACAAGCCCCAGCCGGATTGGCCTCGCAAACTGATCGATCTGTGCCCGTCCAATTCGCATTAATTAATGCCCACTCGATGAATGGTGGGACATAACTGAAAAACAGATAGAAGAACAGCAAAGTCGCGACTGTGCTGCTAAGCGAGCCAAATAAATTTTCACGAACCCATGCGATAGGACCCAGTGTATTACTCGGTGGCGCTCGATCTGGAGCGGGTACGAATGTTTTAACTTCCGACATATTACCGCTCCGTTAACTGAATACGTTTGTTGTACCAGTTCAGTACAAAGGATGTGAGCAAACTCAGACACTCGTAGACAGCGACCGTCATACCGATGATGACAAGCGCCTGACCGGTCTGGTTGAGCGTGATACCCGCCCAAACCGCAACTAGCTCCTCATACCCAACCGCTACGGCCAATGATGAGTTCTTAGTAAGGTTCAAATACTGACTAATCGTCGGCGGGATAATGACCCGAAGCGCCTGAGGAATCGTCACCAT